>Ga0315545_1000233_pt1 | contig 62187 bp, 52 predicted proteins | sample SalMarSW160210MG_FD_203096 | JGI IMG/M metagenome (GOLD analysis project Ga0315545, IMG submission 203096) | Salt marsh sediment microbial communities from the Plum Island Ecosystem LTER, Massachusetts, United States - Salt Marsh Sediment SW1602-10 ...
GTACCTGCGCTTTCAATTGCACCAAGCAGGGCCTGGGTGCGAGAGCCCAAACCCTGCTTGATTTATTTCGGAACCTGGCTTATTAGTAAGGCATGGGGAATATCATCTCAGTCGTGGCCGGCATGTCCTTGTTATAGGAGAAAACTATCGGATTTTCCCATACCCATGGGTTATCAGTCTTCTGCCACTGAGCAAGGGCGCACGGCATGACGTGGAACTGTGTCCCTTGTTCAAAAACAACACGCCCGGACATCGTCATAACATCTGTTTCGCTTATAGCTTTAAGAACCGCATCTGAGTCAAGCGTTCCGGCTCTCTCAATGGCATCAAATAGTACCTGCGCTGCCGCATACTGATAACCTACACCCTGGGTCAGTGGTTCTCCCTTGGCTGCATACCATCTATCCGCCAGTGACTGTGGGGTTGTGCCACCAATGCCGACGGCACCCTGAATTGTGGGAGCCCAGTAGATTTCGGCACCGACACCGTTGGGCAGGTCGCCACCCCAGGATGATATATCCTGATAGTGCATTGCTGCCCTGGTCGAGAAAACCAGCTTGGGCTCAAAGCCCAGCACGTGGCATTGCTTCCACAATATCCCGTAATGAGGCCCTGGGCAGTTGCCCCAGAGTATATCGCAGCCCGCAGTCTTCCACTCCTGTATGAGGGGCGAGAAGTCAGTAGTATCCCCGGGGAATATGCCAAACTGGTCTTCAGCGCGGTAGCAATCATAACCTTCCCCTTCGGCCGCCCCGACAAATGCCATATACCAGGCCCTGCCGTCGGCGTCATCAAGGGCAAAGCATGCTACCTTCATATTGGTCTGGTCAGCGTAGGCACCCAGGGCACCAAACCAGGTAGGCATCATTGAATAGCCAGGGTCACCATACCTAAAATCCCCCTCCTGACGTGGAGCGGCTATACCAGGCCCATAAGTAAAGCTGTATGCCCAGGTAGCTCCGGCCGACTCCTTCATAGCCATCCAGGACTCAAAAGGCCCCACTCCGTAAACAGCCGGTATCTTATACTTGTCCGCCATCACCGCCGTACCCTGCCGCATGGTAGGCACCTCCAGAGCCGGCCCGATGAATTGTATCTTCTCGCGCAGAATCAGGTCTTCGGTAAGAGAGGCTACCTTCAGCGGGTCGCTGGCGCAATCAACGGTAATATATTTGACGGGTATTTTAGCACCGTACTCTTCTACATATATTCCACCCTCTTTGTTGATATCCTCAACAGCTGCCTCCACCCCATATATATTAAAACCGAAACCTGCGTAAGGACCGGTATAGGATACAACATCGCCTATGCGGATTTCTTTGGGAATCTCTGGTTGTGCCGTTGTTGGTGGGGCTGTGGTGGGTGGGGTTGTCGTTGATGGTGGTGTCGGGCAGCCGATGGTAACCAAGATAATGGCCAAGAACAGTGCTAGCGGGATTAAGAGCAGTTTCTTATCCACTCGTTTCGCCTCCTTAGGATTTTTAAAATCCTTATGGTCAGACAACTATTTTCTTATATTTATTCCTCCTCCCATAATTAAATTTCATAATAGTAATAGCTTTTTATCATACCTTATGTATGATGTCAATATTACCTAAGTGTTTATACTTAATAATAATTTTAATGACCTCTTAGATTTTTTACGGTATTCCAGCCTCCGAAGCTTTAGGGTTATGCTTAACTATTGAAAAAAGCATAGTATTGATTATACTAAACCTCTACTATATACTATCGGTAATTGAAGCGGCGGGCAGATATGCATTCCAAAAAGCTGATCTTTTGGTTTGACGAGTTGGGGAAAGAGCATAACGATATTGTAGGGAAAAAGTGTGCCAATCTGGGGGAGATGGCCCGAATGGGCTTGGCAGTACCACCGGGTTTTGCCATTCCAATAGATATGTATCGGGAGTTTATAAAGGAGACCGGTGCTGAGGATGAAATGTCCTCGTATATCAAAGAGTTTGGTGAGGCCAAAGGCGCAGCGATTCAAGTTTTTGAGGAGATGAGTGAAAACCTCCGCGGCATGATCGAGGGGAAAGAAATGCTGCCTCCGCTCAGAGAATGTATAGCTTCTTATTACACGGAGCTGTGTAATAAGACCGGAACCGAAAACGTGGCCGTTTCTGTTCGATCTGCTGGAACAGAAAGCAGGCCTGGAATGTTTGAGACCTATCTTAATGTGCGCGGGATTGAGGGGGTACTGGAAAAGGTAAAAAAAGTTTGGGCGAGTGCCTTCACACCTCGTGCTATTGCCTTTCGCGTCAATAAAGGGCTACCTATCCTCGGAGATGAGCTGGGGGTTGCCGTGCCTAAAATGGTTAATGCCCGTGCTTCTGGCATCGCTTTTACCGTAAACCCGGTTGATGGTGATTCCTCTAAGATAACCATCGAAGCCAACTGGGGCCTGGGAGAGGGCGTGGTGTGCGGAGCTGAGAGCGTTGACCTGTTTGAGGTGAACAAGAACACTCTGGAGATCGCCTCCAAGCGTGCGGGCAATAAAAGGAGGGGTGTTTTTTACAAAGAAACGGGTGCTGATTGGGCTGATATTCCCGCCAAGATACAGCGTATGCCTTGTATCAGTGATAAAGAGATTATTGAAATAGCCAGGGTGGCCAAATCGGCAGAGGAGTTCTTAGAGTCCCCGCAGGACATGGAGTGGGCCATTGACCAGGATGTAGACTTTCCCCAGAACATTTTTTGGGTCCAGACTCGCCCCGCCAAAGTCGCGTCAAGGAAGGTAGACTCACCAACCAATCATATTGCTGATTTGATGGCTAAAAAGTTTCGGGGTTTTTAAACCTTAAAAAATTTTCAGGATACCTGAAAAAAAGGAGGGGGAAATGAAAGAGGAGACCAAGGGAAAGGTGAAACTGTGGGATGCGGTGCCGGGTTACGAATTTGACGAAAAGATTGACGTGCCTGAGATGCATTCTTATTTCCACGATGGCGTGCATAGTGTGCCCCGTTTGACGCCGATGTACGGCTGTTTTTACGGGCGGCTTAACCCGGTGGGGTCTCAATATGCATCCGAGACTCTGAGTATACCAACCTGTAAAGGCTGGTCTCAAAAAGTCAAGGATGGCTCGACCTATTTGGCCATGCATATCATCCGGGATAAGGAGGAGATAGATAAACGAGCAGTCAAATTCAAAGAGGCGCTAGTTCCCTGGATTGAGGACTTCGACGGGTTATGGGAAGGCTATAAGAACGAGTTATTGGGCTTATATGACCACTTGAAGTCCCTAGACCTGGATAAAGCCACCAATATTGACCTCATCCACCACTTATGGGACATGGTCAGTACCTACCGTAGAATGTGGGAGATTCACTTTCTGGGAATGTATACCTCAATGAGCGCCGTTGCCTTGCTTGAAGAGCAGGTGGCACGCTTTGGGCTTACTTCCGAAAGTCCCGAATTTCAAAACATGTTCCGGGGCTTTGACAACAAAGCATTTCAGGTTGACAAACAGATGAGCGAGTTTGCTAAAGCTGCAGTCAAGTCGGGGCTGTCTGACCTATTTAAAAACAATAAGGCTGAGGATGTCCTGCCCAAACTGGAGGAGAGTGATGCCGGGAGAAAGTGGAAGAAGGATTTTTATGAATTCCTGCAGGTAGAAGGGTGGAGGATGGTGCGTATGATGGACTTTAATGAGCCATACTGGCTTGAGGAACCCTCCGCCGCTATCTCTGTCATCCAGACTTATGTCAGCAAGGGTGCAGATTTTGACCTGGACGAGGTAAGAGCGAAATTAATTAAGGAAAGGGAAAAATCAATAAATGAGCTCTTGCAAAAGGTGCCCGAGGGAGAAAGGGAGTGGTTCAGAGCGCTGGTAAACCTAGGTGGGAAGGCAGGCTCATATAGTGAGGAGCATGACCTTTACTGTGAGCTCTACTGTCATGCAGTGATACGCCGCGGGTTTCTGGGGATAGGCCGGAGGCTGGTACAGGCCGGAACCCTTGATAGGCCCGACGACACCCTCTTTCTCAACCCCGATGAAATTGAGCAGGTGATGCTTGCCCCCGAATTCCACAAACTACAGTACATAGCCAACAGGCGCCGTGCGGACTGGGAGCGGTTGAGGTTCAAGGAGACACCCCCCGTATATACAGATAGAGCAGGCGGCATGGATGAAGCGGTGGGTAAGGACCTGCTCCCTTCAGGGGATGTGATTATCATCAAACTTGTCGTTGGGGAGATGCCCAAGGTAAAGGAGGAGCTAAAGGCCGATATCTATGGCGTATGCGGGGCACCGGGGGTCGCTGAGGGGAAGGCAAGGGTTATCTTTACCTATGATCAACTGGACGAGGTACTGCCCGGCGAAATCCTGGTCTGCCCGGGAACAAACCCCGCCTGGACACCCATTTTTGGTGTGGTCAAGGGTGTGGTCGCCGATAGAGGAGGTACCCTCAGCCACACCGCTATCGTCGGGCGGGAATACCAGGTACCTACCATAGTAAACTGCTTTGTAGGTACGGAAAAGATCAAAACCGGCATGAGAATAAGGGTAGATGCGACCCAGGGTGCTATCTATATCTTAGACAAATCTTAGACTAGCGGCCTATAGCATGGTGGGCGGTACTGTACGATAGGTAGAACTTTTAAGCTTGTTTTCAGTATAGTTGGTTCTAATGATTATGCCAGGGCTTGACCAGTCTTGGGACTTTAGCAGACGGAATGCGGAGGTATCTCCTAGTTTCTGCCCGGTTCTCCTTACCAATGATTACCCGCACCTGACCTTTCCCCGGAATTAGTAGCATCACTGTCTAGAGTCCAGCCGTTATTTCACGATTTCGTTCTAACTGGGGCTGAACAAATGTCAGTTTTGTGCAACATACCCCTGGATTGCCATTCAGCCTCACAGGTCGTGTGCTACCATCTTCGCTGAAGCGTCAGGCGGAATCATTCCTTCACAGGGCACTTTTGTCTGGCAGAGAGAGCAGATAGTATGCCCCCCTTCCTCAGGTTCTCGACCCAATTCCCTGCTTATTCTGGGCAGATCGACTTCGTGATAAAAGAAGCACTTCCTTTTATCATACCCCAGTTCACTGATGGCCCCTGAGGGACAACGCTGCATACAACGCTTGCATGACCCGTTGCGGTAATAGAGGCAGTAAGCATGATAATTTTCATATGCTCTTGGAGTAGGCGTGAGTACTAGATCGGTTATCACACTCCCGCAGACCCAAGCAGTTCCTTTGGAAGTGATAAGGCCACCGCTGAGACCGATAGTGCCGTGACCAGCAGCATAAGCAACATGTTTTTCTGACCAGTCACTCGTCGGGCCATCTTTGTCCAGCCACAAATGATACGCAGGCCTAGTAAGTATAGGGGCAACGGCCTGATATCCCAGCGTCTCCAGTACAGATACCAAATGTTGTAAAGCACTTTCCATGAACATAAGACCTCGGTTAAAGGCATATTGGCATCTTGGTGATGCCATAACAGATTCTGGGCGGTTACTTAGCCGGGTCTTTTTGGTAGCTGTGAAAACGATTGATACAACGCTGAGGGAGGACCCCCTCTTTTTCCCTACATTTTTCTTCTGTCTCTTGAGGTATGTTGAAATAGCTTCCTCTGGGGTAAAATGAAATTCTCCTATAATCGACTCCTTTTTAAAATCCTGAAATATGGGGTCATTGCCAACAGCAAAGCCTACCTGAGGTTCGCCCACTATGGGTTCATTATTATATGCTGGTAATCTGTTCTCCGGGCTGTTGGCGACATATTCCTTCATCACTGTTTCAAGAAACAGGTTGGGATTCTCCTCAAGTCCCTCTCTATCCGCTTCCGACAACGGACTTCTCCCTCACCTAGAGTGATTTTTATTGGATACCATAGGCTCTCGATGCCAGTCCAAAATCTCAGACCACCAAGGCCTAAGCTTGCATACAAAGGGAAAGTGGGCAGTTTCCTCTTGCAAAATCCTTCTAAGCTTTATATACCTTACAACAAAAGCCCCTTAGGTTAGTTGATCCTATCTGTGGATTAAAAGGCGGCTTGTCATCGGTCAGAATGTTGATGTTTGACTCTTCCCAGCCATATTGCTTCTCAGCGCCTTTCTTCGGAAACCACCAAGCATAACTACAACTCACTACCCTCGGATCAATCCCAGCATCCAAAACTGCCTTCTGCCTAATTTTACCACGTTTGGTCTCAACATATATTTGGTCTCCCTCTTGTATACCTAGTTTACCCGCAGTCTCAGGATGAATGATGGTTACCGGGCTGGGTTTCATTTTAAGCAGGGTCTCTAAATGTCTGTCCTGAGAATGTATGAATAAATCCTCATGCTGGCTGGTAAAGATAAGCGGGTATTCCTTGGTTAGTTCTGGTGCACTGTATGGCGTCTCCGGAAGCTCATGGTATACGGGGATAGGTTCGTAGCCCCACTGCTCGAGTAGGCTGGAGTATAATTCTACCTTACCAGAAGGTGTATTGAACCCATTCTTCTCATACTTCCTATACCTTGTGATAGCTGGAATCATTCTCTTCTGCTTAAACTCCTCGAAGGTCATACCCAATGGTTTAAGGTATGCATCGAGAAAACTGTGAATGTCTTCCCAGAAATACTCTCTCAACCCCAGCCTCTTTGCCAGTTCAATTAATATTTTCATATCTGGCCAGCACTCACCTACTTGAGCTACTTTCTGCTTAGCTAAAATAATGGGAGCAAAGGGAGCAACCGAGACACCGTCTTGTTCGAGATAAGAGGCGACCGGAAGCACTATATCAGCCAGTGCGGCAGTAGGTGTCATAACAAGGTCAGCGACAACTAAAAAGTCTAGCTTCTTAAAAGCCTTGTATACTTCTTTAGCGTTACTCCAAGTCAAAAGTGGGTTGCTACCAAAGATGCACAGCGCCTTAATAAGATAAGGGACTTCTTCAAGGATGGATTTCACCAGAAATTGAGGGGGTACCTGGAGTGGCATAGTGGCAATCAAATGCCAAAGAGGGTGTGGGGGCAGTAAACCGGCGTTGGCCCCAATCCTCTTTCTTTGCACCTCAGCGGGCAGCTTATCGAGAAGTGTCACCTCTGGCCCGCCCATCTCACTTATTACCCACTGATGCTCAATATTGCCGCCAGGTACATCCAGGTTACCGGTGATAGCACTTATTATTGCCAATGTCCGGGCGCATTGGACACTATTCACGTTATCCTCGATCGCATTGCCAGCCTTGATGCAAGCAGGCTTAACTTTAGCTAAAAGCCTGGCTGCTTCTACGATCTTTTCTTCTGGTACCCATGTTATTTGTTCGACCCTATTGGGGCTGTATTGCTGAACATGCTTCCTTAACTCGTCGAAGCCAACTGTCCACCTTTTAACAAAGGCTTTATCATAAAGTTCCTCATTTACAATTATATTTAAAATTCCTAGAGCTAAAGCCAGATCCGTAGTCGGTCTGGGCTGTAGCCATACAGATGCTGCTTTTGCAGCTTCGGTTTTCAAGCTATTGATCACGATAAGCTTTGCCCCTTCTTTCAGGGGCGGTTGCCCACGCTTACCCCACCAGATAATACATCGTGTGGGATAATCCAAGTCGGGGAAAGCATCATACCCGTGTGTAATGATATCCCCCACCGCTGTAGGTACATAGCAAACATGGTCTACGCCAACGATGTTTGGGGTACCGAAGACATTCGCTAGTCTATTAATATAGTCAGAGTGAGTCCGGCGATACCCCTTGTCAAATGCTACGAATTCTGCGCCATATCTCCCTTTGATGCTGTTCAATTTTTTAGCTATCGTCTCCAACGCTTCGTCCCACGAGATTCTCTCCCATTTACCATCGCCCTTCTCACCAACTCGTTTCTGTGGATACTTCAGACGATTAGGGTGGTAGAAACGCTCCAAGGCTGCTTCATCCCCGAAAGCATCGCCTTCTATCTTGATGACTTTTCCCTTTCGTAGATGCACCCGTATAGGTTCCCAGAATGAACCTACGCTTTCCAAGGTCTGTATGGCTTCCTCATCCATAAAGCATATCCCCCTCTATTTAATCGCTAACTCGGTGCCCACCTAGAAGATCAGCTAGTCTCACTACTTCTATCTCAGCAGTGGTTTTTTAACCCAACAGTCATCAACGCTCACCTGAAGTATTTTATATTTTATTACAAATGATTAAGGTGTCAAGTTAGAGTGCCAGGAGTCAACGATACTTTCGTGCTGTTTCTATTCGTGTTTTAGCTTTCACGGATTATCTCCGTCGCTATCCCAAGCTCCTCCGCTACCATTAAAGCTTCCTTTAACAGGACCTCACTGTTACCATTCTTTCTACCACATGATAAGCCGACAATCTTTTTCTTCTTAACCTCCGTCATTTAAGACATCTCCTTTTCTTCATCTTTCAGCTGTGCCAATAACGTATTTTATTCATTCCACAATAGCAAACAGTACACAGTTATTTTAGAGTGGTATAAGTTCTCCGTCAAATAGCTGCAACAGATGACAGGAACAAAGAGATGTGTGGAAAGGAGACAGAGAGACTCGCTACAAATATATCTATTCAGATGACGAGATACAGGAGCTAGCAGAGGAAGTCAGAGCTGTATCCGGCGAGGCACAACATATCTTTGCTCTATTTAACAACTTCCTTGTCGAGAAGAGATATCGCATCGTGAAGGCCCTGGTCGAGGATGGAGAGGTAGACCTGGGTGGTGCCGAGGTCTGCGTGTCCCAGCAGCTCCCTCAGTCCCGGTTCCCCGGATAGAACTGCAACTGTGGTGGGCGGTACAAGACTTGAACTTGTGACCTCCTGCGTGGAAAGACCCAAGTTCTCCATTCTTGACCTCCCTTTTTCTTGGATTTGTAGTTATTATACTACACCTTTTTTACCGGGGGTCAATGAGCCAGAAGCAGTTCCTGGCAAAAACCGGCCGGGATAGAAAAGGGTTCACTCAGGCCATCGTCGACACTTAGCATTTCAACATGAAAATTCCTCCGTAAAAATCTGACCTCGGCGCGGGCCTTTTGATAGGAAGGATTTGATAGCCTTTTTGATAACCTCTTTTGACAGCCTTTTTGACAGGACGTCCCTATACCCATTTTGGTGTTGCTTATCTTATCTAAACTTGGGCCCAAGAAGTCATAATTATCATAAAATTTTTCTTGGTAAAATTGGAGCTCCCAGGCCAATTAGACTCTTCGGCCATATTGGAATAACATTTTCATCTGACACGGGTATATTTAACATTATGCGGCCGGGTTCAAGGTGCGCCCCACGAACAGTATAGCCCCGGTCTCAATATCGCAGATAAGAAAGATAAACGGCCGGTCGATGGTAACCTCCACCGTTTGTGGCATTGCCGTTAGTTCCATGACTACCGCGCTGGCTGCCGCTGCCTCGGTACCGGCTTCATCGACGGAGACAAAGGCCTTGTGTACTACATCGGCTATAAAAAGGTCGCGGTTGCCCGTCATCCCGGAAAAGTCAGCGCCTTCAGAAAAAGCGATGGGCATCCCCAGCGCCGACAGGGCCTTCCTCAGGCTGAAGCTCGAATCGAACTCGAACTTAGGCATGGTCAGGCTGACCTCCCGGTGCTCCAGGCTTCCGATGATTCCCTCCATCTGCGCGGCGTCCAGCGCCGCTTCGAATGTCTCGAACTGGCCTGACGCGGGCAGCAGGATTACCATGGATAGCTCGTCGCCGTCATAGGGTAATTCCACCGCCTGGTAGCCATCGCCCTCGGCATAGCCGAAGGACTCCGTTTGCCTCATCATCGGCACCGTCACCTCGCTCCCATCAAGCAGGTAAAATGCCCCGTCCCTGGTCAAATCTTCCTCGAAAGGATAGAGCCAGGCGGCGTTGAAGTAGATGGCATTGGTCAGGACAAGGCGGGTGTTCGGATTAATGAGGCCAGGCGGAATCAGGTCCTCGATCCGGTCCTCCGTCTGCTTGGCTACCCAGTCGTTGATGGTTACCCGGGACTCCTCCGGCGCACCTACAAAATCAAGGACTCTGAGACCGGCGCCGTAGTTCACCGCCAGCCGGTCGAGGAACTCGGTCAGGAACTCATAGTCCCGCTGCCCCCAGATGGCATAAAACTGTGGGGTTTGGTGAGCCTCTGTCAATTGGGAGCTTACCATTTAGAGTTTAGCAGCGTGCAACAAAACTCGGTTTTGTTCAGCCCGTTGAGTCCCACAAAAAGTCACAAGATAAAGCAAGAAGAAGCTGAATTGCCGGTAATCCCCCCTGGGTGTGTAAAACGCAATACATACCCACTTCGCTTTTCTCTTCGTGATTTTACCACAAATAATCAGTCGGTGAATATCCACGCCCATAGGAGGAAGTAATGCCTCGTTGAGTGGCCTACAGAGTAGATAGAGAGGAGGAAATAGGAATGGAAGAGACAGTAATTGGAGATGGGAATATACAGACCAAAGACCTCAGGTTAGCCGCTTGGTTATACCTCAACCAAGCGCAGCTAACAGTAATCACCCCAGCTGAAACCAACCGATGCGTATTCACCTTCACGGCCAGCAACGATAAGCTAGACAAGCTCATGGGTCAATGGGCTAACGGCTACCCCACCGCCGAAGTGCGTGAAGTTATCAACGCCTACCTCTACCTTGTCCACAGGGGCAAGGAGACACTTAGGGCGAGAGGAGGCAGGATATGAGGGTAGCACATAACCTGCGGCATAAAGGCAGTCCTGGGGTTTATTCAGAAGCCGACCTCAAAGCAAGGATAAAAGTTTTTGAGAACGCCGGGCTTTCCGCAGAGGAAGAAAAAGCCAAGCTGGCTCAAATTGCCAAAGATTATCCTTCGGTGATGTCCTTGCCTGAACTTGAGTGGCTCATTGAGGGTATCCTTGCTAAGAAAGGGATTACTATTATAGGAGGACTCACAGATGCCGGTAAAACTACGATAGCCCTTCAGCTTTGTCATTCCCTATTTACAGGTGAGCCTTTTCTTGGTATAGCCGTGAGTGGTAAGGTTGACTGTATTGCCTACGCTTGCCTTGACCAATCCCCAGCTATGCTGCATGACCAAGTGAAGAAGATGTTACCTATCCTTCTGTGTTTGGAGAAGCTGAAGATTATTCCAGAGTTAGTGTGGAATGGGGAAAGGATTGAGGGTCTTGATGATGCCGTTAACATACTTCAGCCACAGGTAGTGGTCATTGATGCACTCAATGCGCTTATGGGGACAGCCGATGAAAATGTAGCAGTAGGACCTTTGATGCGAGAGTTAAGGCGTGTAACAGAGGGATATGATATCTCGCTAATCATTCCTCACCAATTTAGAAAACCTCTACGGGAAATGGTGGGCAAGAGTGAACCTACAGCCCAAGACTTTCGGGGTTCAACAGAGATAGGAGCAAAAGCCGATGTTCTTTTGGCCTTACAGCGAAACGGCTTGGAGGTTAAGCTAACCTCGGTTAAAGCTAAATCCAGTAGGAAAACTGAGTTGAACTTGTGCCAAGACCCCGAGACGCTGATATATCAGGTTAGCATCACGAGCAAGGAACGCATTAGCGAGCTGTTGGCTAAAGGTACGCAACCTTCAACCGTCATACAGATTGTTCATACTGAGTTCGGGGGCAACGAGGGCACAATCAAAAGCGCAGTCTACCGGGAAGTAAAACGGAGAAAGGGGTAATCTCAATCTGTAAAACCTTAGTTTTATTTCATAAGTTTTGCAACTTAGTTTCGCACTTAGCAAAATGAAACTAAAGGTGAAAATCAAATACGGAAAGTGAGTTTCAAATGACAGTTTCACACCCCATTTTCCCTGACAATTTACAATTTTAGAATACCACAGAAGTACGAATCTACCATATTCCCCCATTTACGATATGGGGCATTCTCGTAATGGTTGTTGGCCGTGTCTTATGGATATTCGATTTCCTGATAACAAGTTAAAGGCTTTAAGAAAATCCCATCCAAAACTATGGCGGTTCCTTATTGTAAATAAGGGACTAGGCATAAGAATTATTGCTCTTAAGCGTGCATTGTCCAAGGACGGACAATCTGGACTAGCCAGCGATTTATCAAGTTATGTCGTAGAACTAATAGAAGAACAGCCCCAATACTTTGAAGAAATCGACATGTAGCGTACCAAGGCAGAATTACGGCCTGCATTTTCCCCTTGTCTCAACTTAATTTGTACTTACTACCAAAAACTCTCAACCTTATTCGTTGTAGGGCTAATTTTAAGTAACATAGGAACATAGCGATGGTTTTCGGTTCTTAACAATGATAAAACCACCGTCTCTCAAAATTTGTAACTACATTCCGCACGCCCAGGGTTTATCTATAAGTGGGCTATTGACAACCTCTATTCTCAGAAATAGGATTATACAAAATATGAAGAAATTGGCAATTTTCACTATACTGGCAGTTTACTCCTTACTAATTTTCACTAGCTGCGGCACTCAACCGCTCCCATCCAGTCCAACGAAATCGCCAACACCTGCTACGACACTAGCCCCAACAGAAGAACCATCGCCATCACCGACAAGCGTGCCTACTGAAGGTGAGCTAGTAGTTCACTTCATTGATGTTGGTCAAGGAGATTCAATACTCATTGACTTGCAAGATATTGAGGTATTGATTGACGGGGGAGATAGAGCACCCGGCGTAGTTCCATATCTTAAAAGCTATGTAGACGGCGCGCTTGAAGTAATGGTAGCCACCCATCCTCATGCTGACCATATTGGGGGTCTTATTGATGTATTAGCTGCTTTTGAGGTTGAAGAGATTTGTCATAATGGGGAAACAAGCACATCTACAACCTACTCCGATTTCATGTCTGCTGTAAATTCAGAGAATGCTGAGGTGAATGCAGCAACTAGAGGTAATGTTATTGAGGCTGATGGTCTCTCTTTCAAGGTGCTTAATCCTTTTAACCTCTCAGGCACCACTAATAACAATTCAATAGTGCTATACTTTGCTTATGGACAAATTGACTAAAAGTTATCAGACAAAACGATGATTTGTTCCTCGGTGTACCTCTTGCGAACCATGTAGTCCTCCTGTCGTTTTATTATAGCGGAGGACTCTAATTCAGGGTATTACTGTTTTCGGGGGAAAGGTCAACGGAGCTTGTTTATGATCTGTTCCGGTGTATATCCCTTTTTGGCCATTTATTCCCCCCTTTGTGAGATTATAACTGGTATCGTTTTGGGGGTCAGGTCACAGACACCTTAAGGATAGCGGGACCCAATCTTAATATAAACCCTCTCCTGTCCTAACGACGGAGTTCACTTCCCAATTCTGAAAACCTTCTCGCTTAATCCAATTTCCCCCGCCCAGCTAATTGACTAAAAGGCCACTAATCAATTAATTTTCCTGCCTTTTCTAGCTTCTTAACAATGTCGTCCATACCTAGCTCCGTCAAACATTTACGAGTTTGCAAACTGGTTCTTTTATCCCAACCTTGTAATTGATAGAACCTATCCAACATTTCATCCCATTTCTCTTTATCACACTTATATCCTGCGTATGGACCACATTTAACAGATTCCTCCATATATCTTCTAGGTGGGTAGTCGTCTTTCCGCTCAAAGTCCGTATGAATTGTATTAAATGCCTTCTCAAGATTGTATGAACATCTTCCTATAAGCATGAATTTTTCTGCTGTCAGATCTATGCCCATTGCCGAAGTAACAAGCTCTGCATAATCTGATGGCTCAAGAGCATGGGCTCCAAAATATGTGCCAATATAACCACAGATACCTGTCATATCTTCTATTTCTTTAGCTTGCAGCATCCAAAAGACTGCCTCTGGTTGGTTATGATATTCAGTTGGTGACCAAGTCAGATCCCTGGGACCACTCGCTTCAGGTCCGATTACTGCACCTCGCAGATGCCTACCAGCAACAGGTGAAGTTGATAGCCCGAGTCCCCATCCCTTCATGACTCGGTAAGAATCAAAGGTATCTTGGCCTTTCATATGAATAGCAAACTTTTCCGACCCTTTTCCTAATTTCTGGGAAGCTTCCATCACTCCATCTGCCAAAAAATCGCCAATCCCTTTACGATAGGCAAGCTTTTCTTCCATTTTTATCATTACATCTTCGTTTCCCCATTCAAGCTCTAACCCATCAGTGTCTTCTTTAGTAAGGATACCCCTCTCATAACATTCAAATGCCCAAGATAAAACGACAGTAGCATCATCTCCGTCCAGGCCTAGCTGGTTAGCCATAATATGGAACTTGATAGATGCTGCTGGATCATCTACATCAAACCGTTGCGAATACCCGGCAGAATTGATCCAGTACCCACTTCCCTTAGTACCTTTGTATTTGCCCTCTTCTATCTCAAAGAAAGGTATGCATCCTATAGGACAGCTAAAACAGGCTCTCATATTCCTTTTATATCTAGGAACACCTGTGTCTATACCAGTGAGCCTTCTTCTTTTTTCCATAGGCCAGTATTCATCTTGCCCATTCCTAATAGGATTCCCCATCTCATATAGCGGACTTTCAGGTGAGTAAAATGCTTCTATAATTCCTCTCCGCCATGGTTTAGTAGTAGGAGAAGAACTAATCTTTCTTAAGACTTTATTCACTGTGTCAAGGAAGCTTTCCGGTTGAGACACTTTAATTGACCCGTTTCCACGTGCTACCAAGGCTTTAAGTTTCTTACTTCCCATTACACAGCCCACCCCTGACCCACCGGCAACCTTAGCGCAGTCACCAATTATGCACGAACCTCTAACAAGGTTCTCGCCTGCGGGACCTATCGACGCCACCTTTAATCTATCATCGCACAATTCTTGTTGCAGAATTTCCTCGGTTTCATAGGTTGTTTTACCCCAGATGAAGCCTGCGTCTCTCAATTCTGCATCCCCATCATGTATCCACAGGTAAACAGGGCTTTTTGCTTTCCCCGTAATCACTACGTGGTCAAAGCCTGCATATTTTAACTCCGGTCCAAAATCACCGCCGAAATTTGCGGATCCTTTCCCGTTATTAAATACGTTTTTTGTATCAATTGATACTCTGCATGCACCTGGTGCTAGCGTACCAACGAGGCAACCCACGCCGAAAATGAGCATATTCTCAGGATCTGACCACTTGGTTTCTGGGGCCATTTCATTTAACAGAATGTAACTATTGATCGCTCTCCCTCCAATGAATCTTTTCGCATACTTCTCCGTATATTCAGTTGATATTTTCTTATCGCTTAGGTCGACTCTCAATATTTTCCCTGCTAGACCTCCGCTAATCTTGCCGATACTCATTTTCAGTTAACCTCCTTCAAAGCTCCGTAGGTACAATATACCACGCATAGGGGCTGAGCTTCACCGTCACAAGAATCGCAATTGGAATCAACAGCCCATCTGATTTGGCCAGTTCGGCTATTCTTTGAAACCTTTATACTGGATAGCGCTGGAGAGAAAACTCTCTGATGATGGAAAGAACATGCTAGTTCACAAGTTCTACAACCAAAGCATGCCTTGCTATCTCTCACTATTTTCAATTTGTCACCTCCTGCTCTGATACGTTTTGAAAGATTTACTTTCAGCAATAGTGAGTCACGCTGATTCCAAGCCGAGAAAACCTCTATTGGCAAGTTATTCAGTGCCTACTTACGCTACTACTTGGTGCGTCCCATAACTGGTGGAAATTCGACTTAGCCATATCCTATATCATTCTGTCATATCGGTCAATCCCTTTAAGCCATCAGCGCTTCTTCCAAGAATTCCAGTCTGATTGGTTCCTGCTCGAGTGCCTTTGATGCCTCCTCTATCCAGGCGATATCCTCGTCTCTCATCCTGACTTTGTGCCACTTCATCCTCTCTTCCTCAAGAAGACTGAAAACCATAACCAGGGCCGAGATCTCGGATTGGCAGTAGGCCAGGGCAAAAGCGATTGGCCTTGGGAGACCTTGGAAGAAGTAATTGCTTATAGATTGAAGCCGTTGGGCATTACCTACGAAGAGTTTGTTAAAACTGGCTACATATTGGGAACAAAGAGATATAAAAAGTACGAATAGGAAGGCTTCGCTACCGCTTCGGGAAAGGTGGAACTCTATAGTAGCGCTTTAGAAAAGCTAGGAGGAGACCCCCTCCCATACTACCAAGAGCCACCGGAAACTCCGGTAAGTGCACCCAAAGTGGCTAAGGAATATCCTCTCACCCTAAATACTGGCGGCAGGTTCATGCCTATGTTCCATTCCGAGCACCGACAATTGGGAATAGGCATGAGAGAGAGACATCCTGACCCTCTTGTGACCATTCATCCAGAACACGTCCCGCAAATTCCGGTCCATTGTCCATCGTAATCACTTCAGGCAACCCCCTGATATCAGCTAACCTATCCAGCACACTGACTACTCTACGTCCTCCCAGAGAAGTATCCACCCCGATGGCTGGACACTCACGGGAATAATCGTCGACAATTGCCAAGGCACGAAAGCGGCGCCCGGTGACAATGCTATCCGTAACGAAGTCCATAGACCAGCGCTCGTTTGTCCGTTGTGGAGACGGCATCACTACCCTTGCTCCGGCAGCGCCTTTCCTGCGCCGCTTTCTTCTAAGTGCCAATCCTTCTTCACGATATAGCCTCTCCGTCCGCTTATGATTTATTACCAGGCCCTCCCTCTTGAGTAAAATGTGGAGCCGAGGACTACCGAATCGCTTCCTCTGTCCCGCTAACTCCCGCAGGCGCTGACGCAGGGCATCGTCATTATCCGGTTTTGGTCGGTAACGGTAGACCGAAGTCGAGATATTAACAAGCCAACAGGCTTTCCTCTCGCTCAGCCCAAGGCTCTCTCTGGCATGAGAGACCACCAAACGCTTAACCTTGGGCTTTAAAAGTTTTTTGAGAGTAATTCCTTGAGCGCCCGGATATCCAGGGCCTGCTCACCTACGATTTGTTTTAAACGCCGGTTTTCTTCTTCCAGGGACTTCAGTCTCTTGAGCTCGCTCACCGTAAGGCCGGCGTATTTTGCCTTCCAGTTGTAGTAGGTGGCGTCGCTCATTCCATACCTCCGGCATAGGTCGGTGACCCTGGCGCCAGCCTCACCCTCCCTGAGCACAGCGATGTTTTGTCTATAGAGTAACGGTCAGGCTTTTTATTACGTGCTAATTCAATTGGTATAGGGGGCTTGAGTCGAACTAGCGACTCCCGGTTTAGGAATCTGTTAAACAATGCCCTGAATAGTATCTTTACGTTCAATTTGGTGTTTTTCTATCCAACCCGAAAAACCTAATTTGTACGTGGAGTAACGTTTTATATTATCCTATTTCATTCCTCCCGTTAGCTATTTGTTAGCTATTTTGCGGTTTTGGCTATGCTCAATACCTTTTAATCTCTTCGAACTGAACTACTGAGTATACAACTTTTTGGCTCATTGTTTTTTAGTAAGGAATTTTTCAACTAGATCCTCCATTTTAGTATCATACTCCCAAGGAGCATCTAAGACCCCCAATATTTGTACTAAACCCGGTAGGCGAACATGACTCCCCATAGCGACCCAGCGCACATGACGTAGCTGGTATTTTTTTAATTGGCAATATGACTGCAAGCGAGTCTCAAGCTCTTTCGGAGAAAGATCTCGGTATGCCATAACTGTAATTCCCGTTTGAATACCGGGAAAAGTTAAAGTAAAATCATGCATCTTACCATCCCGCTTCGAATTGCGCCTACTCCTCTCGAACCATTTAGAAAAATTTTTCCGCGTCTTTAAGTTCATATCTAATAATATACCCACAATTTCTGAATACCCTACCGGGTGCTTATCTTCCAATTCGAGTATAACTTGCCTAAATAGTTCAGGCATGGCCTGATGTGGTTTAGGAGCAGGAGTAGTTCTTTCTCCCATCTCATACATAAAATAATCGTACATGTCTGTTGTATATGACATCAATTGTAATCGCTCTATGTCAGATTTAGACATATCTTCAAAATATAGCCTTTCATGAAAATAATACCCTAGCCAATCAAGCTCGTCGTGAGCTATGATATTCGCAAGTTCATTGATTCTTAAACGCCGATTAAGATAATGAATGAACTGACCTGGAAATTCGATGAGTTCCCTGATAACCATCAAGTCCAGCAGGTATACTGCCCATGGGAGTTTTCCTTCACCAAATATACCTAACTCAGCTACTTGATAAAGGACTGGTGTAAAAGTGTCCAGGGGATCAAGAGTGAGTGATACCAGAAAGAATTTATCTAGATTTGATTTATCAATCTTCAATGTCTGTCCATCTGAGAGTTGAAATACAGGCTCTTCATTTGTTGAGATGTATTCTTCAGCCCGTGTTGCTTGCTCATGAGACTCCGCTAGTAATTTCTTAATATCGCTAACTATCCTTTTCGGAGCCCCTCGCTTGGCCGGTTCCGTCAAGCTTCCTGCTTTACCCTCGATAAGAAATGCGTACTTATCATATAGCATTAGGCCATCTAAATCATGCTCCTTAAGTTGACCGTTTTTTTCAAACTGATATTTCAGACTTTGATAGCTCTCACAGTTCTTGAGTATTTCAGATATGAGCTTTGCACCTTCAGAAACGAGATTATTAGCACGATGTTTCTGGTATTTTTCCCATATTCTGCCATCCTTATTAGTGGCTCTCGGCGAGTCAGGGTTAAGTAAATCTTCAAGGGCAGTCTTTGCACCCCAGAGGAGTAAGGCTACAGCTGGACATAGATAACGCCCGTCATGGTGCACGATAGGTCTAAGGCGAAGAGGGTGTGTGGGGTTCGGCCACACAAAGTCCTGATGTACCTCTCCAAAGTTTATAGAAAAACAACCGATAAATTTCTTAGTTGTTTCTGCCTACAATTCGCATTTCCTCAATGGGCTTTGACTTACCGCAAAACTGGCAGGTAAAAATAATCTCTTTGGCTAATATCCAACCTTTTATTCCAGGGCACGTTACCCTTGATGAAATGCCCTTTGCTGTTCCTGCGTTATGCCATCGGCTAACCTAAACTTCTGCTAGGATGCCTCTTTCTATTTATTTCCCCGTTGTTCTATCGATACTCTGCCTTTTCTTCTGGGTTCAAACTCTTGCAGCGGTGTTTTTTCCTGTACTGGCTACACTCTCTACAGAATCTACGGTAGCCTAGCGGGCGTGGCTTACCGCAGCGATCACATCTCCTCATCTCGGCAATAAGTGATGGTAATTGTCTAACCTGCTCCTCCGAGTAAAGCCGGTGCCCTCCGGGCCTTCTCGGTTTGATAAGCCCTTCTTTTCTAAGCTTGATGAGCCAGTCAACTGGATACCCCAGCTTAACCGCAACCGTGTTTTCAGCTAAAAACGTAACTCGCGATCGGCCGTTTTTGGCCAAAATCTGTCTTACCTGCTCATGACTTATGTCGAACATCTGCCCCAATTGCCTGAGGTTTTTACCCTTGCTTCTCTCCTTAGTTAATAGCTCTACAGTGGCTGCCGAGATGCTGCCCATTCTAGTGTTTCCACAGTCTTTTACACATAAATATAGCTTTACGATAGGCGGTATGCTACGTAGCCCGCTTAAGCCACTAATAGACCAACCTTCTCAAGCGCAGGAGCAGTGCTAAATTCAAAATCCACTCCTAAATTATGCCCGTCTCCTTCAACAGCTTTAGTCTGGAGGGCTCAAAGCCCATATATTTTAGGTAAATGCTCATTGTCATAGCCTATCGGGCGGCGCATTTACCCTGGGAGAGCCACTTCGACTAGTTTACTTCCTCCCCATCACGAATGAGGCTAATATTAATCTCTACCTAACACGATCCTAGCTGGATCAATTTCATCTCGTAATATTTTGAGGTACTCTTCAGGGGGTATAGGACTACTCTCGATTTCATTAGCTAAAATAATATCAAAGCAGCTATTATTTTTAATTGAATCTATAGTTTCGCCAGGATGTAAGGAAAGTAATTCGAGCTTTTTACTTTTTTTGTTGAACCCGTAAATTCCCAGCTGTGTTATAACCCGATATGGTCCCGAGCCTATGGGTAACCCAACTCTTTCTCTATGCCCTAGTCCCCCTAGGTAACCTGCTGTTGTTAAAAAATCGACTTTATCAACAAATGTCTGCTTAGATTGCTTGGCCATAATAATTATTAATTTCCACGAAAAAGAAGCCACGTCATTTGCCCCTCCACTGCCAGGCAAACGTACCTTGGGATGAGAATACTTACCTATCACCGTTGTGTTTATGTTGCCGAACATATCCATTTGTGCCGCACCTAAGAATCCATAATCAACATATCCTGCTTGGGAAAGAGACATCACATCATGCATGCTCGTAGCCATTATTCCTTTATAGTAAGTTCTTGATTCTCCCACGGAGATAGGCAGTTCTGGCAATAATGGACCTATACCCCCGGCCTCAAACATTATAAGTAGGTTGGGAGCATGTGTCTTTTGGGCGAGCATAGCAGCAACAATGGGAAGGCCTGTACCCACAAAAACCGATTTCTTATCCTCCAGCAAAGTGGAGCCGAGGAATGCTAAATATTCTCTAATATTGTATTTATGTTCTTTTTGTATAATGAGTTTTTCCTTTTTGTACTACTTATCTCTTTTGCCAAGGAGCTATCATCGGTTCTTCTAGGAATTCTCGCCTTTTTAAATAGTTTAGTTTTTCCGCACCGCCACAAAGTTTGAGGTAGTGTTCAAAATCCTGAACAGACAATACATATTTAGTAAAATACTCATCTACCCCTTCTTTTGTATTTGAAAGTTCCATCCATTCAGCCAGATGCTCCTCATCATAATAATAAGCACCTGGCATCTGGCATGGGTGTGAACCATACGGTACCTCCACAACAGCGTCTACAATAAAAAAAGGAATTGTTGTTTTCCAAGGTTCCTGTCTAATTAGTTCGACGTTTACTATCTCTTCTGTAGTTATTATCAAACGTCGAGCGCACCTAGACAACTCTATATCCTCCACTGTGTTTCCATATATTTGCGCGTTGCCATAAATATCACAACGGTGAACGTGAATAAATGCTACATCAGGATAAGCTGCCGGTATTAAAGTAATTAGTTTGCCACTATAGGGATCTTTAGCCACTTTGCAGGAGCTATAATTTAAGGTATCCGTTCCCAGCATAGTACGCGAGGGAATGAAAGGAATCCCCATCATTCCAGCCAAGAAACGCCACTGATAACCGGCATTAGTAGTTTCAGCAACAACTTTACAGCGCCCATTTTCAACCATTCTTCTTGAGGATGGAGATAAGCCTCTTAATTCGTGCCCAAAGGAATAGGCAACTTCAACTTTGTTAACGCACTCCGAGCCCACCAAAATGTCCAGATCATGAACAGCAGTTTTACCTGCCATAGTAAGGTTTCTCTTTTTCTGTCTAATTATTTCATAGACGATTGCCATGGAGACTCTCACATGTCCAAATCCGCCACTAGCAATATAATCTCCATTGTGAATATATCTTTTAACTGCTTCTTTGACAGACATGACCTTGCTCTTCAGTTCACGGGATTTATTTTTTACTACCCACTCTCGAGCCTCATCAGGATCATGCCAGCCGATAAGCTGTCCTTTGCCTTCACTTATTATTTCCACAGAATACCGCTTCCTCCAAAGCTTTTGAGTCTATGTTATATTGTTAATCGGCTTGAGATTTCTGTAAAAGTCCAAAATAATTACAAATATTCTTTCTCGCGATTCCTTTCTTAGTGCTACGAATTGGCAAATTTATCGTAGCATCTAACTTCTATCATAATTAATTTATTACGAAGTCCCTTATATATTTTAAGAAGCCGTCTCTTACTTTTTCGTCTTCAAGGCAAGATTATTCATTCCAACACGTGCTCGAAATTCATCAGCGGTATAAATTTCGCGTCCCAGAAGCTTAATTAATTGTTCGAACATCTTATAGACTTCGACATTATTTTTAACCAACTCGTTTCGATGTGGCCACATCCAAACTGTATCTTCCATTCCAACTCGTATGTCAAGGCCAAGCAATATAGCAAACGTAGCAAGATAGCTCGAAGCTCGTCCCGCTGCACAAACCACAATTTCACTATTCTCATCGATCTCATTTATGCGATTAACATGGTGCATCAAACCTTCTACCATGGACTTAGGGCTATGCATAGGAGTACAGCCGGGGAGTGCAGGAAGAATTATCCAATAGTATGGCTTTTCTAATAATCCTGTCTTAATCAAATATCTATCAGCATTATCAATATCACCGTCGGAATATACGGCAATCTGTGGTTTTACACCATATTCTTGGCATAGCCGGGTTTTCTCTATCATCACATGAGGTGGTTTTAATAAAACCGAATCGCCAACATAAGTAGCAAAAGTATTAATAGGAGTTTGATCAAACATTCCAGATTTTAGACACTCTTTTAACTTTTCCCAACCTCCAGGCCGATCAGAAACCAAGCACCCGCATACAATTCTATCAGGGTACTTCTTCCGAATCGGGTCTATAACGGAATGAAACAACCCTGGATCTAGTATATTATATCCATTTTCATCCCGAACGTGGACATGCACGTTAGGTGCTCCAAGTTCAAGACAAGCCATAGCCTGATCCCTAATTTCCTCTGGTTTAATAGGCTGGTTCGGATTTTGTTTTCTGCTCACGAACGCACCTACTATAGCCTGGCAAATAAAGACTTTTTTAGGTATATCCCATGCGGGTGCTATTTCAATGTCAGGTGCAAATCTCGATTCTGTTAAATCTGCGAATTCCGGCAAACCGAAGGGATGTGCAATTGCATGTAAATCACCACCATCCTGTTTTTTTAACTCTTCAACATAATCCCAATTTACTTTATTGTCAATCATTTTCCCTTTCCTTTCTAATTTTTTTAATGTAAACCATCATTATTTTAACAACATCGACTAAGGATAAGTTCGCCAGTCTCTTAAGAAATCATCGGTCGCTCGTTCTAAAATGAACGTGCTAATAAAATCAACGTAGGGCTCAAGGAACGGGTACTTGTCATACTTCGCCCATGGTGGCTTAGTGTATTTGGGAGGTGAATCGATTACCGACTTGTGCCATGCATCATAGTTTTCATACCACTGCTCGGTAACCCGGTGCCAAGGATACTGGTTTGGAATGTCCGGTACTTCAAGAGCCCTATGGCTAAAATACCGGATAAGGCCGGCCTGCTTCATGACCTCCTTAGAGTGGACATTAAGGAACCACTCCTCTCCTTCTTCGACCGGGACACCATCCGGGTACTTGAAGGCAATATACCAGCGCACGTAAGTCTTCTCATCCACGGTAAAGTGGCCTAGGAAGTCCTCAGTAGCATTGGCTGGCACAAAGACCTGAGCCCATGGATGCGGCCCTTCAGGTCGCCCAGCCCACTTAGGGGCGTAAAGCTCACCGCTAACCGCTCCTTGCATCCATCGTGGCCATGTGAGCTCGAAGAATTGACCACTCAGGTCGGTCCCCATGCCGACTACAGGGGGTAATTCTGTTATGTCGCGAAACCAGAGCTCGCTAACACGGTAATTATAATAGCCGTAGTGTTCAGCTCTGGGCGGAGGAGGAACTGCGCGGTAGCTTCGATAGCGGGTCATCCATGGTCCGAGCATGCCCATTGCCTCGGGAGCGTGGTACCGGATGTACCACCTCTCCATCTCTGGTAGTTCATTCATACTTGGCAAGTCCATTATAAAGACCGTTTTAATCACTTTGTTACTCCTTATATTTAATTATTCATATTTAATGTTAAATCATAAAAGCTCTTAAAAAAATCATGGAAAACCATGATTATTTAAAGTCAAAATATCAGATATAAGGCGAAATTAGCTGCCTCGAGTTTTTACTTCTTCAACAACCCTTGATATTTCCTCATTGTCAATTTATAATATTTTTACGGTTAATATGTTAACATAATTTGGCTAGTGCTTATGGATATAATAGCGATTCAGAATTTAATCGACCATTTATACAAGAGCGAATCACTTCTGCATTTAAGAACTAATTTTTTGAAGTTAATTTTGCCCTTATTAAATGCAGATGGTGCTATTTTTTTCCTCGTTGATAAAGATAGCCAAACTTTAAATCTAAACAGTGGGATTTCAAATGGTTTAGATCCTTATTATTTCGAACCATATAAAGAATACTATAAAAATTATGAACCTTTCCGGGAAGCAGTATATTCAAATCTTATTTGCGCCACAGAGAAAATATTGCCTGAGAGTTTGTTGAAAACTAAAGAATACCGAGAATTTATGAATGATTTTTTAAGGCCACAAAAATTACAACACGAGCTAATGCTCTGTATCCGTTCAGAAAGCGAATTATACGGGAAAATAGGTGTGTTTAAACGTATAAACATGGACGATTTTACCGAACGTGATTTAGAGGTTGCACTCCTTCTAGAAAAGCATCTCGAATATATTATGAAAAATATGAATTTAAAAGAAGAACTCATAAAAGAAGCCAACTTTGAATTCCCGTACATGGGAATTTTAGTTTTAGATTATGCTTTGAACATAGTGCGAATTAATTTAGAAGCTCAACAAATTTGCTATAAAATTGCGGGCCAACAATTTCTTCATGCCCCGGCAAATAAAGATATACCACTTCCTCGTGAGATTGTTTTAGATTGTCAGACATTAAAACAGAAATTTCAAGAAGGGAAAATTATTTACCCTTCCCTTCCAATCGTTAACAACATAGGTAATGACAATTATCATAGATTCGTTTCCAGATCGTATATTGAAATATCTAATTTTGACGTCCCCTCATTTTTTGTTTTACTAGAGGATTCCGAGATACACCAGAAGATGACGGAGGAATCTGCAGCACATAAATATAAATTAACTACAAGAGAACTACAGATTTGCATGGCAATAAAGGATGGCCTCACTAATAATGAAATTTCTGATATGTTGTATATTAATTTGAGTACTGTGGAAACCCACATAAGAAATATTTTTCGAAAAACAGAAGCAAAAAATCGAACTGAATTGGTAAAATTACTAAATTTTGAATAATTTAATAATCTCCATCGATGTCAAAATTGGATCGCGCTTATATTACTGAATCAGATAGTAGGTGAAAGTCTGGCGGAATAATCCACTATACTCCCAAATAATCACTAATTTCTCTAAGTCATTTGGTTTGCCAACCCCCTAAAATGATACCGGTTATAATCTCGTGAAAAGGGATTTACACCAGAACAGATCTTCAACAAGCAGCTCGCGGCAGAAATGCTCTTAACAAGTGGTATCACAGTGGGGGTAATCAATTCGCTTAAGAAAATCATGGTTTTCCATGATTTTCTTAAGACCATTTGTGATTTAATATGAAATACAAAGCTGATATCATATTCAGACAAGTGTTTTAAATTTTAAGATCAAATAATAAAAGGGTCAAAAAATGGTAATAATCGCGTAAATGACTTAGCCAATACAACTTGATGATTGGCAACATAAAACTAAAGAGGAGGAACAATGAACAAGAAATCAATACTTATCACCTTGGCGCTGCTGTTAGTCATCAGCTTGATGGCTATCGGCTGCCCTGCCACACCACCAACAACCACACCACCAACAACCACACCACCAGCAACTAAACCGATAAAAATTGGACTCCTTTTTGATTATTCTGGCATGGGCGCAGCGGATATACCCTTTCATGAACCTGGGGCAAGGCTCAAGCTCGACGAGGTCGGTTGGGAGGTTGCCGGCAGACAGATAGAATTGATAACTGCGGATAATGGTGGTGACCCAGTAAAAGGTGTAGAAGCTGTGCAAAAAATGGTAGAAGTAGACAAAGTGGACGTCATTATCGGGCCTGTTTGGGGTCATGTTGCATTGGCGATAGCGCCTGTCTTGGCAGATACGAAAACGCCCCTCGTCATTCCTTCAGGTCAAATTATGGATGTAATAAATGCTGGTGCTGGGAATGTGTTCCTTATAAGAGGTACATTTTCTGGTAACGCCTACTATTCAGGTGTCTATGCTTATGAAGATTTGGGTTACCGTACAGCTGTGGTTTTGTATGATGATTTTGCGACTGGAGAAGCGTTTGCAAAAGGTTTTATAGAACCATTTGAAGAGAGGGGCGGTACTATTATTCAGACGGTGAAACCGCCTTTGGGTACCTTCGACTTCGCGCCATATTTAAGCAACATGGAAAAAGCCGACGTAGTTGCCATGTGGATTCAACCTCCGGAACTTCCTTCTTTTTATAAGCAATATAATGAATACGGATTAAAGATGCCTATAATATATACGAGCGACACGGCCCAAAGCGAGACCTGGGAGGGGGTAGGTGACTACTATCTGGGTACTATTGCTCAGCATGAGTATTCTGCACTACTTGATAACGACGCCAACAAAGAGTTTATGGATATTTTAAAGACAAAGGAATCTATGCCCTACGTAGATTTCCTAGAAGCGGGTTATACAGCCGTAGCTGTCTTCCTAAAAGCAGTAGAGGCTACAAACGGTGATACAACGCCTGATAAAATCAACGAGGCCCTGAGAAAGGTTAGTGTCGACACTCCTGAAGGGAAGATTTCATTCACCGACGAGGGAGTAGGAATTGGAAACGAATTAATTGTGAAAATAGCCAAGATAAACGACAGTTATGAGAAGGAAATCCTCAAAACATATGAACAAGTAGTACGCAAAGCACCTTGGGAATAGTTGGCCTTTAGGAAATCGTAAAGATCAGTGGTAGGGCTTGAAGTGAGCCCTACCACTGATCACCACATGTTATGGAAAGCGTTCTTCCCAATATTTTAAATGGAATCTCATTCGGAATAATATTATTTCTCATTGCAAGTGGCCTCGCAGTTATTTATGGTTTCATGGGGATTCTCAATCTAGCTCACGGAGCATTCTATATACTAGGGGCCTATTTTGGATTAGCTGTGTACGGTCACGGTGTTCCCTTTATTTTGTCGGCTCTGGCTGGTGGAATAGCTGTTGGTCTGATTGGCTTAATAGTAGAACGAATATTCTTAAGTCGCCTTCAGAAACAGATAAATGAGCAAGTATTGTTGACTATAGGGTTTGTCTATATATTCATTAATTTAGCTAAATGGATCTGGGGGCCAGAGTCTAAGCTAGTTGATGCACCTGCTATTGTGTCTGGTTCTATTAATATTGGCAGTGGTAGCTTCCCTGTATATCGCTTGGTGATTATTGTCGCCGGCCTAGCTGTAGCTGCAGGTTTATGGTTATTCACTGAGAAGACCCGCAGTGGTTCCATTGTTCGAGCTGGTATGGATGATAAGGAAATGACGGCAGTGTTGGGTGTGAACTATGGGCTGGTTTCCAGCATTGTTTTTCTTACAGGTGCATTTGTAGGTGGGTTTGCTGGCTTTATAGGGCTACCAATCATTGCGGTAAACCCCGCCATAGTCTTTGACATTTTGCTTTTATCACTGATTGTTATCGTCGTTGGTGGGGTAGGACGTATTGAAGGAACCCTACTAGGCGCTATGGTGATAGGCCTAATCGATTCTCTCGGCAGAGCCTATTTCCCTGATTTTGCCTATTTTACTATGTATCTAGTGATGGCAATCATATTGTTGGTCAAACCTGGCGGCCTGTTAGCGAGGAAGCTATAAAAATGGGGAAAATAAACTTTAACACTGCGAAGCGTGCTTGGCTAACAGGGCGACTCAATAGTGCTACTTACATTGTTGCTGTTGGGCTGGTCCTCTTGGTATTGCCCTTGTTTATCCCTACATATCTCCAAGGTATCATGACTAAAGCCCTTATCTTTGCCATCTTTGCCATGAGCCTAAACCTTCTCACTGGATATACGGGGCTCTTTTCGCTAGGACATGCCGCCTATTTTGGAGTAGCCGCTTACACTAGCGGTGTGCTGATGGCGCACTACGGGGTTGAAAGCTTCTGGCTAGTTGCCCCCGCCGGCATCTTGATGGCAGTGATTTCCGCTAGTGTCTTTGGTTTTGTTGCGCTTCGAGTATCCGGTGTATATTTCCTGTTGGTCACTCTGGCTCTTGGTCAGCTACTTTATAGTGTTGCCTTAGAGTGGCAAACAATGACCGGAGGCACTTATGGTCTAATACACACAGGCTATCCAGATCTGGGCTTGGAATGGTTTACCATGAATTCAATGTCTTTTTACTGGCTGGTTTTTGTAGTTTTTGCTATTAGCCTTTTCTTATTATATCGGTTTGTTAAGTCCCCATTCGGAGTTGCTTTGCAAGGTATTCGTGAAAGCGAAAACCGGATGCGTAGTCTAGGCTATAATACCTGGCTGTACAAGTATGTCGCCTTTATTGTCGCCGGACTGTTTGCCGGGGTAGCTGGTATATTATTCAGATATTACAGTATAGTCTTGGTTCCTTCACATCTCGACGTACTTACTTCCACTTTGGTGCTACTTATGGTAATAATCGGGAGCGACCGAGTTTTTTGGGGGCCTGTTGTTGGAGCCATAGTGATAACATTCGCAGAACATTATTCAAGCCTTTACACCGTTGATCGCTGGCCTTTAATTCTGGGTGGTTTCTTTGTTATAGTTGTCGTGTTTCTTCGAGGTGGCATTAGTATCTATTTGCTGAAACTCTGGGGAAGGTTGAAGTACCGTTATGCAAGCGCTGAGCGTTGAAGGTTTATACAAAGATTTTGGCGGAGTTCGCGCACTCCAAAACGTTTCTTTCAGTGTTGGAGTCGGGGAACGCCTTGCAATTATCGGGCCTAACGGGGCAGGGAAAACAACCCTGTTTAATATCCTCGATGGTCAACTAGTGGCTAACAGTGGCCGGGTTTTTTTCTTCGGGCAAGATATTACTCATCTGCCCGCCTACAGCCGTGCCCATCTTGGCTTGGCTCGCTCTTTCCAATTAACGGCCCTTTTTCTTAATCTCACGGTTCTTAATAATATTTTGCTGGCTTTGCATGGTACTTCACGGTCGCGTTTCGGAGTGTTTCATTCAATAACCTCATATCAACATCTCTGCGATGAAGCTCACGAACTGCTGGACTTGATGGGTTTATGGGAAAAGAGATACGAATTAGTGGAGGCAATTTCTTATGGAGAGCAACGTAAGTTAGAAATCGCTCTCAGCCTGGCGGCAAAGCCCAAACTACTTCTGTTAGACGAACCTAGCTGTGGATTAACCACTGCTGAAAGCGATGACATCATCACCCGTATTAGTGAGCTGGGATCCGACGTTACGGTAGTTCTCGTTGCTCACGATATGGACCTGGTATTTGGCGTTGCCGAACGAGTTATTGTTCTCCACTACGGTGAAATTATAGTAGAGGGAACATGCGATGAAATCAGGTGTGACTCACGGGTTGCGGAAATATACCTGGGATAAGAGGCATCTGCGGGGTAATGTTAGAGCTGATTGATATCCACACCTACTATGGGAAAAGCTACATCCTTCGTGGCGTTTCACTGGAGGTTAAGGAGGGCTCCGTGGTAGCACTTCTGGGACGTAATGGTATGGGGAAAACAACAACAATCCGCTCTATAACGGGTCTCACTCCCCCAAGACGTGGTAGAATACGTTTCAAAGGAAAAGATATCGCCGGAATTCAATCGTACAAAATCGCTCGAATGGGTGTTGGCCTAATTCCGCAAGGAAGGCGCATCTTCCCCTCTCTAAGCGTCGAAGAGAATCTCACCATGGCAGCACGCGGGGGAAGCAAACCCGATGCCTGGACACTGGATAGAGTTTATTCTCTTTTCCCAAACCTTCGCAAACGGTCAGGAAATAAGGGTAATACATTGAGTGGCGGTGAGCAGCAAATGCTGACCATTGCCAGGGCTTTAATGACTAACTCCGATCTTCTTCTAATGGACGAGCCCTCGGAGGGATTGGCCCCTGTAATTGTTCAAGCGGTTGGCCGAATTATTAGTCAACTTAAAGAAAGTGGTTTTTCCATTTTATTAGTAGAGCAGAATATCCACATGGCCCTCGGGTTAGCCGAGTATGCGTATATAATAAGTAAAGGCGTAATTGTCTACCACTCTACAGCAGAAGCGTTAAGGGATAACGAAGAAGTTAAAGCCAGATACCTCGGTGTTACTGGCTGAAGGTCGGTTTTGAGCTAATTATATAAACTCAGGGAAATAAAGGGCTAAAGGAGGCATATAAATGGCAATAGATTTAAGCGTCGAGATCAAAACAGACAGGGGGTCACTGGTTTTAAAAAATCCACTCCTTCCAGGCTCTTCGGAGGTAGCAGGAGACGAGCTCACCATCAGGAGGTGTATTGAGAATGGTATCGGAGGAATTGTAACAAAGTCAGTCGGCCATTTGTCTTCACCAGGGCCAGTCGTAACCACAAGCAAACCGTGGGCATTTCCTCTTGATAGGTTTGGACGCCAATATAGGGGGGCCTGGTTAATGCAAGCAGGATATTTTGCGGAGGAAGAAAATTTTGAAAAAATGATTGAAAAAGCTGTGCCCAAGTGGTATAAGATATGCCACGATGCGGGAGTACCATTGATAAACAGCATACTCGAGCTTGGCTGGGGAATGGAGGCTGATGATATAGCAGAACTGTGGGCACGAATAGCAAGAAGTTTAGAGGAAGCTGGCTCCGATGCTATTGAATTGGATGCATCTTGCCCAGCGACAAAAGTAGTCTACGGTAGGGGTAATCAGCCTATTCTTGCCTCAGAAGAACTATGGGCAGGGGAAGAATTTGCCCGCAAGATTATTAATAAAGTGATGAATGTTACTAAGGTGCCAATTGGGGCAAAGATGTCTCTATACCATAACCCGGTAGCTCTCCACGCGAAGGCTTGGGCAGATGAAGGTCTTAACTTTATAACTGGCCACAACGTATTGCCATCCGCAGGCGTTTTTATAGATGTAGAAAGGGAAGAGGTCTATGGTACGCCGGGAGAGTCTATGTATACCGCCGGTCCGACTATGGTACCGCTAAGCCTGAACAGGCTGTCATACGTTTTAAGGGTTGTTGACATACCTGTAATAGGAAGTGCAGGTATCTATAAGGCAAGTGATGTAATTCAATATTTGTTGCTGGGATGTACCGCGGTTCAGGTAACCAGCGCAGCTTATTACAAAGGTCATAAAGTGTACAAGGAACTGATTGAGGGTCTAAAAGATTGGATGAAGAGGCATGGTTACACAAGGATAGACCAATTTCGGGGAAAACTGCTCGAGGAGACATCATGTCTCCGATCTGAGTGGGAAGAGAAGTACGGCTATAAGATGCAGCCTTACGAAAAGGGCAAGGAATTTAAATATTTACTTTCTGGTGGTAAAAGTCCGTCTCCTGTAGTTCCGAGGTTTGATGCTGAGAAATGTACTTTGTGTGGCGCATGCGATGATACGTGCCTATATGGAGTAATTAAGCTTGATAAAGAAAGGGAAACACTAAACATAAATGACAAACTTTGTATGGGTTGCGGCATGTGCATTGGAATATGTCCAAATAATCCTGGAGCACTCTGGTTGGAAGATAAGAGGACAGGGGAAATAGTATGGGACGGAGTTGGGATGGTGAAAAGCTTCAAAAAAAAGGGGGCTGGAGGATATTCACTGGCTTAGGTTTTGTCTAATAATAGCTGTCTGCTTCTTAACATCTTTGAGGAGCCGCGCATGGTGCCATTGGATTGAATACCTTGACAACGTCAAGGATCCCCGATAGCGGTATATTTAATGTCGCTTTGGAAAATCAGACTCTTCTCCGTAATAATAAATTTTTATTATGTAATGTGCTTGCTTTTTAAACTACTTATTTAATTGTCCATCCACCGTCAACCGCCAGAATATGCCCGGTAATCATTTTGGCAAAGTCCGAAGCCAAGAAAAGGGCAGCGTAAGCAACGTCTTCTGGTTCTGCCATCCGACCAAGCGGAATACTGTCAATTACATACTTTTTGAAATCTTCGTCTTTAAACATTTCTTCAGTAAAAGGAGTCCGGACAAAGGTTGGGGCGACAGCGTTAACGTTGATATTGTATTTAGCCCATTCATAGGCAAGCGTCCGGGTTAACTGATTTACCCCCCTTTACTCGAGCAATATGCCGCTCGTAGAGGCAGCGCGACGATTCCAGCTTGAGAAGAAATGTTTACTATTTTCCCGCTTCTTCTCTTTATCATTTCCTTGCCCGCCGCTTGGCACAGAAAGAACATAGCCTTTAAATTAATGTTCAAGATGTCATCCCAAATTTTTTTCAGTGACATCTTCAGCATTTTGGGGTCTGTTTATACCGGCACAATTAACCAGAATATCGATTCTCCCCATTCTATCAATAACTGAATCAATGAGTTCTGTAGCCGAGCCAGGGGTGGTAATGTCTATCGCCTTATAGTAGTTCTGTACGTTGCTTTGACTCAATAAATCAGACACCTCTTTTAACTTTTCATCTTGTAAATCATTCAGGAATACCACTGATCAAGCAGCTCCGAGGTATTCCACGACGGAGCTCCCAATACCTCCCATTGCACCAGTTACGAGAGCAACTTTACCAAGGAAAGAAAATTTTAACTGTTTCATTTTGAATACTTCTCCGCCCTTATTTTACAGGTTATCCCGTGGGCCAGCATATTTTCATAATTACAAGCCCGCTCACAAATCGCGGCAATTTTGGCTGACGCCTCTCTGTTTGCATATTGAAAAGTCACAGTCTTTACGAATTTTCCCACTGAAAGACCACCCGTGTATCTTGCTGCCTTCATTGTTGGCAAGACATGATTAGTCCCGATTGTTTTATCCCCGTACGCCACGGTCGTTTCTTCCCCTAAAAAGAGAGAGCCATAGTTAGTACAATTTTCAAGATAGTAATGCCAATCGGCAGTTTGTACCTCAAGATGTTCCGGTGCCCATTCGTCGCTAATTCTGACTGCTTCCTCTGGAGAATCAACAATGATCACTTCCCCGTTATCCCCCCATGCTACACCAGCTACGTCTCTTGTCGGCAAATCAATCAATTGTTTTTCGACTTCTTTGATGGTTTCCTGAGCGATCTTACGAGAAAGTGATACCAAAGCCTGTCTGGAATTAGGATCATGCTCAGCCTGACCTAACAAATCTGCGGCAAGGACAAATGAATCCGATGTTTCATCGGCAATAATAAGGATTTCAGTTGGCCCGGCGAGGAGGTCTATGCCAACATCACCGAAGATCTGTCTTTTTGCCTCTGCAACATACTTATTTCCTGCGCCTACAACCATATCGACAGGCTCCAAGCCTTCTATACCATAGGCTAAAGCAGCCAGAGCGTGAACTCCTCCCATGCAATAAATTTCATCCGCACCTGCTGCAGCCATTGAGTAAAGTGTCCCGGGCCAGAGCCCTTCACCCTTAACAGGTGGTGAGCATGCCACAACCCTTGAGACACCGGCTACTTTCGGAGCAATGATTGTCATATGAGCTGAGGCAAGCAAAGGATAGCGTCCTCCTGGAATGTACGACCCGCTAGATTTTACCGGAATTATTTTCTGCCCAAGGTGCACACCAGCTAATGTTTCAACTTCGAAATTTAAATTTTCAAGATGCTCCATTTGCTTGGTGGCAAAATTACGTATCTGCGACTGGCAAAAATCAATATCCTCAACCTCCATTTTAGATAACTTATGTTTCGCCGCTAGTATCTCATCCTCTGAAACCCTGAAGCTACTGGGACTCCAATTATCGAACTTTTTAGAGTAGTACCGTAAACCTGCTTCACCCTCTTTTTTGACTTTCTCGATAATTTCTCTGACGGAGTCTCGTACTGATTCAAGATCATCTTTGGATCTTTCGATTGCCTTTTTCAAATATTTTGCCATACGGATACCTCCCTCAATCTCTAAAATTGAGGTTTAACTAAAATGAAATGCAGGGCGGCCTAAATACTATTTATCAAGTTGATCAAGCTTTGAGGACCGATGCCATTAGTAATTTTCAACGGTAACCGAATAAAAGTCAAGCGTTTACCTACTATGACCTATACCCTTAAAATGATACCGATTATAATCTCGTGAAGGGGAATAAATTGGCCAAGAAGGGATATACACCACCTTGTTTCGCTGCTTTAGGTCACAAGAGAGGCAATTGTGCTACCGAAGAGGATAAAAAAGAGGGCCGAGGAATTAACCTCGGCCCTCTTATACTTGGTTAACCGATAGAACTGGAATAATTTAGATTAGCGACTGGGTACTGCCGTGTTTCGTATTCTGCTCCTCCTCTATTGCCCCCTCAGGAATGGCCTTGCGGACGGACTCCACCCCTGCTTTGACATGGTTAAACTTCTCCCTGATGTCCAGCTCCAGCCGGGCCAGGCGCTGGTCCATATAGCCGGCCAGGTTAGTTATCTGCCTGGCTTCCCGGACTCTGGCCAGCGCCTCGTCAATGAACGGCTGGGCGCAGTTAAGCTGGAAGTCCACCTTGTCCATAGCCTCGCTCACTTTGACCGCACTCCACTTGATAGACACGGTAATCACCCCCTCTCTAGGTTGATTTCGGGTAAAAAGAAGGGGGTATCCGCCCCCACGCTGGGGAGCGAATACCCCTCAAAAAAGCAAAAAAGCGGGGTCTCCCCCGCCTCTTTGTCGTGGCTCTTTGTTTCGGGCTGTAAGCGTTCTATCAGGCTGTTACTGGCTGTTTGGCTCGGCTGCGCTTTGCCTTCGGCTTGGTAGCCTTTGGCTCGGTAGCCACTGGCTGGCTCTCGGTAGGCTCTGCCTCTGCCTTGGCTGCCTCTCTGTCGTCCTTGGCCTGCTGATTGGCCTTGTCGGTCAACATCGGCATTACCACCAGCTTATAGCCATCGGTGGTAAAGAGCATCGGGGAGTAGGCATTGTTGAGCATAAGCTCGGCCATTCCCCCGCAGGCTCTTAAGGCATCGGCAAAGTACCCGCCGTCTATCCTGACAAAGCCCTGACCTAGTGTGTCGGCGGGTATTTCGGCCTGCCCCTTATCGTCGGGGTCGGCCATTGTTATTATACCGTCGCCGATGGTTAGGTCTATCGGGTAGCCTTTGCTGTCGGATAAGGCTTTGAGCGAATTGGCCGCCTTGACTGCCTCTACCGTGTCAAAGTGGGCGAAGGTGTTAAACTCGGTGGGGATTAGCTTCTCATAGTCGGGATAGCTACCGTCAACGCTTGTCCACTTATAGCGGATTAGCTCCGTGTCTATAATCAGGCTGGTGCTGGACATCTTCTCCCCGCCGTCCTCAAAGCTAACCCTTGCCCGCTTTGCCCTCTTAAGGGCGTTTACCACGCCCTTGAGGTCATCACGGTTGATTAAGGCTTGTCCCTCTCCGTCATAGTCAAGGCCGATAATGGCCAGCCTGAAGCCATCGGCGCTGACCAGAGTTATCTTGCCGTCTCTGGCCGTAAAGAGGACACACTGGAGAACGGGGCGGGTGTCCTCTCTGGCGGTAAACGGCAGCACTCTGGCCAGTGCTTCGGCTAATTCGCTGGCTCCGACATTCGGCGTGACGGTATTAGACGGGCTTACCCTGACTTCGCAGAGGGTGAGAGGCGTTTTATCGCCAATCCACTCATTGTCGACCAGATAGCTGGTATTGGCTCCGCAGATAACCTTAAGCCTCTTGTGTCCGTTAGCCTGCGACCCGCTAGCACTACCGTTAGACGGTATCACCTTGACGACATTACTACCGCCAAGAGCCTTAAGGTATCCGAGTAAGCCTTTAAGCCCTATAGTCAAGTCCATTAGCACCACCCTTGCGGATAGTCCCCTTGATAGGGTGCTTACCAGCGTAGCCTTGTGAGCTACAAAGCCATCGCCTGAACGCTTGCCCACGATATTCAGTTGTTCCAGTTTAATCACCCCTTTTGGCTATCCGACAGTGGGCAGGGCTGTCGGCTTCACCTAGTAGTAGCTGGCCAGTTACCCGCAACCCGCTGGCATAACTGGTGCTCCACTACAGTATTTGGGCAAAAGGGGTAAAATCTCCCCCTAAAATAGGGGTTTTTGGTGCTTTTGCCTAAACTTGTATAGGTATCGGCTCTCGGTAGGGGTTAAGTTCTTCCCGCCTCTTATCTTCTCGGCTATGTCTATCAGCCTCTGTGGGCAGCCTAGTAAAAAGGTGTTTACGTCCGTCCACTCGGCAAGGTCAAGCGCCTTGTCATCGTTTATCAGCTCTCCGAGTTCGGTTAATTGTCCGTCACTATCGGCTATCGGCTTTTGCAGGCTCTCAATCCTGATAGCTCTCGGACACTCGGAGTAGAGGTCATCGGCTTTACACTTTTTGCGCTGCTGGTTGCTACAGTGCCCGCAGTCTATCCCGTAAGTCCGTCTGTAGTAGTCCCGCCAGTATTGGGCCACGCTAAAGCTGGCTATCCGGTACATCCAAGAGGGGTTATCGGGCCTGTGCCCGTTATTCCTGCTGGCAACAGCAAGGTTCAGCATTATGATATGTAGCAAGTCCTCTCTATCCTGTGCCTGTGCCTTGTAAACGAACTTTGTCGCTACCTGATAATAGGTAAACCAATCGCCCTCTAGCTGGTCATAGCCGTTACCAAATTGATGGTAAGGTTCGTCTATGATATACTCGCCTGTGTCTAGCATTGTGCTTCACCGCCTTTGTTAGACTTGCCCTAGCTCGGTTTACTGCTGGCTAGGGCATTTTGTTTGCCCGATAGACAAGGCAAGCGTTTGGCTTATAGCTCTATTCAATTGTTAAAGTTCAATATATTCAGCCATATCATCCAACAAAAGGAACCTTTATTCATTATCAGGATGAACCTGCATTTACGGGCTTTCTTATTTATGGATAAAGTCACATTCAGGAATGGAGTAATCTCGGATTAAACAATTCGTGATAAGGCTTAAAAGGGGCTAAAGCCTCTACAGGCGCTACAGCCCCTCTAAAGAGGTAAGGCGCTGCACTTTTCGTTGTCAGACTGGGCGATTGTGCAACTCGGGGGTTAGACAAGGATTACCATTACTTAAGGCGTTAAAGAGGCTGGTTATTGATTCTAGAGTGTATCCGTAAGGGATAAAAGGAACCACCAGGGTATGCCGTCTAGCCGTAGAGTGTTCTATGGGGATCTGCCCATTGGTCGTCCGGTGCAGCTTTACCTTTTGCGGTAAGCCGGAAGTAGATGCGCGGCTTACCCTCTGAGTAGTGCTCCTGGAAAGCTGAGGGTTCCACTACACCAGAGGGCTCCACCCAACCCAGCTTCTGAATCGTGGAGAAATAGTTGACGAAGGAATGATAGCGGCAGCCCCTCGACTTGTAGGGCAGCCTCTCAAGGTATTTTGGGGTTAACGCCTCTATGTTTTCCGGATTGATAGGGCGTTTAGCCCTCCTGGCGCTCTTCTCCTCTTGCCTTACCGCCTTGTCCTCGGCCGTAACCCGTCTCAACGCCTGTTTATAACGATAAAAGATGTCTGCCTGCGGAGCTCCTACTTCTGGTTCAATCGACGGAGAGCCGTACGGGCCGCGGCCCGTAAGAAACTCCCTGATAAACCAGCCACAGCCAAAAGGCCTCAGGAAGCCGCCACGACTAGGCTTTAGAGGCAGCGCCACCATTTGTTTCCTTACTCCATAGTCTTTGGTACCATGCTCTGTGCTCTTCGCCAGCTATTTTTCGATATTTGGCTGTCGTATTAAAGCTTTGATGCCCGAGGTGCTCCTGTAAAAGTCTTAGACCATCACCGGAGTCATCGAGTTTTACGGCATGAACAGCGAAGGCATCCCGTAATCTATGGGGGCTAACATTATGGACTTTGCCTGTTTCAGTGTTGATAAGTTTGGGTAATCCAGCCCGCTCAGCACATTCACTCACTATCTGCCAGCTTCGATGTCTGTTTATGTTGAAAATTAGCCTCTTTCCGTCCCTGACAACGGGGCCACCGCGCTCAACGTATTCTTTAAGCAGCTTCAAGGTATCGCCATCAACAGGCAGTATCCGCTGTCGGCGGTGCTGCTGCTCCTCAGCCTGAGCCGCCCCTATCTTTCTACCGCACCCGGGACAAAAGGTATGGCTCCTGCCAAGCCTTTGCCCACAATTGGGGCAGGAGAGCTTAAGACGGGTCTTCAGGTGCTTAATAGTCACAGTGCCCTGGCAGAAGTCTATGTTGTCAGTAGTCAAGCTTAAAGCTTCGCTTATGCGGCACCCCACATGGAAGAGCATCCTGATAAGTAGTCTATCCCGTAAATTGGTAGACATTGCTTCCATTTTGGCAATTTCTTCAGATTCTAAGTAGGTCTTCGTCATCGTTTGGTCCGATTCGCTGATCACCCGTCGTGTTATCGTCGTTTTTACTATCACGCCGATTTTTAATGAGGCGACGGGCAATCATCCTGCCCAAAATCCGTAGCCCCCTATCCTGTAGGGTTACTTCGTCCTCATTATCTACAAGACCTAGTTTCTGGAATTCATTAAGATGATCCATCAAAAATGATTATATCAGCTTGCAATGACATGTCAAAGCAAAGTAATTGTTCATATTACACTTGACAATGCACCAAACTACTGGTAATATGGTATAAAATAACTAGAAAAACTCACCTTAACAGGGGTTACAAAATGCCTAAGAAGATTTTCCCAAATGAGAGAAGGGAATGGTTAGAGCGATACGATTCCGGTGAGTCTGAAGCAGCTATAGCTAAATCGGCCCACAGAGATGTGAGAACAGTAAAAAAGTGCATCGCTCGGGCACGTCGGGAGCGCGACATGTACGGCGCTCGGGTGGAGCTGCTGAAAAATGTCTTTAAGCAGCATCATGACAGGCTCCTAAATGTAATAAAGGACATGGAATCCGCGCTTGTCTTACCCGCCCACGATTTATGGAGAGCCTGGAAGGAAGATGGCTCTATCCCCATGCTGTCTTTCATAGGTATTACCGCGACGTATGAAACGGAAAAGGGTTGGATAGTATCGTTGGCGGTCGAAAATAGACCGGAGTGGGAATTGGTGAAAGAGCACCTTGATGGTGATCCAATGTTATCCAGCCTGAATGCATGGAAAAAGGCATTCATAGCGTATATCGAAGCCAGGGTAAGTCTGGAGGTTAAGTCCGCTAAGCTGCTTAAGAAAAAGACTGGCTACGAACTTGTGGAGGTATCTATGTACAGTTCAGCCGTGCCTCCTTTTATTAACTCATATCCAACTCTCGATTTAATCTACCAGGTGGTTCTTAACAGGGTTCTGGGATTTGAAGAAAAAACGAAATTCGAAGATATGGTCACGGCGGACAAAGAAAGGGGCAAGGTCAAGCACGGTCTGGGCACTGATATGGCCGAGGTACCAGGCAAGGAAGACGAATGTATGGCAGCCATTCTTGCCGCCCTGGAGGAACTCCTTGTGTCGGAGGAAGCTAAGAAAATAGGGCAAACTCATAAGGAACTGGAAGAAGCTATGATAAAAGCCAAGCGGGCAGCAAATGAGATTCTACTGTTGGAGATGGTTCCCGGCGAATGCCGGGTCTGCCGTCGTCTCGGCGCATAAGCGATATGCTGAGATTTGAATGGGAGGCGAACTATGAGGGTAGTACTTTACGCCAGGGTATCATCGGAAAAACAGGATGTCGATCTATCTATTTCAGCACAACTCAAGGCATTGAGGGACTATGCTGCCAGGAACAATTATGAGGTCGTTAGAGAGTTCGTCGACGAAGCGGAGAGCGGCAAGACAGCAGCACGTCCAGCCTTCCGAGAGATGATCTCAGCCGCCCGCCGGCCACAAAAGCCGTTTGACGTTATCCTGGTCTGGAAGTTTTCGCGCTTTGCCCGCAGCCGAGAGAACTCTATCATGTACAAGGCGATGCTCAAGAAGAACGGCATCCGGGTAGTATCGATTAGTGAGCCAGCCGAGGATACCCCTACCGGAAAACTGCTTGAGGCCATGATCGAAAGCCTAGACGAGTTTTACTCGGCTAACCTGGGCGAGGAGGTCACCAGGGGAATGAGGGAGAGCGCCTCACGCGGTTTCTATCTCTCGGCCGTGGCCCCCTTTGGATACCGCAAGGTCAGAGTCAAGGATGGTAGTAAGGAACGCACCAAGCTCGAGATCGAGCCAAAAGAAGCGGGAATAGTAGTCCGAATCTTCGACCAGGTGCTTGCGGGGCAAGGTCTTATTGAGGTTGCAAAACAGCTGAACAGTGAGAAGAGCGCCGGACCAAAGGGTAAAGGCTGGATAAAGACCTCGATTCGAAAGATACTCACCAACGAGGTCTACACCGGCACCGCAGTCTGGGGGCGCGACAGCAAGCGTGATCTTCCCATCATCCGTGTGGAAAATGCCTGGCCGGCCATTGTTGACAAGCGTACATTTGACGAAGTTCAGTTACTACTGAAAGAACGGGCTCCAGTCATCCTTCATCCCAGGCGGGTGGCAAGCCGATACCTATTGAGTGGTCTGGCCCGGTGTGGGCACTGCGGAAAGGCTTTGGTCGGTCAGGATGCCAAGAGCGGGCAATTTACTTATTACGTTTGTGGAACCTTGCTTAAGAAGGGGGCAGGGTCATGCTCAACCCGCTATCTTAACAGTCAGCGGTTTGAAAATACGGTTATGGACAAGCTAAAAGAGCACGTCTTAACCACTGAGAACCTCACCAAGTTGGTAAACGTAGCGAACGAGGAGATGGACGGTTTTGCGCTGGAATCCAACCAGCGCTTGGACAGCATAATCGACGGAATTGCTGACGTGGACCACCGACTGGAGAGGCTATATGACGCCCTTGAAACCGGAAAGATACAACTTGCTGACCTGGCACCACGCATTCAGCAACTGAGGCAAAAACGAGAGCAATTGCAGACGGCAAAATGGAAGCTGGAACAGCAACTCTCCGACAGGCGCGTAGAATTGGCAGATGCCAAAGCTGTCGCCGGTTGCTTATCCGACATGCGTGATTTATTGACCGAGGGTTCCTTTGCCGAAAGGAAGACCTTTATCAGGAGTTTCGTCAAAGAAATTGAAGTAACCGGGAATGACGCGTTGCTAACCTATACAATGCCAATATTACCGGGAGGAGTGACTGAAGAGAGGCTGTCAGTTCTGTCTATTGTACACGGTGGTGGGCGGTACTGGGCTCGAACCAGTGACCTCCTGCGTGTGAAGCAGGCGCTCTAACCACTGAGCTAACCGCCCGAATCATACCTATTTTAGCCCCCGTAGTCAGCTTTGTAAAGGTTACCTTTTTCGCCAGATTCCATTGAGCTTGCCGGTTATGGGTGCTATAATAGGGCACTTATGGCTTTGGAGATGTTGGCTTAGCCGTGGTCGATTTGGACGACTTCCCGGTCTACCGGCGGCTTGACGCCTCGGGGATGCTCGGCCACCTTCACCAGTTCCCCGGCCAGTGCCGGCTGGCTTGGGAGAAGGCCTTGAAGTTTACTCTTCCCCCGGAATACCGTCGGGTGGACAAGGTGGTTATCCTGGGGATGGGCGGCTCGGCTATCGGCGGCGAACTGGTGCGCCGCTTATCTCTGGCGGAAAGCAGGGTGCCGGTCTGGGTAAACCGCGACTACAGCCTGCCCCCCTTCGTTGACGATGACACCCTGGTTATTGCCTCGAGCTACTCGGGGAACACCGAGGAGACCCTCTCCGCCTTCACCGCCGCACTTAAGACCCCGGCCAGAAAGCTGGCCATCACCGCCGGGGGCAGGCTGAAAAAACTGGCCGAAAAAGAGGGCATACCCGTCTTCAGCATAGACTACCTGGCACCCCCCCGCGCCGCTTTCCCCCACAGCTTCGTGCCTCTGGTCGGCATCTTTCAGGAACTGGGCCTGCTCAGCGATAAGTCAGCCGATTTGGAGAAGGCGCTGGAGATTCTGGATAAGCTGGCCGGGGAGGTGGTGGAGACCACCCCACTGGCGGCAAACCCGGCCAAGCGGCTGGCGGCTAGGCTGCGGGGTCATCTGGTGGTAATCTACGGTGGGGAGGTGCTCTCGGAGGTGGCCCGGCGCTGGAAGACCCAGCTCAACGAGAACGGCAAGGCCTGGGCTTTCTTTGAGCTTTTCCCCGAGCTCAATCATAATGCCGCGGCGGGCTATGACTTTCCCCCTGAGTTACGGGATAAAATATTTGTCGTTTTGCTGCACTCACACTTGCTCAGCCCCCGGTGCCGGCTCCACTATGAGGCTACCGCTGAACTGCTGGCCGGGTCGGGGATAGGCCATGAGCTGGTGGAGGCGGTGGGGGAGACGGCACTGGCCCAGCTGGTGAGCCTGGTGCTCTTGGGGGACTACGTCAGCTTCTACCTGGCAATGCTAAACGAGACTGACCCTACGGCTCTGGCCGCGGTGGACTTTGTTAAGGGCTACCTGGCCCGGTTTAAGGCGGGCAGTTGACATAAAAAGGTTAAAAGTGAACCCCTATATTTATCAGAGCGATAAACAGCCCTTCAACCTGCGCTTAAATAAGGTGACCGAGAAGTGGTCTTCCTATCTGGTCGATTTTCCCTCGGCCTTTCACAGCGGCCTCTGGGGAGGCAGCCTGGCCAGGGGCGAGTACTTCCAGCCGCAGGGGCAGGGCCCGGCGCCGCTGGTTATCCTGCTCCACGGCATGGGCGACCACAGCGTAATCCCCTGTCGGCTGCTGGCCAGGTCTCTGGCCGGTAACGGCACCGCCTGTCTGGTTCTGTATCTCGTTTTACACTCAAGCCGCCTGCCGCTGGGCATGAAAGAGCGCTACCCCGTCTTTACCTCCGAGGAGTGGTTCCAGATATACCAGACCTCGGTGATTGAGGTGCGTCAGGTGATTGACTGGGCGGGCGGGCGTGCCGAAATAGAGGGGGGGAAGGTGGCGGTGGTGGGAATAAGCTTCGGCGGCTTTATCTCGTCGATAGCCATGGGGATAGACCGGCGCCTCGGCGCCGGGGTGTTTATCGTCTCCGCCGGCAACAGCGAAAAGATTAACCACCTGAGCCAGCTGAGTGCTCTGACCAAGGACTACCGGCGTACCGAGGCGGAATACCAGAGCCTTCAGCAGTCTTATAGACACTACCTGGCCGAGGTGGACGAGAGGGGGTTGGACTATGTCACTCCCCCCCAGAAGGGTTTCCTCGTCGACCCGATGACCTATGCCTATAATCTGCGAAAGCGCCCGCTTTTGATGATTAACGCCCGCTGGGACGAGGCTATCTCCGCCGAGGCCGTTCTCGATTTCTGGGAGGCGTGCGGCCGGCCGGATATAATGTGGCTTCCGGCTACTCACGCCACCATCTGGCTGTGGTACCCTCTTATCAGCCGGAAAATCGCCGGTTTCTTCAAAGTAAGTTTTAATCAAAACAGACATCTTAGTGTTAAAGCGGGGGAGGTGAACGGCAATGCCTAGATTGTCCATGAGGAAGTCAAAGCAGAAGGTGGGACTTGTCCCCGGCACCCTGGTCTATACCGGGGAGAAGAAGGTCGAGAAGGTAAGGATTAGAATCATTGACTACGATGAAACGCAGCTTGAAGAGAAGGAAGCAGCCACAGTTGAGGAGTGTTTTCCCTTTAAGGACAAGCCCACCGTCACCTGGATAAATATAGACGGGCTGCATGACCTGGAGCTGATAGAGAAAATCGGCCGAAAGTTCGGCCTGCACCCCCTGGTGCTGGAGGACATCGTTAATACCGGACAGCGCCCCAAGCTGGAGGACTTCGAGAACCACGTCTTTGTCGTCCTGAAGATGCTCTATTATGACCAGGAGAAGAACGAGTTAGAGGCGGAGCAAATCAGCCTGATATTCGGCGAGAATTTCGTTATCTCGTTTCAGGAGCGTGTCGGTGACATCTTCGACCCTCTAAGGGAGAGAATCAGGAAAAACAAGGGGCGGGTGAGGAAGGCGGGGGCTGACTATCTCGCCTACGCCCTGATTGACAGCATCGTTGACAACTATTTCGTGATTCTGGAACAGATTGGCGAAATGATAGAGGACGCCGAGCAGGATCTGGCGGTAAATCCTACCCTGGAGACGCTGCAGACTATCCGTAGCTTTAAGAAAGAGATGATATTCCTGCGCAAGTCCATCTGGCCGCTGCGGGAGGTGGTCAACACTCTGGAGAGGGGAGAGTCTTCGCTGATTAACGAATCAACCCTGATATATCTGCGGGATGTCTATGACCACACCATCCAGATTATAGATACCGTGGAGAGCTACCGCGACATGCTTTCCGGTATGCTCGACGTCTATCTTTCCAGCATCAGCAACCGGATGAACGAGGTGATGAAGGTGCTGACCATCTTCGCTGCCATATTCATACCGCTTACCTTTGTCGCCGGCATCTACGGCATGAATTTCGGTTTTATGCCGGAGCTGGGCTGGCACTGGGGTTACTTCGGGGTTCTGCTGGTAATGGCAATTGTCGCCGCCGTCATGCTCGTCTATTTCAAGAGAAAACGCTGGCTCTAATTAGGGTTGGGCTACCTTGGGTAATTTCTCCAGTGCCGCCTGGACGCTCTCTCCGAGGAAGGGCTGGTCTTCGATAGCCCCCTCCACGAAGTCCTTGAAAACGGCAAGGTCTAGGTTGCTGTTGCCGTCGAGCAGGAAGAGGATGTTCTTTTGTTCTTTAGTCTGCTTGCAGGCCAGCGCCTCGTCTATCACCGCCGCCACCGCATATGACGCCTCCGGCGATGGTATCAGCCCCTCGGTGCGGGCGAAGGTTATGGCCGCCTCGAAGGCCTTGTGTTGGGTATAGGACTGGGCCTCAATCTGCTTTTCGCGGTAGAGGGCGCTGACCAGCGGCGAGATTCCGTGGTAGCGCATGCCGCCGGCCCTTATACCGGGGGGAACGAAGCTGTGGCCCAGGGTGTACATCTTTAACAGCGGGAAAAGGCCTTCGGTATCGCCGTAGTCATAGGCGTAGCGCCCCTTGGACAGGCTGGGGGCCGCCGCCGTTTCCACGGCAATTATCCTCATACCGCGCCCGCGCTCCTGATAAAAGGGAAAGGCCAGGCCGCCCAGGCCGCTGCCCCCGCCCACGGCGCAGATGATGAGGTCGGGGTTGGCGCCGGCCTGGTGCATCTGGCTTTGCGCCTCCAGGCCGGTGACGGTCTGGTGCAGGATGACGTGGTTCATCACCGTGCCCCAGGAAAACTTGACGTCATCGCGGGTGATGGCCTCTTCGAAGGCCTCGCTTAAGGCGATGCTCAGGCTGCCCGGTGAATCGGGATTTTGAGCCAGTATCTTCTGGCCGGTGCGCGTCTTTTGGCTGGGGCTGGGGATAACCTCCGCCCCCAGTATCTCCATAACATAGCGGCCGTAGGACTTTTCTTCATAGCTTGAGCGCACCATATATACCTGGCACTGGATACCGAAGTAATTGCAGGCAATGGCCAGTGAGGCCCCCCACTCCCCATTTCCGGTAGCCGTCACAATGCGCTTGACGTTTTCCTCCTGGGCGGCGTAGTATGCCTGAACCACGGCGGTATTCATCTCGTGGCTGCCCGAGGGGCTGTAGCCTTCGTATTTATAGAAGATATGGGCCGGTGTTTCCAGGCTATTTTCCAGCCTTTCGGCGCGGTAGAGGGGGGTCGGTCTCCATTCCGAGTAGAGGGCCTGGATTTCCCTGGGGATGGGGATGTCCCTTTTCTCCATCTCCAGTTCCTGGTCAATGATGGCCGAAGGCGCCAGCGGCTCCAGGTCGTGGTAGCTCAGCGGATAGCCGCTGCTGCTCATCATTGGGGGCACGTCAAAGTCCAAATCGGGGGTGATGTTGTACCATCTGGCGGGCATATTTTTGGCATCCAGCGCGATTTTCATCTTAGACCTCCGCCTGGTAGCTAGTTCAGGCTCCGGGTAGTTGTATTGTAAGAGCCATTGGTAGTTGTGTCAACGGCCTGGTGAAATTGCCTACAGCTTGACCAGTTTGGCGGAGTAGACGTCGGGCAGGGCCAGTATCTGCTGGCGCTGTTTCTCGGTCAGTGGTTCGTCCAGGGCCAGTATCATCAGCGCCTGTCCCCGCGGCTTGAGGCGGCTTAAATGCATGAAGCTGATATTGATATCGGCTTCTCCGGTTATTTTGCCGGCGGCGCCAATCAGGCCGGGGCGGTCGAGATGGTCGCAGAAGAGGAAGTAGCCGCCGGTGGGGACGATATCAAACCAGTAGTTATCCGCGCGGACGATGTGGACCTGCCCCCGCATTACCGTGCCGGCCACGGTGGTAGTCCCGGCGCTGGTGGTGGCTTCTACCGTAATCAGGCTGGCATAGTTCTCGCTCTCGGCCTCTTCCTGCTCCACCACCGTCAGGCCGCGCTTTTTAGCCACCATATCGGCGTTGACCAGGTTGACCCTCTCCTCGCTTACCTGCTCCAGCAGTCCGCCCAGGGCGGCGGCCTTGAGGGCCTTGGTGTCATATTCGGCAATCTCGCCGTTGTATTTTATCTGGATAGCGCTCACCTGTCCCTCGACCAGCTGGCTGACCAGCCGGCCTACAGTAGCGGCTACGTTGATAAATGGCGCCAGCGCCGAGAGCATCTCCGCCGGGATGAAGGGGGCGTTGACCGCATATCTGGCCGGGTGCCCGTTAAAGACATCGACAATCTGCTCGGCGACGTCCCGGGCGGCCATGACCTGGGCTTCGGCGGTGGAGGCGCCCAGGTGGGGGGTAACAATGATATTATCGCTGTCAAAAAGGACGCTTTCCGTGGTCGGCTCGACGGGGAAGACGTCAATGGCGGCGCCGGCCACCCGTTTCTCCCTGACGGCTCTGGCCAGTGCCTCCTGGTCGATGAGGGCACCGCGGGCGGTGTTGATGATGCGGACGGTGGGCTTGACCAGGGCCAGCTCTTTCTCGCCAATCATTCCCTTGGTCTTGGCGGTTAGCGGGGCGTGCAGGGTGATGAAGTCGGCCTCTTTGAGTAGCTGCTTCATCGGCACCAGCTCTACCTGCAGGTTGCGGGCGTGCTCATCTGAGATAAAGGGGTCGCTGGCAATTAGCCTCATTTCCAGCCCCCGGGCGCGCCGGGCCACCTCCGAGCCGACATTGCCCAGGCCGATGAGGCCCAGTGTCTTGTTTCTCACCTCAATGCCCATAAATTGGCTCCGCTTCCAGGCCCCGCCTTTGAGCGAGGCGTTGGCCTGGGGTATATGCCGGGCCAGGGCCAGGATAAGGGCAATGGTGTGCTCGGCGGCGGAGATGGTGTTGCCGGTGGGGGCGTTGACCACCACGATACCCCGTCGAGTGGCCTCTTTAATATCAACGTTGTCCACGCCGACGCCGGCCCGGCCGATAATCTGGAGCTTTTTGCCGACGGCAATCACCTCGGCGGTGACCTGGGTCTGGCTGCGCACCACCAGGGCTTCGTAGTCGCCGATTATGGCTATCAATTCCTCAGGCTTTAGGCCGGTCTTGACATCCACCTCGGCGCACTTACGCAGGATTTCTATCCCCTCTTCGGAGACGGGGTCGGCGATTAAGACCTTCATGTTAGCTGCTCCTGAATCCCGCCTGGGGCAGGACCTTCTCTATGGCTGATAGCACCTCTTTAATGTCATCATCGGTTACCCAGCCCAGGTGACCGATGCGGAATATCTTGCCGTCCAGAGTGCGTTGCCCGCCGGCCAGCACCACGTCATGCTCCTCCCGCAGGATTTTAAGCATCTTCTTGGTGTCCAGGCCATTGCTGCCGGCGACGGAGGTAACCGTGTTGGAGGCATGGCCCGCTTCGGCAAAGGGAGACAGCCCCAGCACTTTTACCCCATCACGGGCGGCTTTACTTATCCGGGCGTGGCGGGCGAAGACGTTGGCCAGGCCCTCTTTAAGTATCATATCCAGCGCCACCTCCAGGGCGAAGAATATCGAGACTGCCGGTGTCCACGGTGTTTCCCCTTTCTCCAGGTAGCTCTTGGCCTTGGCGAAGTCCCAGTAAAAACGGGGCATCCTGGCTTTCTGGTTGGCCTGCCATCCCTCCTGACTGACGCTGACCATGGCCAGCCCCGGTGGGACCATCCACCCCTTCTGGGAGCCGGTTACGGTGATGTCGCACTGCCACTTATCTACCGGCAGGTCGATTGAGCCCAGGCTGCTGATGGCGTCAACCACCAGCAGTTTACCGGCCTCCTTGACCACCGAGCTTATCGCCGCCAGGTCGTTGGTGACGCCGGTGGAGGTCTCGTTGTGGGTGACCAGCACCGTCTTTATCTTCGGGTCGGACTTGAGCGCCTTACGTATGGCATCGGGGTCGGCGGCCTTGCCCCATTCGAAGTTGAGCGGGGTTACCTCGGCGCCAAACTCTTTGGCGATAGCGGCGAAGCGCTCACCGAAGACGCCGATGGATACCGAAAGAACCTTGTCCCCGGGGGACATGGTGTTGACCACCGCCGCCTCCAAGCCCCCGGTGCCGGAGCCGGTGAGCAGGAAAAGGTCGTTCTTGGTCTGGAAGAGCTGTTTCAGTTTGGCGGTGACATTGTTTAGTACCTGGGCGAACTCTGGCCCGCGGTGGTTTATCATCTGCCGGCCCATCGCCTGCAGCACTTCCTGGGGGCAGGGGGTAGGTCCCGGAACACGTAGCTGTTTCATTTTGGCTCCTTTTGGTAAGTTATTAAACAATATTAAATATTAGCACGTGGGCTGGGAATAAATCAATTCCGTCTTGTTGCCAAATCAGGGCTATTTGTAGTAACATCTGTTCGGTTGAACATTCCCCATGAAAACAAAATTTTGAGGAAGGAGTGCCAAGATGCCCAAGGAAATCATTCTTTACAACCTGAGGGACGATGTTAAGGAGGAAGACTACATAAAGTGGTGTGAAGACTACAAGGGGCCCTTGCTGATTGGGCTGCCCGGGTCGAAAACCTATACACTGGTCAAGATGATGGGCGGAATACAGGGGGACGGCCAGAAAGGTACCCCGCCAAGCCCAACCAAGTCTCCCTATGATTACATCGGTATTGTGGATATAAGCAATCCCGAGGAATGGAAAAAATCCCAGGAGAGCAAGGCCTTTAAGGACGAATTTTTCCCCCAGTGGTTCTCCAAGTGGGCTGGAGATTTTTATGTACTCGGGGGCGTTGAACTTTATCATGGGGAGAGCAAATAGGTTAGCTTTTCCCGTTCTCTTGCCCTTGGTGCCTGAGGCTGCCTTTATTGGCTAGCTGGGGGAACTCGTTCAGCCGCAAAATAGCTACGACGGCCTGAGAGAGGAGCGCTATGAATTTAGAGCACCTGTTGACTGATGAGGACCGCCAGATACGGGAGACGGTAAGGGATTTTACCAGGAAAGAAATCATACCCAATGCCAAGAAGTTAGAGGCGGACTACAGCCTGGTTGAAAAGGTCCATCAGAAGCTGGTTGACCTGGGGATTCAGGCGTTGGGTTACCCTGCCGAGTATGGCGGGGGAGACGGTACCAATACCGCCCTGGGTATTATCTGCGAGGAGCTGGCCAAGGGTGACGGGGGGATAAGCCTGTCGGCTGGTATCAACTGGGGCATTATACTTAAGCCGGCCATAGTGGTCAAAAACAAGACGGTTATGGACCGGTTCATCCCCAGTTTCTGTAGCGGCAGGCTGGCCTATGCCTGCCTTTCCATGACTGATGAAGCCGGAGGGGCCGACTCCGAGAACCCGCTGCTGGCCGGTGCCGGAATCAAGACCACGGCCAGACTCGAGGGCGATGAGTATGTCATCAACGGTAACAAGGCCTGGCCGACCCACGGCGGGATTGCCGAGTGCTATCTGACCATCTGTACCACCGACCCCGCTGCCGGGGACGAAGGCGTTGCCCTGATATATGTCCCCAAGGATACCCCGGGGTTGACCTTTGGTAAGCCGGAGAAGAAGATGCTGTTCAAGACATCAATAAATAGTACGATACATTATGATAACGTCCGGGTGCCCAAGGAATACCGGCTGGCCGGCCCCGGCATGGATGCCAATATTTATCACTTCCTGGAATCGGGGACGGGCTGGCATTCGGCAACGATGTCCCTGGGTATTGCCGAGCGTGCCTTTGATATTGTGTTGGAGTATACCGGAAACCGCCAGGGCGGGTTCAAGCCGGTAAGGCAGCACAGCATGGTCGCCGGAATTATCGCCGATATGGCCATTGGCCTGGATATGATGAGGGCCAGCATCTACAACCTCAGCTGCATGATGGACCATCTTGATGTATATGGCCCGCCGTGGTCGCCGGAGTTCATCTCCAGGGCGGCTGCCACCAGGGTCTTTGCCTCGGACAAGGCGGTGGAGATAGTTAACAAGGGCGCCGAGCTTTTAGGCTCGATGTCGATTTCCGAGGACTTCCCCTACGAGAAGTGCCTGAGGGATGCCAAGGTAACCCAGCTCTGGCTGGGCGGACAGCAAATCTGCCGCTATCGTGTTGCCAGGGGCTACTATGATCTCAAGAACTGGGCTTAAGTCAATATTTGAACAAAAATTCTATTTAGGAGGAGGGAAGAGATGTTAGACCAGACCAGTCAATGGTACAAGCTGCAGTACCCGGAGTGTTTCGTTAGCGAAGAGCTGCGGATGATGCAGAAGACCCTTGCCGACTTTGTTGACAAGGAGATTATGCCAGTCCGGGATAAGATTGACGATGACGTTACCCACGAAAAGGTTATTACCCCCATCCTGAAGAAGCTACAGGTAGGCCTTGGCTACCAGAAAAACAAGATACCCCAAGATTTCGGTGGCAACCAGCAGCTTTCCATGGTCGGGGATGCCCTAATACAGGAGCAACTGTCTCGCGCTGACTATGGCATAAGCCTCCACAGCGCCTGCACCGACTGGGGGTTGGTACCAGCTATACTGGCCTATTTATCACCATCGCCAACAGGCAATGCCTGGGGTAAAGCGGTGTTCAGTGAGTTTGCCCCCAAGTTCACCGGTGACAAGCTGGCCGTCGCCTGCATGAATTTCAGTGAAGACGACTCCGCCTGCGACATCGAGAACCCGATGAACGAGGGCCGGACGGTAAAGGTGAGGGCCGAGCTTAAGGGCAACGAGTGGGTGATAAATGGTAGCAAGATGTGGGCCTCCAACGCCGGCATCGCCGACCTCAACTGCGTTGTCTGCAATATGGACCCCAGTAAGGGAATAGACGGCTTTACTCTGGTCTATGTTCCCGAGCCCTGGGATGGGGTATCCCACGGTAAATTCGAGGTCAAGTGCGGGGCTAACGCCGACCGTAACACCCCCACCTATTTCGATAACGTCCGGGTACCCAAGGAGTGGGGAATACAGGGGCCTGAAGCCTGGTTCATTTTCACCAGTGCCGTTTCTGCCCCCATGTCCTTAAATGCTGCCAACGCCGTCGGTACCCTGCAGGGAGCTTTCGACGTTCTGGTTGACTACACCGAGGGCAGGGTGGCTGGGGGCAAGCCGGTCAGCCGCCACCTGCACGGGGCGATGATACTGGGCGAGATGGCGGCGTTTCTATCCGTGGCCAGAGCCGCCGTCCTGGAGACGGCCCACCAGTATGACAATATGGATATCTACGGTATGTGGAATACGGAGAGCATGTTTGCTAAAGGGCATGCCATCCACGCCTACATCACCCGCACCGTGCCCGACCTGGTCTCCAGAGGCCTGGAGCTGATGGGCTCCTTTGGCCTGGTCCGGGAAAACGGTTACGAAAAGTATTACCGTGATGCGGTTGTGCTAAAGATAGTCCTGGGTGGCTCACACCTGGGTTATTTTGAAACCTGCAAGCAGTTCTACGACCTGGACTACTCCGCCTTTGGCCCGGGAAAATTCAAGAAATAGCCTTGAGGTAGTCCTGTCTTGGTGACTGACCCCCCTGGGCGAACAGCCCAGGGGGATGCCTTTTAATCCTCTTTGATGCCGGCCAGCTTCTTGGCCAGCTTCTTCTTTGACTCGATGTCGGCGTTGCGCAGGATGGTCATGCGGTGGGTCTCCGGCGAGCCGGCGCCGTGAATGTTGGAGACGATGTCCCGGCTCTCGAAGGCCAGCTTCTCGATGAGCCTGAATATCTTCACCCTGTTTTCTGTGGAGACGCCCTCTACGCCCTTGAGGTATTTGGTCAGTAGTGGTCCGATCTCCGGGTTGGCGAAGTCCCTGTCCGAGGGCAGGTCGGTGGTCATACCACCGGCAATCTCAATCATCATCCGGATAACCTCGGCCAACTCCTTGCCCTCGTAGAGCTTGGAGGTGTTGGACAGCACCGGGTCAACCGTCCAGATGCCGGAAGGCGTCTCTGTAGACTCCACCGAGGCGGCGATGGAGCAGCCGTAGATGGCCTCGGTTACTTTAAGCATCTCGGCCAGCTTGTTGTTGATGTGGGATACCTTGGGCAGGCCGTTGTAGTCGGCGGCGGTAGCGGCGGCGCCGATGAGCACGTCACCAACACCGCACTTGCAGCCGCCGTGGGAGTGGCGGTGGTAGTTGCCGAAGTTCCTCACCATGTCGCCGGCATACTCGTACTCCCCGCACAGGAACACCTGCTCCCACGGTACAAAGACGTCGTTGAAGAGCACCATCGGCGAGAACTTGCTGAACTCGGCGTTGCCCAGGTCGCAGCCCTGGAGGGGCTGGGCCTCCAGCGTGCCCCGCCCGTAGACATGGATTAGGCCTTCGGCGTCATTGGGTACGGCGAAGCAGACGGCGTAGTCCTTGTCCGGTTCCCGCATTTCCCGGGTGGGTACAATCAGCCCCCAGTGGGCGCACATGGAGCCGGTCTGGTGTATCTTGGCCCCCCTGACGGTGATGCCGTCTTTGTTCTTATCCACTACGTGCAGATACATATCGGGGTCTTTCTGCTGGGAGGGCCGCAGCGAACGGTCGCCCTTAACGTCGGTCACACCGCTGAAGACAACCAGGTCTTCCTGCTGCACCTTTTTGGTAAACTCCTTAAGCCGGGGCCAGTACTCCGTTCCGTATTTCTGGTCGCAGTTATAGGCCTCTATGCCGATGGCGTTTATGGCATCCATACCGGTGCACCGCATAAAGCAGCCGCCAATCCTCTGAGTCAGGAACTTGAGCATCCTTACCTTGGTCAGCAGGTCGTCCGGGCTTTTGTAGAAGGCGACGAAACGGCTTACATCTTCGCCGGTAAGGTCGGACTTGGTTACTAGGAACTTTTTACCCTCCGGGTCGTTTTCCATCTCGTAGGTCTTGGCCACCGCCGCCGCCATATGCTTTATCAGCGGGTGCTCATAGGCCTTTTCTACCTTTTCCCCCAGAATATAGGTGGTGGGGTGCAGTTTTTTCAGCGAATCATAGTACTGTTCAACCGTTTTAAGCGCCATTAGTTCCAGCCTCCTTGTTACCAATGGGATTGATTTAGAATGGGACTTTTAAGTTTAGCATGTAGCCGGGCCGGTTGTAAAATTTGGGGCGGGCAGGGCGGCCAGATTGACTTATGCCCCTCCAATTGTGTAATATTTCAATTGCCGCTTATGAAGCTATACGAGTTTGAAGGAAATGACCTGCTCCGCCGTGATGGCATACCCGTCCCCGATTACGCCCTGGCGGCTACTCCCCAGGAGGCGAGAGAAAAGGCGGAAGAGCTGGGGCTGCCGGTGGTGGTCAAGGCCCAGGTGCTGACCGGAGGCCGGTGGCTGGCGGGGGGAGTGCAGACCGTCTATTCCCCGGAGGAGGTGGAGGAGGCCAGCCAGCGCATACTGGGTCTGTCAATCAGGGGCTGGCCGGTACGTCAGGTAATGGTTACCCCCAGGGTGGAAAGCGTCCGTGAGTTCTATCTGGCGGTTACCGTAGATGAGTATCACGGCACCCCGGTGGCTATCTTGAGCGCTGCCGGCGGCGTCTTGGTTAACCGGCTCGCCCTGGAACGTCCTGAGGCGGTTGCCTCTAGGTATGTTTCGATTATCAAGGGGCTCCTCCCCTCCGAGGCCAGGCGGATGTGCCGTGGGGCGGGCCTGCGGGGTGCCGATGTGAGCCGGGTGGCCAATATGCTCAGCGCCCTCTACCAGGTCTTCCACAAGTACGATGCCCTGATTACCGAAGTCAACCCCCTGGTCCGCACCACCAAGGGTGACTATCTGGCCCTGGACGCCAAGGTGGAAATTGACGACGATAGTCTCTACCGCCACCCCGAGCTTAAGCTAGACCTGGACAGCCGCATCCCCAACCCCCTGGAGCGTAAGGGACGCGAGATAGGGGTCAGCTATGTTGAGCTTGACGGGGATATAGCCATCGTCGCCAGCGGCGCCGGGCTGGGTATGGCCAGCATGGACATCATCAGCCGCCGGATGCGCCCGGCCAACTTCCTGGAAACAGGCGGGGCAATTACCGCCGAGCTTCTCTACAACGTTATGGACCTGGTCTTGCAGAAGAAAGGGGTAAGGGCGGTTTTTATCAACGTCTACGGGGGCATCAACCCCATCCACGAAGGCGCCAAGGGGGTGGTTAAATATTTGAAGGAGCACCAGGTTAACATACCGGTGGTGGCCAAAGCCCTGGGTAACCACCAGGAGGAGACCTGGGAGATTTTCCGCAATAACGGCGTCCACGTGGTCGATGACGTCTCCACGGAGAAGGGGGTGGAGCAGCTCGCCCGCCTGCTGAGGGGTAGGCCGTGAGTATCCTGCTCAACCGGGATACCAAGGTGCTGGTGCAGGGCATTACCGGCCGGATAGGGCGGGTGCAGACCAAGTGGATGCTGGACTACGGCACCAATATCGTGGCCGGGGTCACTCCGGGTAAGGGTGGCGAGGAGGTGGAGGGCATCCCGGTCTATAACACCGTGGCCGAGGCGGTTGCTGAGCAGGGCGCCGAGGCCTCGGTATTCTTTATCCCGGCCAAGGCGTTCAAGGAGGCCGCCCGGCAGAGCATTGACGCCGGCATCCATCTGATTGTCGTTATTACCGAGCACATACCGGTCCACGATGTCATGGAAATCAGGGAGTATGCCAGCGAGCGCGAGGTGCGGCTTATCGGCCCCACCACCCCCGGCATTATTACCGTCGGCGAGGCCAAGATGGGGATAATGCCGGCCAACATGTTCGCCCCCGGCCGCATCGGTCTGATTTCCCGGAGCGGCACCCTGTCTTACGAGATAAGCATCAACCTGGTCACCGCCGGCTTCGGCCAGAGTACCGTGGTCGGCATGGGGGCCGACTCGGTGGTGTTTACCAGCATACCGGAGCTGCTGAGGCTCTTTGAAAAAGACCCGAACACCGACCTGGTGGTGATTATCGGTGAGGTGGGGGGCGTCCAGGAGGAGAATGCGGCCCAGTTCATCGACCGCTGGATGACCAAGCCGGTGGTGACCTATATCGCCGGCCACAACGCCCCCGAAGGCAAGAGGATGGGGCATGCCGGAGCCATCATCCAGGGCGAGCACGGCGGTATGGGGACGCCCCAGAGCAAGATGGCCGCTCTCAGGGAGGTGGGGGTGGACGTGGCCATGTACCCGTCCGAGGTGGTAGAGCTGGTTAAACAGCACCTGACGTCCTCTTAGCCCCCGGCCTCAAACACCTGACTCCCTTGAAACTTTTTGGCCCTTGAGCTATTTAGGACATTAGATGAATAAAAAGACTAAGTTGATTCCCCCCGGCCTGGTCTATATCGCCGATAATATTACCTCAAAGCAGAACCTGCTGGGGGCCCCCAAAGGGAGCGGGGCCAGGTGGGCTAAAGACCTCAATTTACCAAAAGAGGCCGAGACGGTATTCTTCGCCGGCTGCGGCTACCAGTACAGCGCCAGCCTGGAGTCCTTAATGTCTATAATAAGGAAGCTGGATAAAAGCCCCGTCGGCGCCGGGCTGCCCATGGGTGTGGCCAGCTTTACCAAAAGGATGGGTTTTGACCCGGCCCAGCTCTACCGCCGGCTGGCGGCCAAAGACGGTGACGCCGCCCAACCTCTGCTGGATGCGGTTAAGGTGCTTAAGGGGCTGGGGGTAGAGTTCGGCTATCTGGCCGAGGACGAGCCCTGCTGCGGGGGAATCCTGCACTATACCGGGCTGGAAGAAGATTTTGCCCAAAATGCCCAGAATTTATATAAAACGCTGAAATCACACGGCGTAAAGAAAATCATCGGCATCGTCCCTTCCTGCACCTATACCCTGGCCGAGCTTATTCCAAAGCATGTCCCGGGATACGACATTGAGGTAAAGCACTTCTTGCAGGTGGTGCTGGAGGGGATTAAGTCCCGTGAGCTGCGCTTCCCCCGAGAAGCTAAGGTCATCTATCATGACCCCTGCCAGCTTGCCCGCTATCTGGGGCTTATCGATGAGCCGCGCCGGATACTAAAGGCGATTAAGGGCATCGAGCTGGTCGAGCCGGACTGGACTTTTGGGGAGTGGGCCACCTGCTGCGGGGGCGGGGGCGGCTTTGAGGTCGTATTTCCCGAGCTGAGCCAGATTCTGGCGGTCAACCGGGTTAAAGAATTGCTTGAGACCGGCGCCGATATTATCGTCAGCCACTGCCCCGGCTGTATCCTGCAGCTTGAGGAGGGGCTTAAGGCCCTGAAGATTAAGAACGTGGAGGTCCTCGACCTGGCCCAGGTGGTGGCCATGGCCATGGGGGTGTGAATGTCTGTCTTTGGCGACTATAAGAAAGAGATAATGGACGCCGCCCACAATGAGCGGATAAGGCTGGCGCTGTCGCGGGCTATAAAGCAGTACCGGGCTAACGTTGACAAGACCCTTAAAGCCTTCCCCCAGACTATTAAGCTGGCGGAAGAGGTCAGGGGGATAAAAGAGAGGGCCATCGGCAACATGGAAAAGCTGGCTGAGCAGGCCTGCCGGGCAATAGAGGCCAACCACGGCCAGGCCTACATCGCTAGAACGGCTGATGACGCCCTTAATATTATCGGGGGGCTGGTGGGCAGCGGCAAGCTCATCGTCAAGGCCAAGAGCATGACCTCCGAGGAGATTGGCTTAAGAGAACACCTGGAAGAAAAGGGCAACGAGGTCTACGAGACCGACCTGGGCGAGTTCATCGTCCAGAAGCTGGGCTCAAGGCCGATGCATATTTTAGCGCCGGCGGTACACGTGCCCAAGGAGGATGTGGCTAAACTTTTGTCCGAGATTACCGGAGAAGACTTGCCCGCCGATGTCGAGGTGCTGGTGGCCACTGCCCGAAAGCTGCTCAGGGAGAAGTTCTTCAAGGCGGATATCGGCATCAGCGGCTCAAACGTGGTCGCCGCCGAGACCGGCTCGCTTTTTCTCATCGAGAACGAGGGCAATATCCGCCTGGCCACCGGCGCACCGCCGGTCCACATCGCCCTGGTGGGGATGGAGAAGCTGGTGCCCAGCCTTGCTGATGCTTGGAAGGTGGCCGAGGTCACCTGGCGCTACGCCAACTATACCATCCCCCCGTATATCAGTGTCGTCTCCGGCCCCAGCTGCACCGGCGACATCGAGAAGGTGATAACCTACGGCGCCCACGGGCCCAGGGAGTTCCACGTCATCTTTCTGGACGGGGGCCGGACGGAGCTGGCCAAACACCCGGGGCTGCGCCAGCTGTTATACTGTCTGAGGTGCGGCGGCTGCCTCTACGAGTGCCCTGTCTTCGGTGTGACCGCCGGCCACTTCGGCGACAAGTACTTCGCCGGCATCGGCGCTGTCTGGGCAGCCATGATAAGCGGCGATAAAGAAAAGGCGGCGGCCCTGGCCTACACCTGCCTTACCTGCGGCCGCTGCAAAGTCAGGTGCCCGATGGCAATCGACGTGCCGGAGATGGTGGTCGAGCTGAGAAAAATGCTGGCCGCGGGGGGTTAAAATGAAGAGCTACGACGTCATCGTTGTCGGCTCCGGCTGCGGGGCGATTATTGCCGAGGAGGCAACCGCCCACGGCTTCAAGACGGCGCTGGTTGACAGGGGGCCGGTGGGGGGGACCTGCCTCAACGTGGGCTGCATCCCCTCCAAGATGCTGATATACCCGGCGGACAGGATAGTTGAGATAGAGGAGGGCAGAAAGCTGGGTATTGAGGCCGAGGTAAAGGACATTGACTTCGGCGCCATCATGACGCGGATGAGGCGCAGCCGACAGAAGAGCCGTAGCAATATCAGGAAGGGCTTCAAGCAGGCGGAGGGGCTGGACTTTTATGAGGGCGAGGGCCATTTCACCGGCGATTATACCCTTGAGGTTAACGGAGAGAAAATCAAGGGGAAAAAGGTCTTTATTGCCTCCGGCTCGCGGCCCTTGATACCGCCGATAAAGGGCCTGGACAGTGTCAAATATCTGACTAACGAGTCGTTGCTGGAGCTGAAGGCCAGGCTGGACAGCCTGCTCATCATCGGCGGCGGCTACATCGCCGTCGAGTACGGCCACTTCTTCGCCGCCATGGGCACCAAGGTGACTATACTGGAGATGGCCGACCGTCTGGTTCTGCCCGAGGAGCCGGAGATATCCGAGCTTTTGAAGAAGGCGCTGAGCCGGCGCATGGCCGTCCATACCGGCGCCCAGGCAGTAGAGGTTAAAAAGAAGGGGGATGGGGTGGTGGTGTTGGTGAAGGACAGCAAGACCGGCAAAGAGAAGAGCTTTAGCGGCCAGGACGTGCTGGTGGCGGTGGGCCGGAGGTCTAACGCCGATACCTTAAAGGTGGAAAACAGCGGTGTGGAGGTGGACAAGCGGGGCTTTATCAGGGTTGACCACCACCTTGAGACCACCAAGAAGAATATCTTTGCCGTCGGCGATGCCAACGGCCAGCAGATGTTCACCCACGTGGCCAACCGGGAGGCGGTAATCGTGGCCCACAACGCCTTCCACAACGCCAGTTTCGAGATGGACTACAGCGCCGCCCCCCACGCCATCTATTCCCATCCCCAGATTGCCTCGGTGGGGCTGACCGAGGCGGACGCTAAAAAAGGCCACAAGATATTAGTGGGGCGGGCTAAATACGGCGATGTGGCCAAGGGTGAGGCCATGATGGAGACGGAGGGCGTTGCCAAAGCCGTCGTCGAAAAAGAGACGGAAAAGATACTGGGCTTTCACATCATCGGGCCCTACGCCCCGGTGCTGATTCAGGAGGTGGTCAACGCCATGGCCTCGGGGGGGCAGGGTGGCCAGATAGACCAGGGGCTTCATATCCACCCCGCCCTGGCCGAGCTGATACCGGTGACGCTGGGTCACCTGGAGGAGGCTTAAAGCCTAATCGGTGGTCACCGGATAGCCGGCGGCAACCCAGGCCTGGACGCTGCCCAGAACGTTGTAAACCTCTTTATAGCCCGCCCGTAACAGTATGCTGGCGCCGAGCCCGGCCCGGTGTCCCACGTTGCAGATAACCGCCACCGGCCTATCTCTGGATACCTCGGTCAGTCTCGCCTCAAGGTGGCCGACATAGATATGCAATGCCCCCTTGATATGCCCCGAGTCCCATTCGTCCTGGCCCCTGGTATCCAGCACCAGCAGCTCTTCACCCCGCTCCAGCCTATCTTTTAGCTGGTGTACTGAGAGCAGGGGCAGGCTTTCCACGGGAAACCCGGTGTTATACCAGCCCTCGGTGCCGCCCTTGAGGTAGCCGGTAATCCGGTCGTAGCCGGCCCTAATCAGGTAGAGCACCGCCTTTTCCAGGTGGCCTTCGTCCTCCAGCACCAGCACTATCGGCTGGTCGTAGGCCAGCACCCAGCCGGCGAAGACGGGCAGCCCCTCCATCCAGATGCTGTAGGCCCCCTTGATATGGGCGCCACCGAAGGCAGCCGGCTCGCTGGCATCGACCACCACCGCCCCCCTTCCCATTTCCTGTAAGAATTCAGCCGGGGTGAGCGGGGAGGGCAGTGGCATACAGCCCAGCAGTGGGGGGCCTTCAAGGTTATATTTCTCCATCTGGCGGAAGTAATAAGGCCTCTCCGGGCGTTCGGCTACCTTGCGCTTTATAAAGGTGTCCCTGGTCAGCTGGAGGAGAGGGTTCTGGGTCTTTTCTATGCCCAGGGTGCTTTCGTCCCGGCTGGCAATGTTCATACCGCAGACCGAGCCGCCGCCGTGGGCCGGGCAGAGGATGACGCCGTCGCCCAGGGGGAGGAGCTTATTAAAGATGCTGTCGTATAGGTTGGCCGCCAGCCGGGGTACTTCTTTAGGGCCGTAGAGGTCGGTGCGGCCGACGTCGCCGACGAATAGGGCATCGCCGGTAAAGACCATCACCGTGGCCTCCCCGGTGGCCAGGTCGGTCAGGGCGTAGGACATGCTTTCGTCGGTATGGCCCGGGGTATGGATGGACTTGAGCCTCAGGCCGCCGACCTGGAAAACCTGACCGTCTTTCAGTGTCTGGCCGTATTTCCAGTCAAGATTAGGGCCGTGGTGGACGACGGCGCCGGTGATGCTGTTAAGCTCTATAGAACCGATGACGTAGTCCTCGTTGCGGTGGGTCTCGAAGATGTGCTTTATCTTCAGGCCGTGCTGCTGGGCAAGGTCAATATAGACCTGACAGTCACGCCGGGGGTCGATGACCGCCGCCTCGCTGCCGGAGCCGATGAGGTAGGAGTTGTGGGCTATCCCTGTTGACTTTATCCGCTCGAAAATCATTGGTACACCGTCTCTAATTATTTTGGTTGCAACACAACAATAATAGTGGGGGCGCGATAACGAAGTCATAAAATGGAGAGAGGAAAAGTTACAAAAATGTGACACTTAGGTCTTTGTTGCCGACTGGGACAGCGGCCTCCACTTTCCCAGGGAGAATAGCCTTGGAAAGAGAAGCTTACGGGTCTCTTCTATGATGAACAGGCTCCCGCCAGCCAGCAGGGCGATTCCCCACTCGCCGAGAGAGAGGGGTACGGTGCTGAAGGCAATCTGCAGGGGCGCGGCATAGATAACGGCCATTTGCAGTGATACCGCCACCGCGATAGCGATGAGAAGCCACCGGTTGCTGAAGAGGCCCATTTTGAATACGGAGTGCTCGTCGGAGCGGGCATTAAAGGCCCGGAACCACTCGAAGGCGACCATTGAGCAGAAGGCGATGGTCCTGGCTTCTTCCAGGCTTACCCTGGTCGTTGCCCAGTTGAAGATCAGGAATATCCCTGTGCCCATCAGGGCCGCCATGAAGCCGACCCGAAGAACTAGCCCTGGGAAGAGGAGACCTACCCTGGGGTGGCGGGGGGGATTTTTGAGTTCATCGCCATATTTCGGCTCGAGCCCCAGCGGTATGCCGGCGGTAGTGTCGGTGACCAGGTTGACCCAGATAATCTGCACCGCCAGCAGCGGTGCCTTGCCGATGAAGAGGACACTTAAAATCAGGGCAAGGAGTTCGCCGAGGTTGGTGCTCAGCAGGAAGAAAATCACGTTGCGCAGGCGGTTGAAGATGGCCCGGCCTTCGTCAACGGCGGCTACCACCGAGGCGAAGTTGTCGTCGGTCAGCACCATGTCGGAGGCTTCCTTGGCCACGTCCGTCCCGGTGATGCCCATGGCGATGCCGATGTTGGCCGACTTCAGCGCCGGGGCGTCGTTAACCCCGTCGCCGGTCATGGCTACCGTGTGCCCCTGGTCTTTAAGGGCATTTACTATCCTCAGCTTGTGCAGAGGCTCAATGCGGGCAAAGATGGAGATGGTCTCGACCTGCTGTTCCAGCTCCTTATCACTCATCTGCTCCAGCTCGGCGCCGGTTATCGCTCTCCCTGGCGGCAGGTCAAGCTGCCTGCCTACAGACTCTGCCGTCACCTTGTTGTCCCCGGTAACCATCACCACCCTGATGCCAGCCTGCTGGCAAAGCTTCACCGCCGCCTTGGCTTCTTCCCGGGGCGGGTCGGCCATCCCGGCCAGGCCGACGAATACCAGCTTGCCCCTGATATCGTCTTCGCCCAGCTCCGAAAGCTCGGTGGGGAGATAAGCGTAGGCGGTGGCGATAACCCTCATGGCGTCTCTGGCCATGGCGTTATTGGCCCCGATGATGGTTGTGGTAGCTTCCTCGGTGAGCGGGGCGACGCCGTTCCGGGTCAGGTAGCCCCAGCTCATCGAGAGCACCCTCTCTACCGAGCCCTTGATAAAGGCTACCCGCCCCCCGTCCCCCGGGTGTAGGGTGGCCATATACTGCTTTTCACTCTGGAACGGGATTTCATCGATGCGGGGAAAGCTCTTTTCCAGTTTCTCCTTGGTCATTCCCGCCTTGGCGGCGGCCACCACCAGGGCGCCCTCGGTCGGGTCCCCGTATATGCTGCAGAAGTCGCTCTCGCACGTCAGCAGGGCGTCGTTACACAGTGCGCCTATACTCAGGTGCAATTTTAGCTGCTCATCGGCTTCTGGCTCCAGTATTTCGCTGTTGCGGCTGAAATACCCTTCCGGCTGGTAGCCTTCACCGCTTACCTCAATCATATCGCCGCCGAGATAGAGCCGCCGTATGGTCATCTCGTTTAAGGTCAGCGTCCCCGTCTTGTCCGAGCAGATGACGGTGGCCGAACCGAGCGTCTCCACCGCCGACAGCTTGCGGATTATGGCGTTGCGGCGCGCCATGACCTGCATACCCACTGCCAGGACCACCGTTATTACTGCCGGCAGCCCTTCCGGTATGGCGGAGACGGCCGCGGCCACGCCCAGCAGGAAAAGCTCCAGCCACTCCAGCCCCCTGGCCAGGCCAACGGC
>Ga0315545_1000238_pt1 | contig 61429 bp, 51 predicted proteins | sample SalMarSW160210MG_FD_203096 | JGI IMG/M metagenome (GOLD analysis project Ga0315545, IMG submission 203096) | Salt marsh sediment microbial communities from the Plum Island Ecosystem LTER, Massachusetts, United States - Salt Marsh Sediment SW1602-10 ...
AATAATTTTTTCTTGAAATGCCCGAAGTATTAATGCAGACTGTTTAAAAATAATTTCTTATCATCATGTTTTATCAGAAAACGCCAATCTAATTGCGCCTAACTTTGCATCTTACTGCGGGGTTCGCTACGCTTAACCGGCCGGGCGTGGTTAGCGACAGAGTTTGAAAATTTTAGTAAAGTTTAATAAATAACAACATGTAAAACCGCGACTGCGTAGCCCGGTCCGCAGTTCAAGCGCTTGTTAGGGGAAGTCCCTCCCACCCTTCAAGACCGAACTTTACTTTTATCTCAAGCAGGTTTGAGCATACAGATTCAGTTTGCAATACTATATCTTCCAGTTGATGAAATTCAATAAAAACTTCATCCTTTTTAATTGACTGAATAACTTCTACAAAATCAGGATCACCTTGAAAGAGAGTCAGCATTAATGGATTATGTGCAACAATATTCCTTTTCTCTGAAAGGGTTTTTGCTTGTTTTAAGTGGGATATGAACTGTTCAATATTTTCTTTAGTATATTCTTGAGCTTTAGCCAGATCTATGACCAAGTCAATTCTTCGCCCAAGATTCATGTTTTTTATGTGGGGATAAATTGGATCTTTCAACCATTCCACTAAACAATTATGAGTGATTTTTTCAATGTAACCGAAAGCAATAAACAACCGACCAATCAATGTTGCCCATTTAATATCAAAGTCGAAAATTTCAGTCATCCTTTACACCTAACATTAGCCATCACCGGGAGTGGCCGCCTTCTTGTCAAAGATTTGTAGGTTATACTTTATCCAGCTACGGCTCGATGTTCTTTGGGAACCGCCTAGTGCTGACCCACATGATAGGTGGTGTGGGGGCCGGGGGCTAAAGCCCCCCGGCTACCCGATTATGCCCCTTTCTGAGGATCAGGGGTGCATTCAAACATTAATGTTTCAATATTTATTTCTTCATTGAACTTAAGATGCTTACGCCTATTCACTACCCACCAATTGCCATGTTCGTTTGAGTAGTTTTTATTTTCAAAAATTATATAGAATTTCTCTCCTGGCAAAGGTGGAATTATTGGATCAAGATATCTCTGCTGTTCAATACACTCACCCTCAAAATAAACTTCAAGGATATATTCCTTTGGCCACCTTTCAGCCTTATTTTGGGTCTGATCATAAAACAACTCACTGATACTTATTCCGAATGCATCAGACAAAGCTTGTTGTGATTCAAGTGAAGCCTTGGTCTTTCCGGTTTCGATTCTATGAATAGTTTTTGTGGATATTCCAGCAACAGCTGACAAGTGCTCCTGTGACCAACCCTTACCTTCTCTCAAATTCTTAACTTTTGTCGAAATATTCATCTGTTAATCTCCTTATTTAAGTGAAACCCTTATTGAGTTTTACGATAGAGGTTACACTTTAATTAAGGGCAGCACCATGCCATTTAAGGGACACCTTGAGGACACCAGGCATAACGCACGCATAACCGGGAGCGGCCCGGCAGGGACACGATCCGGTTCATGCGGTTGTTCAAGTAAGCCGCTTCGCGGCAGGTAATTGATTCCGCCTAAAAAAATCATTCCTCTTAAACTCCAACCCGGGTTGCAGAGCCCCCGTTTTTTCCGTCATACTCTCAGTGCTATTTTTAACCCCTTAACCAAGAAAGGAGAGTATGATGAAAGACTATTATGATCGATCCATGAGAGCCCTGCAACTTGCCGGTATGAGCGAACGCACACAGGAATGTTATACAAGATCCGTTCGCATGCTCGTCGATTTTTTCAACAAAACCCCCGATCAAATCACCGAAGTACAACTTCAAGATTATTTCCTGCATCGCAAAAACAAAGATAAATGGTCACCCGCCACCATGCGCATCTGCTACAGCGGCATCAAGTTCTTTTTTATCAATGTGCTCAAACGTGAATGGCACACACTGGAACTGATACGGGCAAAAAGTGAGCGGCGGCTGCCTACTGTACTGAGCCTCGATGAGATTCGATCCATCCTGAGAACCGTCAGTACGCCTCAAAATAAAGCATACCTTACCTCCGTCTATTCCTGCGGGCTTAGACTGCACGAAGCCCTTCATCTTCAGGTCAGCGACATTGATAAAGATCGCATGCGCATTCACGTCCGTGGCAAGGGCGCTAAAGACCGATATGTTCCCTTGCCCGAGTCGACACTTCACATACTAAGATCTTACTGGAAGCTGCACCGTAATCCGACTTGGATTTTTCCACGACTGGGTCGAAGCGGCAAAGAAGGGCCTACAGCTCAAATCCCCATGAATAAGAGTTCCGTTCAAGGTGCCCTGCGTCGGGTATTGAAACAGTTGAAGTTAAAAAAACGTATCTCTGTCCATACCCTGCGCCATTCTTATGCCACACATCTACTGGAAGCAGGGGTCAATATTCGCCGTATCCAGCAATACTTGGGCCATAGCAGTCTGAACTCTACCATGATCCATCTCCACCTGACCACACAAGGGCACGAAAGCGCCTACGGCATCATCAACGATCTGATGAAAGGAGATGACCATGACAACGATTAAAGACATCTTCAAGACCTACGCGCCTGAGTATATCCACAGGTTTGGGGAGGCCATCCCTTCTGAGCATCGTAAAGTCATCCATGCCATCATAAACTGCCGCACGGATCATTACGGCGCTTCTATCTATCAATGCACCGAATGCGGTGAAAGGCACATGGTATATCGTTGCTGTGGCAACCGGCATTGTCCCAATTGCCAGCACCATAAAACCCGAAAGTGGCTGCAAACACAATTGGATCGTCAATTACCCGGGCATCATTTCATGATTACCTTTACCGTGCCACAAAAGCTCAGACGCTTCATCCGCAGTCACCAGCGGGTGTGCTACTCGGCCATGTTTGCCGCTTCTTCACAGACAATTAAAAAACTGGCGGCCGATCAAAAACACATCGGTGGAGACATGCCCGGATTCTTCGGGGTACTGCACACCTGGGGACGACAAATACCCTATCATCCACACATCCATTATATCGTCCCGGGGGGTGCATTATCGAGAACCGACGGCAAATGGCACTGCTCTCGAATCGATTTTTTCCTCCCGGTCAAGGCCATGTCAAAAATCTTCAAGGCCAAATTCCGCGACATTATGAAAAAGAGCAAACTTTATCCCCAAATCCCCTCCGATGTCTGGAATCAGAAATGGGTCGTTAACTGTCAGGCCATCGGGACCGGCGAGCAGAGTATCAAGTACCTTGCTCCCTATGTTTTTAAAGTGGCTATTTCAAACAGCCGGATCGTAAAAATCGAAGATCGAAGGGTCTTTTTCAAATACCGTAAAAATAAAAGCAACCGGTGGCGCACCATGGCGTTAGACGTCATGGAGTTTTTGCGCCGTTTTCTTCAGCACGTGCTGCCCACCGGGTTCATGAAAGTTCGCTATTATGGATTCCTGCACCCGGGATCTTCAGTCCCGCTGGAAAAGATCACGGCGCTGATTGAACTGGCGTTCGGTTTTGAAATCGTGACACCAAAAACGGTGCTCGAACCTCCTGAGCCCATGATCTGCAACAGCTGCGGCGGAAGGCTAATGTTCCAAGTGTCACTGTTGCCGTTTAAAATAGTACTTGAGGATTCAGGGTAGCTGAAAACCTGTCGATACTATTTTTACCCAAATTGAACAGGTTGCCGATTTCTGGTTGAAGCGGCACAGGACAGCTGCGCCTTGACCCGACTTTTGGCTCCGAATACCGACAACTATTTCTTGAAAATTATATCTTTCTATCGATAAAAAGTCTTTGTTAATCTCCGGCACCCCGAATTTTATTGATTCCGGAGTGTCTCCCTCACCCAGATCATCAAAGCAATACCCTTATACAAAAATCTCAACAAACCGGGCTTCTTGAACAATAGATTGAAAACGACCTTGCAGGTCGTGTCAATCCTTAGAGGTTAGGCGTACAATAAGTTTTTATTACAGAATTCAATTAAGAATTAACTGGCGTAATTTTGAGTCTAAACCGACCTTTCATTTTAATGGCTTCCAAATAGAGCATTTCGGAGCCAAGTATGTTCTTTATGGTCTGCCTATGTTTTTTATCCATTCTTTCGCCGAAAATGATTGCAGTGATATCACCAGGCAAAGCGTACGGTCTGTTTCCTTTCTCACGTGATATCATTCGCCATTCCAGTTCATAACTCCAAAGTTTTGCCTTTGTTGTGGCAATACCTGCAAAAGACTCTGGTTTGAGCAGGTCAAGGGGTTTATATATTGGAAGTTGGTCGTCTTCGGGATAGAAGACAGGAACGCACGATTCACCTCCCAAGTAATTATGGTCTGATCTCTCGAACTCAATACAGAACCCCTTGTGTTGATCTGCATAATGAGACCACATCAGGATATTGTCATTAACCTCCGTCAAACAGAAGACCCCGAGTTCCTTGCTATCTTCAACTGCTTGACGAATCGAATTCTGGTCTATTGAAACACCATTGAATTGATTCTCCGACATATGGAATTGGAACTCAAATGGGTCATTTAAAATTTTGGCTTTAGGGAACCAAACTTCTTTATTTATCAGGATTGACAAGGAGTTCTCGTTGTAAGAAACATACTTATATAATTTTGTGATGCCCGGTTCCTTACAACTTGGGCAACGGAAAACTTTTCTAGGATAAAGTTTCTTACAGGATCTGCATTCAATGATGGGTTCTTTTAATCCCATTCTAAAAGTTCTTTTCCATTTTTAGAGAATCGACGTTTCGATAAAAGTTCGCACGCCTAAGCGTAACCCGCGCGAGAAAGCGGCGCGGCCCTTGCCAATGCAAGGGTCGTGACGCTTTCCGGGACGGGTTCACGCGCTTGTTCGGCGACAATCCACGCATGTTGTGGTGAATCAGTCTCGAAGCCGGTCCAGGTCGCGATGGCCTTGGGATCATTTCGCCGTGCTCATTCGAGCGCGAGACGCGAGGCGGAAGCATGTCCATGGGACGGCCAAGGTCACTACCGCGCTCCATCGACAAGTCTTTCGATCATGTCGGGGGTAAACAGCGTCTCGCCGTGCTTCTTGGAACGACGCGCGAGCTTGTTCCGCAAAGCAGTTAGTCTCCGGTATGCTTCGCTCGCTTCGTTGAGGACGTGGATCTTCTGCTCGCGCACCATTTCTTTGTCATGTAGCGTCTTGTGTACGCCGGTGAATAATCGTCGGATCCTCTGCTCGACGTCATCCGGGCGAGTCAACTCCGCCAGGCCCCTAAGGTCACCAATGATGTCGCGTACTTGGGCGGCAAGTCGAATCTGGAGGACGTCTTCAAAATCTGCGATCCTGGTTTCGTCGGGCGCAACGTCGTGTAACGCCCCTTCACCGAAATCATTTCGCTCCTCGGGGGTTAACCCAGCTATCACCGCCCATTCTTGCGGATCATCAATCAGTATGTAACCCAACACCTCCAAGGCCGCCAGGTTATCCTTTTTGACTCCCTTTCTCACACGAGTACCGAGCTTGGAACGTAAACGCGGGACGAAGTAAGCCTCAGCCGCCGCACCGTTCTGAGTGACGACGGTGTTTTGGGTATGATTGTCGATCACGATCTCGTTTCCGATTTCGATGCGCTCTTCTGGTTTGCTTAACTGGTTCCAGAGTATTGCGACCTGGTCTGCGAGATCCGACATCCCGTCCACACGGACCGGATCGGCCATGACTATGCGGTAGACAGGTGCGGGCCACGACAGGCGGTCCACCCTCAGGCCGGCGTCGTGGTGTACCAAGACATTCCTCTGCACGTCTGCCTTCGTAAGCGGGAGATTGCTTATCCGGAAGAACTGATAGTGCTGATGGTAGATGCTGTTACCGGCCCAGTGATTGCAAATGCCAACGAACGGGGTGAATGGAATCGACGCCTCGGCGCAATAGCTCTCTATGTCGCTGTTGATGGCGCAAGTTAGCCGTACGAGGTCACCGAAACTGTAAGTTTGAAGGTCCATGTTATTGACTACCTCGCTGATAGAGGGATTGTCCCATGCGAGGAAATGGCAGACGGTCTCGGGATCACCGAACGGTGCGAAGGTGAACCCAAATTCATAGGAACGGCTCATGGAGAAACGATAGCGTTCCTCCCAATCAGACACTAGGCACGTGCTCGCAATGTCCTCGAGCGGATTTAGCTCGCGCACACCGCAGTAGTTGCAGGGAGCTTTGTAGGCAAGTGCAGTCTTAAGGATGTCCCGTATCTCGGGTCGGTCGTAATCAGCCGGCAGCCACACCGTCAAGTGGTTGAATGCCTTGTCCGTCCTGACGAACACGCGTTGAGGGGAGTAAGTGATCAAGTCCTTGCGAATCTTGTCCGCGGCCGCTAGGTCCTTGAATTGGACCTGCCAACTGTCAAGTTCCGCTTGCTCAAGTATCTCCTGGGCTTCCAGACAGGTCAACAGCTCGGAAACGACGTCTTGGGGACGCGCGGCAGGATACAGCTCCTGGATACTCCCGAGTCGGAATGAGAATGTGCCCACGAGCCCATCTTCATGGTAGATCAAGCGGTTCGGATCCGGAAAGTCATTCATGATTCCCTGGTCCACCAATCTCTTTCGGTCTCTGCGGATGGCCCGTATCGGGACATGAACGTAGACAAAGCGGTCTTTGCCGGTGCTAAGACGTTTAACTGGGTCTTTTGAACTCGAACGCGGGATATGTCCGGTAGTAAGACCACGTTGATGCAGGACAACGAGCCCTACACCAAGTCCATAGCGCTCAGTTACGTCTAGAAGATACCTTCTGGCCACCTGCATATTGGACTCGTGAACGATCTTCCTAAAGCTGGTCCCGACTTGACCCATGAGAGAGCCTGCTCCGGCTCTGTGTTTCGTGGTCCTGCTCACTCTATGCATGTGAACCTCCTGATTGCCGCCGAACGGGCGCGAGATGAGCTGCACCCCCGACCGCAGGGAGCGGTGTCAGCTCCATTGAGTTGATGGCCGCGCCTTCGCGGCGGACAACAACTCATGTCATCTCGCGCCCGATGGCGTGCCGCGAAGCGGCGCGCCATCATAGATTAGGCGGCCTAATAACCGTAGTTAATTACGGCTATTTGCCGCTACAAAGTTAAAAGTTATAAACAATACAAGGTATTAGTATTCACCTTTGTTTAATATTGAAATGTGAAATACGGCTAAAACGCCGCCTATTTCTAATACGCGGCTGTTTTGCCGGATAGTACTATTTTTGTAATTTAATTTAACATAATGATATTACAAAAAAATGATGTGATTAGGGCGTATATTGATCCTGGAAATACGTCTAACCAGGGTTTTTCATGAAGAACTCAACAAGTTTATAAGAAGCAGAATTTCAGGTAGATAAATTTGATGAATTTGTAATAATCGTCACTCCGGTGAAAACCGGAGTCCAGATGCTCTACAACTGCTTGAAAAGACTGGATTCCGGCTTTCGCCGGAATGACGGAAAACAGTATTTTGTGACTTTTTACGAGACCATCAAATTTTGTAGCAACAATATAATATTTAATAAATAAATCCAATTCTGTTTTGCATATTAACAAAAAAATGTCAATAGTCAGAGGAAAAACAAAGAGGGTCAGGTCTTCACGAGCTGTTGCCCAAATCAAAATCCACACACAATTCGCATAACTCGCGATTTCCGAGGATAATGATATCAGTGAGTTACAGGGTCTTGGAGACAGCCAAAATCTATGAAAAGAACAACTGGCCGGTTTGGGCAACAGCCCGTCAAGGTTTTACCCCATTCTCTTCCTGCAGTTGTCGAAGTGTTTCTTCCAGAACCGGGAGACGCTGTTTGTCTTTGGGGTCTCTTGAGGCTTTCTTGAGTTCGATCATTATCTTAAGATCAAGAACCTTAATCGTGTGGCCTCTAAATTTAACGTCCACTGTGTGTTCAAGCAGGTCGTCATAGGTTTTCCCTTCCTCAATCACAGCAAGGACGTCTAGGGGGCCCAACCGGGTCGAAAATAGAGCATGGCCTTCTCCTGAAATATCCCGTTCCGTTGGTTCAATTACCTTGTCGTCCAGGCGACGATGAAATGCGCCAATTGACTTGAGAAATGCAAGCAGTTTGACAATGTTTTCGGAAGATCGGTTATGAACGATGTCGACATCCATCGTGGTAACGGGTGCGCCTTGCACAACGGCAGCAAGACCTCCGACCAGAATAAAGTTGACGTCGGCTTTTATCAGTCCCTCAAGTACTGCGCTTAGGTCCGGACCGGTCATTTCTTTGCTGCTTGTAGGCATCTCTTAACTCCTGAATAGTTCGTGCCGCGTTGTCATTGGCCTGTAAGCGTTCCTCTGGAGACATCTTGAGAAACATTGCCACCAAACTCTTGTCAACACCCAGTGGGTTTTTCGCGGTCTTTTTTTTAGCCATACCCGAACCCTTCTTTGGTAATTGATTTGTATTTAAAAGCCGAACAATTCTGTATGTTGATTAAAAACAACATGGAAGATGTTTCACAAATAAATCTAAAATAATTTCGCATATTATTAATAGGTTGTCAATTATTTAAACCTCAAATGAACATTTCAAATTTTAAAAGGTGATCAACTATCTTTTATCTTTAATGAATTAATCGGAAAGATTGTGTGGATATCGAGAAATGTGATATGATCTGCTAACGGTTTTTAAAAAACATTCAAAAGAACAATATGACAAACACCACCCCTTTGAAAATCATCCTGACGAACAATCTCAGGCTTTCCAATATTCCCGCGGAAATTCGGGCCAAGCTCATGGATACGCTGACATTCCCCAACCCCAAGTGGCTGGAAAATGAGAGAATGGGCCGCTGGAACCGGGGCACCCCAAAACTGCTTAGATTCTATGATAAAACCCGGGGCGGCGGCCTGTGGATACCCAGGGGGTATATGCGTCAGTTGTTGTTGCTCTGCAGACGTCGGGGGATAACGGTTGAGATTGATGATCGGAGACGGGTGTTGCCGCCGGTGGATTTCAATTTTACCGGGCAATTAAAGCCGTTCCAGAACAAAGCGTTCACGGTCATGCGTTCAAGAGATTTCGGCACATTGAGCGCTCCCACCGGTAGCGGAAAAACAGTAATGGCACTTTATATTATTGCCCGTCGAAGGCAACCTGCTCTGATTGTGGTGCATACCAAAGATCTGGCTTATCAATGGGTCGAAAGGGCAGGGCAGTTTCTCGGAATTCCGGAGGAGAGCGTGGGTTTTATCGGCAGCGGGAAAAAGGTAGTGGGTGAAAAAATTACGGTGGCCCTGGTTCAATCACTGTATAAATGTGCTGAAGACGTGTCGCAAAATGTGGGTTTTCTGTTGGTCGATGAATGCCATCGATGTCCCAGCCGGACCTTTACTCAAGCGGTGACCGATTTTGATTCCAAATATATGCTCGGACTGTCGGCAACCCCATGGCGCCGTGACGGACTGTCAAAATTGATATTCTGGCACTTGGGAGATGTACATCACAAGATTGATCACACTCGTCTGATTAAAAGCGGTGATGTGCTGCCTGCCGAAATTATCATCCGGGAAACCGATTTTAAACCGTATTATGATCCGGTGAATGAATACAGCAAAATGATATCTGAACTCACGTCGGACGACAGCAGAAACCGTCTAATCGCATCGGATGTTGCACAGGAGGTATATAACAACACCGGGGGGATATGTCTGGTTCTTTCAGACAGAAAAAAACACTGTAAGAACCTGCAGGCGCTTTTGCAATACAGATATAAAATATCGTGCGAACTTTTGACCGGCGATCTTACCGGCAGTCAGCGGCGGGAGATTCTCGATCGCTTGAACCAGGGAGACGTCAACGTGTTGCTGGCTACAGGGCAGCTCATAGGGGAGGGGTTTGATCACAGGGATCTATCCCCTTTGTTTCTGACAACGCCCATAAAATTCAGCGGCAGGGTGCTTCAATACATTGGCAGGGTGCTCCGGCCCGCACCCGGAAAGAAACAAGCCAGGGTTTATGATTATGTAGACGTTAAAGTGGACGTTCTAAAAGCCGCCGCCAGGGCGCGGCAAAAGGTTTACTCTGGAGCCCATATTCCAGCGCTTCTCTGATTTTTTTAGCAAGTTCACTTCTAACCAACGGCTTCATGGCATATCCACGAATGCCTATGGTGCTTGCCTTGTGCTCGCTTATTTTTTCGGAAAAGCCGGTACAAATTATAACTGGAATGTCAGATCTTATTTCAATAAGTTTTTGGGTAAGTTGAACACCTGTCATATTCGGCATGGTCATATCAGTAATAACAAGATCGAACTTATCAGGAGCTGCTCGAAATGCTTCCAGTGCTTCAATGCTGCTGGTTCGTGCGGTGACATCATAACCGAGTCGTTCCAGCATCTGTTGTGTCATCCGAACAATCTGCTCTTCATCATCCACGATAAGGATTCGTTCTTTACCCCCCTCCACAGGTGATGTGATCCGGGTTTTCTTTGTTTCAGCCTGGGTTTGGATTACCGGCAGGTAAACATGAAATGCGGTTCCCTTGCCCGGCTCGCTGTATACTTTTATGTTGCCTCCATAGCTTTTGACGATGCCGTGCACCATGGCAAGGCCCAGCCCGGTGCCTTTGTCTTTTCCCTTGGTAGAAAAATAGGGTTCGAATATGCGATCCATTACATACTGATCAATGCCTGCGCCGGTATCTTCCACCGTCAAACAAACATATGATCCGGCAAGCATGGCCGGATCTTTAAAGTCATCTATATCAAGATTAATCTCTTTTAGGGTTAAATCCAGTTTGCCGCCTTCATGCTCCATGGCATGATAGGCATTGGTCAAAAGATTCACGGCGACCTGATGAATTTGTGTGGCATCGGCCATAACCAAACCGCATGTATTGCTGATATTCTGGTTGATTTCAATGGTACTCGGCAAGGAAGATCTGATGAGTTTCAATGCCTCTCGCACAACGAGCTGAATTTTTAATGGTTTCAGTTTCCGATGAGCCTGCCTGCTGAATGTGAGGATCTGTTTGACCAGATCTCCGGCACGATGTGCAGCGACAAGCAATTCCTGTAAATTGTCATGTAACTGGGTTCCTTTTTCAGTATCATCTAACGCCAATTCAGTATATCCAATTATGGAATAAAGGATGTTGTTGAAATCATGGGCAATGCCGCCGGCCAACGTGCCGATGGATTCCATCTTCTGGGCTTGCTGGAGTTGGGCTTGAAGCATTTTTTGTTCAGTGATGTTAAGAAAAATAGTTAGAATAAAAGATTCACCTGAAATCCGAATGACTCTGGCAAACATAAGTGTATTGAGAATGGAGCCATCCTTGGTCTTAAAATCCATCTCCAATCCATTGACTTCTCCGGATGTCTGTAACTCCTTTATAAATCTGGCCCTGTTATAATTAGAGTAAAATCCAACTTCCGTTGTTATCTTTCCAATGATCTCTTCCTGGGAGTATTGGGTCAGATCACAAAACATATTATTGATATCAGCCAGTTTACCTGTTTCTAATTCAGTAAGAGCAATGGCTTGAGGAGATAAATTAAAAAGGCTGCGGAATTTAGATTCACTGTCCCGCAGAGTCTCTTCTGACCGCACTCTTTCGCTAATATCAATGGCAATTCCTCTCAAACCGATTGCTTTATCTTCATGGGTTATAGCGGCTGCATTCAACATAACGGGAAAAGTGCTACCGTCACTTCTTAATGCGGTATACTCGACAAGACCAATCTGTTCTCCCTGCAATATCTTTTGAGCAGCTTTCATGGCTCTTTGGCGGTCCTCCGGAACGAACATATCAAATCCATTTATTCCTTGATTAAAGTCCTGCTGAGTGACCTTAAAATGGTCTAGTCCACTACGATTCACAAATGTGAGATTACCATTTACATCTATTTCGAAGATGGTCTCCGGCAATAATTCGGCTAACTCTCGAAATCTTTCTTCGCTCTCTCGCAACGCTTTCTTGGCCTGCTCACGTTCTATGATTTCCTGATGCAGCTGGGCATTGCTTGTCTTCAATTCTTCTTGACTTGCTTTTAGCTGTTCCTTCTTCACCGTAGTTATAGACAACTGGGCCAGCATCTGGTTAAAATCTTTTATTAATTGTCCCACATCGCCGGACATATCGGGCTTAACCCGTATGTCAAAATTGCCTTGATTGACTGCCTGGGTTGCCTTTTGAAGGTTGGTGATGGCTCTGGAGAAATAGAACCCCGTCCAAGTAGCCAATATTATAATAAACACAATGCCAATACCCATAGACGAAAACCCCACTGTTTTGAATGATTGTATGAGACCATTTAATGCGATCATCAAGTAGCGGGATGTGCTGTGAGAAACATCCTGTGCGGCCAGAATAGGACGGGTGAGCTCGTCCATATAAGTGGTTGCCGCAACGCCCAATCGAACACCGTCTGCGGTTTTTTCATTAAGCGGGGCTATGTACATAAATTTATCACGTATTTCCCCGTTGAACTCTTTCCATTTGTAGTATCCATGTGAATATCTTCCATCCAAACAGGCTTCCATGATCGTCCAAAACTCCGGCAGTTTGTCCGATAGCGAATGTAAGTCTAGATTTTCTATTTTGGGATTTTTATGAAAGCGATTAATAGCGGTATCCACATCCTGAACGGCTGTGTATCCAGTTTTGCCCACGGGTTGAACAGCAATTTCTCTAAATTTTGAGTCATTTTGCAGATCTTTTACCGTCATCTCAGGGTGGGCCTGAAAATATAATTCCAACTGAAGAACCACATCCAGTACTTTCTGGCGAATGAAATCTTCTGCCATTTTTCTCATTACGGCTTCACTACGTTGCCACTGCTCTTCTTGCCCTTGCCAAACCGCATAATTGGTTTGGGTGAGAAATCGGTTGTCGAATATGCTTATTAAGCAGCCAAAAATTATGATAGGAATCAAACCTGAAATGATTGTAATAGCTATCAATCGGGTGCTAAATCTTTTCGGTAAAAGTCTTGAAAATTGCATAATAATCGCCTTTCAATCAATCAACAATGTTATCGGTTTTTAAAATAACTTGGCGTTTGATTTTAATATTCAAATTCTGTGCCTTTTTCAAATTCAAGGATAGCTTCTTGATAATAGGTTTTTGTGAGGGAATCGTTCGAACATTAATTCCTGACAATATCTGGACGATAGGATCGGCGGCTTGTCGACCAATTTCGTAAAAATCGCAATGAACCGCCATCAATACACCATCTTCTACGGATTTTTCTGTAACTGAGACAACGGGTATCTTGTGTTTATCCGAGATATGAATGATCGTTTGTAAATTTTCAGGTAAATTCAATATAGGATCAGTCGGGATATAAATGGCATCAACTTTTTTTGCCAGCAAATTAACCATTTTATCAAGTTGTGGCAAATCCCTTTTCGGAAATGAGACGGTCAGAGGCTCCCATCCCAATCCAGGAGCGGCGGCGGCGGCTTCTTTTCCGGTAACCACCGCCTGAGGCATTTCCGTGCAATAGATAATACCCAATTTTTCCATTTCAGGAAGAATCTCTTTGACCATTTCAAACTGTTCTTTAGCTTCGACCTTCATGCTGACGCCGGTAATATTTCACCCGGAATCATCGTAATTGCGGATAATCCCGGTAGCCTTTGGCGCACCCACAATAGAAAACACGATGGGAATCGGTTTTTTTTCGATAGCCTTTAACGCCGCCAGGGTACTTCCCGTGCCCAAAGTCAAAATCAGGTCAACCCGTTTATTTACAAAATCAAGAGCGGTTTTCAGCGCAAGTTCTTTATCCTGCTCTACATTTTTGTAGTCTAGTTCTAAGTTGATACCTTCCTTATACCCTTTGTCCTTAAGCCCGTCGAGCACACCTTTATACGTCTGGTTAAATGCATGAATCTTCTCCGTCCACTGTAACACGCCAATGTGAAACTCTTTATTTTTTGTCTTGCATCCGAAGCAGACCAAATAAAATATGATTAGAGTTGATATTAATGCCATGCTTTTAAGATATTTTTTCATGATTAATTTCCATTCAATATTTCCAAATACAGATCTCGTAATTTAACGTCTCGGAAATTCTACAACTTCTCGAAAATACAGGTTTTTTAATGGCAACATGTTTATTCCATTATTCCACTATTCCAATTGGGCCTGCCCCCTCGTGCCCCAGGCCGCCTCGCCTTGCTTGGCTGGCGGGCGAGCTTGCAATGGCAGGCGGGGCAAAGCCCCTAAGTTCTCTCCGATATCCAGAAACCAGCAGCGAGCATGGTTATGTTTTATCTACTTTGCAAAAGCCGAGGGAGCTTACTATCCGGTTTTATTTAATAATAAAAGTTGTTTTTAGCCATCTATTCAGATTTCTTTATTTCTGCATATTTTGTGCCAAAAACCTTGTAAGGACTAATCTGTCAATAGATACAAATAGCTAAGCTTATTTTTCGTAACTTCTCAATAAGTTCTGGTGTATTAAATGATCATATTGACACGCCAACTGATAATAAAATGTAAAAGATCTGAAACTCGCATGAAAGTGACCCTAAAGAAAAAACAGCGTCCAACACTTTAAATATAAATCGTTTAAAAACAGGCGATTATAGATTTATAAGGCTAACCGATCTTATTTGCTGTTTTTTCTTAAGGTTCACTAACATACTCAAACAGTCAGATCTTTTACATTTTATCATCAGTAGGCTCGATAGTTTATTGAGATGTTACTATTTGTCGCATTTTTTAAAAATGCTTTGACATGAATCCTTTTTTGGCACTTTAAATGTGTCAAAAATATGACGGAATGCCATTAATTACGATCCCCCTTATTGCTGATCAGGCTTTTGGGGCCTTTTTGGATTGTGCTGAAACACGCCGTCGTGGAGCGTTCTCCCTGTATCGGGATTCAAATGCGTTTGCACTGGGGAATTTTGCATATGGCGTTGACACACAGTGTGGTGATTTATTAATGTTGAAAGTATCCGATTATCTTTCAATTCGACCAGAAATGGCCGGAGAAAAACAGGAGGTAAAATATAATGGCCTATACAGAGAAGATTTTGGAAAGAAGTATAGATCCCAGTGTTCACAAAATGCTGGAACGCGCGGAGAAACTAAACCTGGAGACCGTCTGGGACAGATATGAGGCAATGCTTCCGGAATGCGGGTTCGGCGAGCTGGGCGTCTGCTGCCGCAACTGCAACATGGGGCCCTGCCGGATCAGCCCTTTTGATGACCAGGGACCAAAGAAAGGTGTTTGCGGCGCCACAGCGGATATTATCGTGGCGCGAAACCTGATACGCATGATTGTCGGCGGGGCGGCCGCCCATTCCGACCATGGCCGTGATCTTGCCCACACCCTCTTGCTGACTGCTGAAGGAAAAGGCGGGGGATACGAGATCAAGGATGAGGAAAAGCTGAAAGCACTTGCCGGTGAATACAGCATAGAGACCCAAGGCCGCACCAAGGAACAAATCGCCCTGGACCTGGCCCGGGCGGTTTACGGCGAATTCGGCAAGCAGGAAGGATTTGTGCAGTTTACCCGACGTGCGCCTGAAAAACGGGTGGCGTTATGGAAAAGTCTGGGAATAGACCCGAGAGGTGTAGATCGTGAAATTGTGGAAATTATGCATCGCACACACATCGGCGTGGACAACGATCCGGTCAATTTGATCCTTCAGGGGCTCAAGGCTTCCATTGCCGACGGATGGGGCGGATCGACCATTGCAACAGAGCTGTCGGACGTGCTCTTCGGTACGCCCATGCCGGTGCGCTCCCAGTCCAACCTCGGTGTTTTAAAGCAAGACCATGTCAACATCATCGTTCACGGTCATGAACCGGTGCTTTCGGAAATGATCGTGGCCGCTTCAAATGACCCGGAACTTTTAGTACTGGCGGAAAAAGTCGGCGCCAAAGGTATAAATGTCGCGGGCATCTGCTGTACCGGCAACGAGATCATCATGAGACACGGTATTCCCATTGTGGGAAATTTTTTGCAGCAGGAGCTCGCCGTAATCACGGGGGCGGTTGAGGCAATGATTGTGGACGTTCAGTGTATCATGCCGTCACTCGGGCCCCTGAGCGAATGCTTCCATACAAAATTCATCTCCACATCTCCCAAGGCCAAGTTTCCGGGTGCCACCCACATGGAATTCAGTGAAGAAAAAGCATTTGAGATTGCAAAGCAGATCGTTCAGGCGGCGGTGGAAAACTATAGTCTTCGCACCCCGGAAAAGGTCCTTATTCCGGAAGACAAGACCGAATGCATGGTCGGTTTCAGCGCCGAAGCCATCGTCAAGGCTCTGGGCGGAACCCTGGATCCTCTGCTGAATGCGATCAAGTCCGGAGATATCAAGGGAATCGCCGGTGTGGTGGGATGCAACAATCCCAAAGTCAAGCATGATTACGGCCACGTGGCTTTGGTCAGGGAACTGATCAAAAACAATGTGCTGGTGACGACAACCGGCTGTAATGCCATCGCCTGTGCCAAGTTTGGCCTGATGCTTCCCGAAGCCGCCGACCAGGCGGGTGACGGGCTCAAGGGCGTATGCCGGACCCTGGGTGTTCCACCGGTTCTGCATATGGGCTCCTGTGTCGATATCAGCCGCATCCTCACGGTATGCGCCGCGGTAGCCAATGCACTCGGGGTTGATATCAGCGATCTTCCCGTGGCGGGTGCTGCTCCGGAGTGGATGAGCGAAAAGGCGGTAAGCATCGGCGCTTATGTGGTATCTTCGGGGATCTTCACGGTGCTCGGGACCGTACCCCCGGTCCTGGGAAGCAAGGTTGTGACCGAGGTGCTGACCCGCGGTGCAAATGAAGTGGTGGGCGCCACCTTTGCCGTTGAACCCGATCCTGTCAAAGGCGCCGGCCTGATGATCGCGCACATGGATAAGAAGCGCAAGGCATTGGGAATCTAAAAAAAAATCAATATAAGTAAAAGGAGCAGGCTATGTCACAGCCAAAAGAAATATTTGTAAAAACCGATCGATGCGTTGGATGTCTATCCTGCACGATTGCCTGCGCGGTGGAACATTCCAAAAGCAAAACCCTGTTCGGCGCCATATCGGAAACACCGGTTCCCAAAAGCCGTGTTTATGTCGAATGGGTGGAACCTGATGGCAAGGTTCCCCTGGTCTGCCGGCATTGTGAAGAAGCACCCTGTATGTACGCTTGCATCAGCGGCGCCATCAGCCGGGATGAAAACGGTGTTGTCATCACAGACACGGACAAATGCATCGGCTGCTGGACCTGTGTAATGGTATGTCCATACGGTGTTATCGGCCGTCATCTGGAAGAACACAAGGCCTATCGCTGCGATCGCTGCCCGGACAGGGAGATTCCCGCGTGTGTGAGCGCATGCCCCACCGGGGCGCTGGTCTACGATACTGTGGACTCCTTTTCGGGCAAGGTTCGCAAACATGCATCCCGGGAGTTGCTTCGGGCAGAAGGGGGATAATGTGACGGAAGAAAAAAGCAAATACATTATCGTCGGGGGAAGTGCCGCGGGCATGGCCGCCGCCCATACCATCCGTCGGCATGATCGGCAGGGCTCTGTTACGGTGTTTTCGGAGGAACTGGATACACCCTATTTCCGACCCCTGATTCCTTTTGTGGTGTCCGGGAAAAAGCGTGCGGAAGATATGGTCCTGTCCGGCTGCGGTCCCTATACCGGCCGGGATATTTTTGTAAGGACCGGCGCCAGAGTGGAATCGGTTAACACCGCCGAAAAAACCGTTTCCGTCCAGGGAAGCGGCGGTCTGGCCTATGAAAAGATACTCTTTGCCACGGGAAGCCGACCGTATATTCCGCCGGAAATCAAAGGCACCGATGCAAAGGGCGTTTTTGCCTTAAGAACACTGGCCGATGCCAGAAACATGGCCAAAAGAGTCGAAACGTCGGATCATGCGGTGATGCTCGGGGGCGGTCTTTTAAACCTAAAGGGCGCATTTGCCCTTCTTGAAAGAGGTTTGAAGGTTACGTTGGTTGTCTATTCACCCGAGGTGCTTTCACAGCTCATGGAACCTGAAGATGTGTTCCTGATCCGTAAGGCCCTGGACAGAGCGGGTCTTAAAATCAAAACAGGATGCGCTGCAACCCATATCATTTCAGACCGTACCGGTGTCACCGGGGTTGCCCTTGACCACGGGGGTGAGATGTCCTGCCAGATGGTGTGCATCGGAAAAGGGGTGCGTCCCAATGTTGAGTTTCTCGACGGCAGCAATGTGCGGATCGACGGGGGAATTGTTGCCGACCGGTATACGGCCTGTAATGCTCCGGATATGTTTGCCGCCGGTGATGTTGCCGTAACCTTCGAACCTGTTTCGGGAGACAGAATTATGACGGCCCTTTGGACAAACGCCGTTGAAATGGGGCGGTGCGCCGGGCAGAACATGGCCGGCATAAAAACAGCCTATTCCGGCACCTTCGGCATTTTGAACGCAACCCAGGTGGCCGCCGAACCGTTTGTTTCCATGGGCGTGGTTCATACAACAGACCACGATTTCGAGATATACAGACATGCCACGGATACGACTTACCGCAAGGTGGTTTTTAATCCGGAAGGCACCCGGCTCATCGGAGCCGTATTTATCGGGGATATCACCAACGCGGGGCTGTATCGCTATGTTATTCGGGAAAAGATGCCGGTCATGCATATCAAGCGGTATATCATCGATCATACCCTGCATTACGGACGTTTTATGACCGGCAAAATTTAACCTAAATTGAGCGATTTTTTACTCGATCTGCACCGATCTCTTGCGCATCAAGGATCCGCGAAAATCCTCGACATATCCACGGGTATGCCTGCGGTTTTTGCGAACCCTTATGCATCAAGATTTCAGCACATCTCTTCGCAAAAAATCGCTCAACTTAGGTTTAAGTTTAAAACAGTTCACATGTCTGACATGTTAATTTTTTACATACAGGGGCTCCTTGTTTTTCTCTAATCTGAGGATATTATTTGCTACTGCCTTAACAATTCTCCGTATGGAAAGGTCTGTGGACCCGGCAATATGAGGAGTGGCCAATACATTATAGCTGAAAATAGTATCATTGAGATCCGGGGGCTCTTCCCAAAACACATCTAAGCCGGCTCCTGCGATTTTGCCGGAGGCGAGGGATTCTTGTAACGTTTCACGATCTACCAATCCCCCCCTCGAGAGGTTAATTAAAAAAGCGCTTTGTTTCATAAAAGATATGGAAGTAGGGTTTATCAGGTGCTTCGTTTCAGGAGTATAGGGGAGACATAGAATAACAAAATCCGATTTCTTCAATAGATCATTAATATCCTCAGGCCCTCCGACCCATTCCAAATCCAGTTCTTTCATGGCGTTCGGGGTATGATGACGTTTGATCCCGATCAAATGGACATCAAAGGCTTTAAGCCTTTTAATCAGGGCTTGACCGATGCCGCCAAGCCCCACTAGACCCACCGTCCGGCCGCTCAAGGCTCTTCCCTGGGGTTCTCCCATTTTCCGGTCTCTCAGACTTTGGGCCATGCCCCGAATATCTCTGGATAGTCCAATCATCATGTATATACCCAGCTCCGCCACAGAATCAGCATTTCCGGAAATATTTGTAGGGACATTGGCAACCCAAATATTTCGCTTCCTGGCAGCTTGAAGATCAACCCCTTCTAATCCTGAACCACATTGCTGGATGAGTCGCAGTCGGTCACTTTTTTCAAGCAACTCCTCAGTTACGGGACTCATGGTGGGTATCAAAACATCGAATCCCTTTAAGTGGTCCACCTCAAATCGTCCAGTGGCCTCAAAATGATGCTGAGGAAGTTCAGATCGGATCAGGTCTAAAAAGCCCCCCCATGCATTCTCCGAAGCAGCAAAAAGTATATTCATTTGATATCCTGTAAAGAGACCTTTGCAAAATGCCCCCTTTTGCCCAATCCCAGCGTCCCCGCTGAGCGGAATTTGTCAACAGGCTCAAATTTTAACCTGCCACCGATCTTTGGCGGGTTAATCCTCAAAATACTCAATGTATTCCTGCCTGCCCCGTAGGTCCGGCAGATCGTACCGGGGTGGTTAAAATTTTCGCGTTGACTCGGGGCGTCCATGCCCCTCGCCCTTACGGGCAGCCTGAAAGCTGTCCAATTCTGCTATCCTGCAAAATTGCCCTTGGCCTTGAACAAAATTGGACATTTTTCAAAGGCCTCATAAAAAGAATTGGTGATAAATTTTCATTTTTACATTGAAAACCTGGTCCTCTGGGCGAGGATTTTTACTTGCAAAGTTGATCAACTCGTTTTAACAGAGTGGGTATCCGATTTTTTCCATGCATTTTAGCAATATATTGCTTGGCAACAGTCACATCAACGCCCTGAGCGGTTACATATAGGGGGCGTTTGCTCTTTCCTCGAAGCAGCTCGGCACTTTTTGGGGTATCCTTAAAAGGCTTTTTTGCCACACCAATAACCGTAACGCTACCCTCTAACGCGTTAAAAAGATGCGCACCCAACCCTGGCGCATCATCTGAACCCAAATAAACATATCCATCAACGATGATGCATTCTATCTCGGTGTCGAGTTCTTTTAACAGTGTCTTAATACAGGGCAACTCACGCTGATAAAACCGGCCGGGAATATATTCTTTCACTTTGGGAATAGAAACGACAATTTCTCTTATCGATTCTTTATCCGACCACTTCTCAAACATGACACCTGCAACCACAGCTTTATCTTCACGGTAATCTACATCTACAGCCAATATCATTTTCAGTACTACCTTACGATTTAATGCCGAACTTTCAAACTTCGAAGTTAGCGCAATTGGTAATGGCACCTTGTTGCAAGTATTGTAAACGCATGGGAAAATCTAAAACCATGCTATTCCCGAGAACTGACCGACTATTCCCCCTTATTTGCCATGGTATAAGTCATAAAGCCGCCGCTTAGGTTTCTGGATTTAAAACCGTTTTGAACTAGAATTCTGTGCCCTATATACCCCCGAAAGCCCACGGCACAAAAGGGAATATACGTCTTTTGCTTATCGAGTTCGGATAGTCTGCTTCGCAGTTCATCGATGGGAATATGCAAAGCGCCTGGGATCTTTCCCATTTGTTTCAGCTCCGATTTGGTGCGAAGATCGATTAAAATCGCACCATTTTTTTGAAGCGCGTCAAGTTCACTCCAATGGGTTATTTCCATATCCCCTTTTAGAATATTGGCAGCCACAAAGCCGGAAATGTTGACAGGGTCTTTTGCCGATGAATACGGCGGTGCATAAGCCAGTTCCAGTTCTTGCAGGTCGTAGACGGTCATTTCCGCCCGAATGGCGGTGGCAAGTACATCGATTCTCTTGTCTACACCCTTTTTGCCCACGATTTGAGCCCCCAGCACTTTACCGGTGCCCGGGGAAAAAAGAATTTTGATCGATGTTTGGGTAGCGCCCGGATAATAGCCGGCATGGGAGCCGGAATGAGTGTAGGAAACAAGATAGGGAATGTTGTGCTTTTTTAAAAATTTTTCGTTGGCGCCGGTAGATGCCGCGACCATATCGAACACTTTTACCACCGAACTCCCCAGCGTTCCGGTAAAGATCGACTTTCTGCCCAAAGCATTGTCTGCGGCAATCCGCGCCTGTTTATTGGCAGGGCCTGCCAGGGCGGTCAGTGTGGGAAAGCCCGTGACGAGATCTCTGACCTCGACCGCATCTCCCACGGCATAGATGTTCGGATCGGAAGTCCTCATGGTGTCATCAACCGCAATGCCGCCCGTAGGACCTATTTTCAGATCAGCCTGTTTGGCCAGTTTATTATCGGGTCTGATCCCTACGGAAAGCAGCACCATGTCACATTCAATTTCGCGTCCTTTCTGCGTGGAGACTAAAATCCGGTTACCCGCTTTTGAAAATGATTTTACGCCGTTTTCAAGCTCCAGTTCCACGTTTTTGGCGTCAAGATGTTCATGAATCAGGGCCGCCATCTCATAGTCCAGGGTTGGCAATACCTGGTCGAGCATCTCCACGATTGTGGTTTTAACGCCTCGCTCGGTCAGGTTTTCGGCCATCTCCAGGCCGATAAAGCCGCCGCCCACCGCAACCGCGCATCGGGGATTGCGCTCATCCACAATTTTTTTGATTCGGTCCGAATCGGGTACGTTTCGAAGGTGAAAAATATTTTCCAGTTCAATGCCCTCCAGAGGCGGCTTGATGGGTTCGGCCCCGGGAGATAAGATAAGCTTATCATAATTTTCCCAGTATGTTTTTCCCGTGGACTTATTTTTTATCTGCACCGCTTTTTCTTTAGCATTTATACCAATTACTTCGGAGAAGATACGCACATCGATGTTATAGCGTTGTTTGAATTCCTCCGGCGTGGCCAAAAGAAGGTCTTCGCGTTTTTCGATAACATTTCCGATGTAATAGGGAAGTCCGCAGTTGGCAAAGGAGATATATTCTCCCCGCTCGAAAATGAGGATTTCAGCATCTTCGCTCACTCTTCTGGCCCGAGCCGCTGCTGTAGCGCCTCCGGCAACTCCGCCGACGATAACCAGTTTGACACCCATATTTCTTTCCTCAAAAATAAAATGCGTTTATCAATTCTGTAAGATAGCAGTTGCTCAACCATCTTCAGACAGAAGGTGTATCCTATAAGATAGAAACATTATGGCCGAAATCCAAAAAAAAGTAAAGAATATGTTAAACAGTCAGGCCAAATGCTTATGGGTATTAATTACTGATAGAGGAAAGCATGTTTTCAATAAGTTCTTCCTATAAATTCTGAAAAAAAGACTTTTACATATTGACTTTCTGATTTTGTTCCTGCATTTTAAAACAAAGCGAGAATTATTAGGCATGAATTAACAACAAACAAAGGGGGGGACGCGGATGACAAAAGCTGAATTGGTTGAAAAGATGGCTAAAGATGCAGGTGTTACAAAGGTTGTGGCCAAAGCGGCATTGGAATCATTTCTTGACGGTGTTACAAAAAGCCTGAAGAAAAGAAACAGCAAGGTGACTTTAGTAGGTTTTGGGACATTCAGGAAGGTTTATCGAAAAACCCGAATGGGACGTAATCCACAGACAGGTGAAAAGATCAAGATTAAGGGCAAAAATACTGTTACGTTTAAGCCGGGAAAAAATCTCAAATAAATAATTTAAGCGTAGAATTTTTTATTGTCTTCTGCAGGGCAAATCCTTTTTCAGAGGGGGTTACCCTCGGGCGGCAAAGTTAGTAAAAATTCAAAAATCGGTGAAATCGCTGATCCGTTTGGGGAGCAGGAAGTGGATGTCTTCGTGCCGGATTCGGGAATGGTAATTGGTCCATTGAATTTAACGCTGGTTCATCAGGGCTATGCTGTTTTTCACATCACTTGTCTTAAAAATCCATGGCCAGTGAAACCTGTGCTGGTAAATTTTCACTCCGTAATCAATCAAGAATTGCAATAGTTATTCATGATGCATTGTTGACGAATCCACCGGCAGCGACATCCATTTTCGTGCTCCAACGTGAGGTGATGCCAATCAATAACCTGAAGGGGGTCCAGCAACGTCAGCGTATTTTGAGCGCCTCCTGCTATCCATGCTATGATTCTCCGCTATTCCGCCCTCAATGCCTCGATGGGATCCAGGTTAGCCGCCCGGTGGGCGGGCAAAACCCCGGCCAGTAAACCGATAAGAGCTGCCAGGATTTCAGCCAGAACCACGAACAACCACGGGGTGTGGGTGGGAAGGGCAGGCACGGTGGCCCCTAGAAGCCATGCCCCTCCGGCGCCGATTATCAGACCGGCCAAACCGCCGATGCTCGCCAACACAACGGCCTCGCTGATGAAAAGGGAAAGGATCTGACCTCGACCCGCGCCGATGGCGCGAAGCAACCCAATCTCAGCCCTTCTTTCATTCACACTAATCGTCATAATCGTGAGAATTCCCACACCCCCAACCAGAAGTGAAATTCCTCCCAAAGCGCCCACTGCCAGGGTGAGGATGTTAAGTACGGAACCCAGTACATCCAGCATCTGTTCCTGGGTGGTAATGGTGAAATCTTCGGCTCCGTGCCGATCTATGAGCAGTGCTTTGACTCTTTTAACAATTTCATCCGAGCTGCTGCCGGCGGCATAAAGAAGATCAATTTCCATGAGGCTTTCCCGGTCGAACATGCCCAATGCTCTGTCCGTGGGGATGTAGACGGCGTCATCCAGGTCGAATCCAAGCATCTGTCCTTTTGATTCCATAACGCCGATGACCCGGTAGCGCTCTCCGCCGATGCGGATACGCCGGCCCAGGGGATTCACTGAGCCGAGAAGCTCATCTTTCACCGTGCTGCCCAGCACGGCAAAGGCGCGGGCCGTGCGGGGGTCGTCATCCGGGAGGAAACGGCCTATGGCTACCTTCATTTGCCAAACAGTGGGCACCTGAGAACCCACACCGAAGACGTAAGTTCTCCTGCTGCGCTTTCCGAATTCCACCGGTGCGTTCCCCTGGACAAAGGGAACCACACCGAGGATCTTGGGACTTCGTCCAAGGGCCAGCGCGTCATCAATGCTCAAGGGGCGGACATTGCTGATAATGGCTCCTGATATGCCGGCGGTCGTAGTTTTACCGGGCGAGACAGCGATAAGGTTGGTGCCGAATTGAGTGAACTCTGAGAGGACGAACTTGTGGATGCCTTCACCGATGGAGGTGAGCAGTACCACTGAAGCGATACCCACGGCAATGCCCAGGGCGGTGAGAAAACTGCGCATCCTTTGGCTGGATAAAGCGGCTATGGCCAGTTTTGCGGAGTCATTGATTAACATAAGTAAAATTCTTTCCTGAATCTTGCATGAAAATTAATGAGAATCTTTTTAACCCTTAATTGAAACGGCTTTAAATAACATCATGGCATCATACATTTTACCCAAATGGTAAATCGGATGATGATTTTTTTTTATCATCAATTTTCACCCCAAAGGGCGAGCCGGAGGCTTTCATCTGCTGCGTTATTAAGGGCTCGCAATAGCCAGACTATGGCTTCGCCCTTAAGTGCCTTACATATGAAAGCCTCCGACTCGTGCAAGATTCAAGTCTTTAAACTATCTGCGAGACAAAGCCTGCACCGGGTCGAGGCTTGCCGCCCGTCTTGCAGGCAGTACTCCGAATACCAGGCCCGTCAGAAGCGCAACAGAGACAGCCGCTACCAGGGCCCAGATGGGAGCCGTGATCGGAAACCTGGGAAACGCGTGCGCGAGACCCCAGTTCCCCAAAAATGCCAGAATGAGTCCGAAACCGGCACCGATGAGTGAGAGAATGGCGGATTCCGCCAGGAAAAGCCCAAGGATGTGCGTGCCCCGGGCGCCGATGGCCTTGAGAAGTCCGATCTCTGTGGTGCGCTGTGAAACAGCGATCAGCATAACGTTCATGATCAGAATACCGGCAACCGACAGGCTGATGGCGGCGATGCCCGCGACACTCAGGGTCATAGCCACGAGAATCCGATCAAAAGTGGAAAGCAGGGCATCCTGGGTTATGACAGTAACGTCGTCTTCGCCTTCATGCCGTTCGCGGATGGTGGCCAATACGGCTTTTTTGGCCTTGGGAATAGCCTCGCGGCCGTTGGCCTGCAACAAGATTCGGAAAAGTGCAGAGGTATTGAACAGGGCCTGGGCAGAGGCCACGGGTACAACCACCACATCCCCCATATCCAGTCCCAGAGATTGACCTTTTTTGGCCAGCACTCCGATGACCCGAAAGCGACGGTCGCCGATACGGACCCATTCGCCCAGGGGGGATTGATTCCCAAAGAGTTCTTTTTTGAGCTTGTATCCCATAACGCAGACCGCCAAGCCCCTTGAAGGGTCACCGGCGGGTATGAACCTTCCCTGGGCCATTGAAAGATGGCGGATTTCAAAGAGCTCAGCAGTGGAACCGAGAACGCTGACTTCCCGGTCTCGATGCTTCCAGGAGACCGGGGCGGATCCCACCGTGATCGGCGCCATACGGCGGATGGTGGAACTCCGGGTGAGAGACAGCGCGTCTTCCAGCGTAAGGTCTCGGGGGGTTTCTCCCAACAGCGGGGGAGGGCCGCCGGTTGTTTCAGACCGACCCGGCAATACAATTAAAAGGTAGGTGCCCAGAGAGGTAAACTCGTCGGTTACAAACCTGCGGGCGCCTTCTCCCAACGCGGTAAGAAGAATTACCGATGCCACACCGATCGCCATGGCAAGAATCATTAAAAGCGTCCGGGTCGGATAGCCCGACAGCGCTTTCCAACTGAATTGAATGACATCTACAGATTTCATTTTCTCATGAATCTCCGGTATCTGTTGAGATCTTTCCGTCTACCAGCTGCACTCTCCGGGAAGCCCGCTTACCTAAATCGGGATCATGGGTCACCATAATCAGAGTCATGCCTTTAGTGTGAAGGTCTTCGAGTATTTGGATGACTTCTATTCCCGAGGTCCGGTCCAAATTGCCGGTGGGCTCATCAGCAAGAATAATATCCGGCTGCATGATGGTGGCTCGAGCAATGGCAACGCGCTGACGCTGTCCGCCGGATAACTGGTCCGGACGATGTTTTGTACGGTCGCTGAGGCCAAGGGAAGAGAGGGCCGTCTGGACGCGGGATTTCCTTTCAGCAGGATCTACGCCGGCAAGAATCATGGGCAATTCCACGTTTTCAGCAGTGGTAAGTCGGGGTACCAGATGGAAGAACTGAAAGACAAAACCAATCTTGTGACGACGCACCGACGCCTGCTGATCGTCGGTCAACTCAGTTGTGTCCAGCTCTGACAAGCTGTAGACTCCCTTGTCCGGTCTGTCCAAAAGGCCAATAATATTGAGCAGGGTCGATTTTCCTGATCCCGAAGGACCCATGATGGCGACATATTCCCCTTGATGGACGGTAATGTTCACGTTGCTGAGTGCGTGAACCCTTTCGTCGCCCACCGGAAATATTCTCTCAATACCGGCTAAATGAATCATTGCCCCCCTTCAGATAAAACCGCCTTGGCGCCGTCTTTCATTCCAACGCGATCCAGATTGACCACAACCAGTTCGTCCGGTTTCAGACCGGAGATGACCTCGGTATAGTACCAATTGGAAATTCCGCTTTTAAAAGTGCGTTCCTTGATCACTTTAGTATCAGGAAGATAAACAAGTACTCGATTTCCCTCCAGCACGGCCTCGGTGGGGATGCGCAGCGTGTTCTCACGAACATCCAATATTATCTCGACATCCGCGCTATAACCTGCCAGCATTTGCCGGATGTCACTCGGTATGTTGAATTTCACCTCCACGTCCACGGTGCGGGCCTGTTTTTCACGGTCCAGCACATAGGGAGCAATCCGGCGGACCTTGCCTGCAAAGCGGCGATCGCCGAAGGCGTCCAGGCTCACCCGGGAATTCATGCCGGGTTCAATATTAGGAACATCGACCTCATCGATGGGAGCGGTGACATAAAAGCACGTATTGTCAATAAGATCCACTACCGGCGGGGTTGCGATGCCGAGGGGCGACGGTGTTACGTATTCGCTCAGTTCGCCGTTGATCTCCGCGACCACACCATTAAAAGGGGCGATAAGCCGGGTTCGATCCAGGGTCGCTTTGGCCACGCCTATGCGAGCCTCACTCATAAGGGCGGATGCCTTTGCTGCTTCGCAATCCGCCCTCAGGGCTTTGGCCTCGGTGACGGCCTTGTCTGCTTTCTCTTCCGAAGTTGCTCCTGTTTTGCGAAGGTTTACAATACGGTTCGCTTCCCGCTGCGCCACATCAGCGTTCAAACATGCTGCTCTTGCGCGTGCGCGTGCAGCCTCGGCTTCGCTAACCACCAATCTAACTTCTGCAGCCAAATCTTGGTTCCAGATTTCGAGGAGAAGGTCTCCGCTCTTCACCGTGTCTCCCTCACGAACGGGGAGTTTTGCAATTTGACCTCCGATACTTGGAGAGAGCTTGGCCCGCCGGCAGGCTTTCACGGTTCCCGCACGCGTATTTGCTACCGTTCGTTCTACGATGCCCAGATCCACGAACTTGACTACCACTTGGACAGGATCCGGTCGAGTGAGATACCATACGGTAACGGCAGCGGATGCAATGATTAGCACCGGAATAAACCATCGGATATATCGGCGACTCATCACGTCACTCCTTATCTCAGCATATCTGTTGGCAAGAAATCGCTCAACTTAGTTAGTGTCCATCCATAAATGGTCTTTTTGCCCAATCTCAGCGTTATATTCAAAAAATAATCCTCGGAATATTAAACATATGCCTGTGGTTATTTTTTTCACATGCCTTGATCTTGAACAAAAATCCTCATTTATGGATGGACACTAGTCAGTGCCCGAACGAAAACTGTCTTTTTCGCCAATATCTGCGTCAGACTCAAATTTTAACCCGCCACCGAATTTTGGTGGGTTAATCCTCGAAATACTCAATGTATGTCTGTGGTTAAAATTTTCGTCTTTCTTGATCTTAACGAAAAATCCTAGTTTTCGTTCGGGCACTAGTTACATGAAAATTAATAAAAGCCTCCGACTCGCGCAAAATTCAGGTGCCAAATCATAAATGGGTTGTTTACATTTAAGGGATTAGTAAAAAATTGTGGGTATGTCAATAAAGAGGAGGCTGGCCAGATGGGGTATCCTCGGTTTTCCCATGGGGTGAACAAAATGGAATTTTTTTAATAAATTTATATCTCATTTATAGAAGAGATATTAAAATGCATCTAAATCTACTAAACTGCATAATAAATCAAAACATAAAATATTTTTCCATTTTGTTTATGATCAGTTAGGGTTGTAGATTTCTCGTACAACATTCGTAAACCAAGGTGGTCTCTGGAGCACCACGTAAATGAGAATCACTCCGAGAATCGGAATCGGGATTACCACATCAATGATTCCTAAAAATATCAGAATAAGGAGAGATTTTGTTTTAATACTCATAGGATAGACCTTCCTTGTGGTCTTTATTTTTACATTGAAAACCTGGTCCTCTGGCCCAGGATTTTTATTGTAACGTATAAAACTTTAAAGATAACCCTATTGAGTCACTATCAATAAGGCTAACTGAATTCAATAAGTTTTTGAGGGCGGTTTCGCGTCACATCTTAATAAAAAAAAGACACTCGTTAACGGGCTATAGAAATTTATAATTTGATGCCCGTTCATTAATTCGCCGTGAGCTTTTTTATTTTGTTACATAGTCTCTTGTGATAACATGGAGCTAAAAAAGGCCTTAGTTTGTAAATGAAATGGCGAGGTTTTATTTCGGGAGACAGTCAACATCAATAAACGAGAGGATTTTATGAGCACACTTATTGATTTTTCCATCTTTCCGGTGGACAAGGGCGAAAGTGTTAGCCCATATGTCGCCAGGGTTATGACAATTATCAAAGACAGCGGTTTGCAATATAAGCTCGGCCCCATGGGCACGACTATAGAGGGGGAGTGGGACGAGCTTATGGCTATGGTTACGAGCTGTTTTAAAGAACTGAAGAAAGACTGCGGCAGGATATATATGTCCATCAAAGTCGATTACAGGGAAGTCGGCTCCAACCGCATCGTCAGTAAGGTGAAATCGGTGGGCGGGTCAATTTAATCATCTTATTCCCCAGAAATTGAACATATCGGAATTTCCACAACTGAGGCTTTGTTAGTCTAGTGCCTATCCATAAATCAGGATTTTTGTTCAAGATCAAGGCATGCGAAAAAAATAACCGCAGGCATATATTTAATATTCCGAGGATTATTTTTTGAGCATAACGCAGAGATTAGGCAAAAAGACCATTTATGGAATGGACACTAGTCTAAATCGAATCGATCATTGGGGAGATCAGCGATCCGTCGAAGGCGTTGGTAAAAGCGTAAGGGAACTGACGGTATTTTTTACAGAATGTAAAATTTTACATCTACGTTCCGCTGATTTTTACCTGAGATATCATGAGTTCCCATTTATAAAGAAAAATAATTGCTTGAAAATATAATAGAAAAATTAATGTTCGTTCTTTACGTTTTTTTTGGAACACATTTTGCATAATTAAAATTTACAGCCAAACAGCAATGACTTCGGTTAACTGAGCTTAAAAATTTAAATTTTAACATGGTTCATAATGAACCAGCATTACAAATACCACAATGTGTATTTAAAGCCACAGAGAGTCATTAAAGTAATCTATTGATTTTTTTTAAAAAATTCAATATTTAATTTGTTGGTAAATTCTTTTTAAAGAAATTTCGTCGTCGGGGGGTTGCAATCCATAAACAAGAAATTATGTTATACAAAATTCAATAAGTGGAAGGGAATTTCTGCCGGGTTCCAACCGATTAATCTATTATAGTGTTTCGTTTTTTGACAAATTGCTGTGTGCCTCAAGGCCTGAAAGAGGGCATTCACAAGAAATATATAGAGAGAGATTAAGGATATGAAAAAATTATACATTTTTATACTGGTACTTTTGTTGACGGCATCGTGGCCAAACCATGACAAAGAAGTTTACGCCTTTGATACCACTGCCACGGAATATTTCAACCTGGGACTAAAAAGCTCGATGGTCTATAAAAAGATCGATTATTTTTCCAAAGCCCTGGAGTTGAACCCGAGACTTGCGCCTGCCTATGAAAAACGAGGATTGCATTATTATTTTCAGGAAAAATACGATAAAGTAATTGAGGATTTTACCCATTATATCCGACTGGTCCCCAATAAAGCTGATGCCTACCGGATGCTGGGTATGGCTTATCTCAAAATCGGCAATTATGAAAAGGCAATTGCCAACTTCGACAGAGCGATCAATTTGGCGCCGGAAATGAGCTCAGCCTTTGGTTACCGGGCGGAGGCCTTTCGGCTGAATTTTCAAATAAACGAAGCCATTGAGGACGCCAACAGGGCCATTGGGTTAGAAAGTGATCTGCAAATTTTATCCGACATTTATAGAACCAGGGCCAAGGCATACCAGGAATTGGGTGAAGAAATATCGGCCAACGCCGATTTCAAAAAGGCCGCAGACATCGATCCCAGGTATGTCCTTTACCGCTATTTGTCAGGGTATGTCGACCTTCAAGACATAAGAAAAGCAGGCCTATTATATATGATCGGAATGGCCTTTGTGCTTATTTTCGGCCTTAAACTAAAGCCTCCCAGAAAAGACGAATAACCCGGTTTGTTCACCCTGTAACGCTTTTTACCCTTTTCCGAATTTGGGGGCTACCCGGTGAGACCAATTTGATCAGGGTGATCTCTGAAGGTGCGCCGACACGAACGGGTGGTCCCCAGTAGCCGGTGCCTCGACTCACATAGATATGCGTGTTCTTGTACTTATGAAGACCTGATACAAAAGGCTGATTCAAGCCCACGATTAAATTCCAGGGAAAAAATTGGCCGCCATGGGTATGCCCGGATATCTGCAAATCAAAACCGGCCCTTGCGGCATCAAATATACTTTTGGGCTGGTGGGCCAGCAGTATCTTTACGTCCGCCGCCGGAGCGCCTGCAACCGCTTTAACCGGGTCAGATCGGTGACTTTGTAAAAAATTACCCCCGCGATAATCGGTTACGCCTGCCAGAAGCAAGCTTCCCTGACCGCGGTTAATCATACGGTATTCATTCAATAAAATGGAAAACCCAAGGCGCTTTATTTGGGTTACCCAATCAATTACGCCGAAATAATATTCATGATTGCCGGTGACAAAGAAGTTGCCTCGAGCAGATTGGATATTTTTCAGAGGCTCCACGTCGTCGGATAGCTGGCTTATTGTTCCATCTGCTAAATCGCCCGTCAGTGCGAAGATATCAGCATTCAGTCTGTTGACTATCTCAACAACTTTTTCTACATAGTGACGCCGAATAGTAGGACTGACATGCAGGTCTGTTACCTGAACGATTCTAAAACCATCAAAATCTTCCGGCAGTGCGGTGATCGGAATTTGCACTTCCTTTACTTCAGGCACCCTTTTTGCTTCTATAATACCATATCCGGTAGTCAGGGAGGCCGTTGCCATAATACCATAATTCATGGAATTCACAAGGAAGCCTCTGCGAGATGGATTTTCAGGAATGGCTGGGTCGGGCCTTTTATGGGGTTGCACGGGTAAAATTCGCTTAAGCTTATTCAAAAAAGCGGCCGGCAAACAGAGAACATCGCGTATGACAAGGAACGTAAAGATAAAACTTAAGAAACCAAGCCCCAGATATCCGGTCCATACCAGGATATCTATGCCTTCGTTATTCATCCCATACCTGCGGAGCATAATGGTAATAGGGGATATAAATAAAATGACGACTATCCCTGTAGCCACGGCAAGGTTACGGATTCGACTGAGAGATGTCATTCCCAAAAGGCGCCGGGTGATATAAAAGGCTACCAATCCCGAAAAAATAAAAAAGATGCTCAAAAACAATAACAATTTCATTTTGTATTTTGAAATAACCGAGATCAGCGATTCGGTTTGCCGCTTACGATGATATTATGGAGTGCACCAAGTTTTTTTTGAAAAAGATAACGGTCTGGTCTCTATGTTTTTAGTTCAAGCAGGCAGGTTATTTAAAGCGCTTTAGCAAATTCTTTGCCGGCCTGATATACTTCTTCAAGATATTCCGGGTGCTTTAAAACATCATCCTCAAAGTCCAGGCTGCGATATAAAAGTGATCGCCAAAGCTCCATGTCTAAAACATCAAAAAAGTATTTGATTGTCAAAAGCGTTCCTTCAAAAAGTTTTTTACCTTTAGTGGCGCCGGCTGAAATGAAAAGGCCCTTTCGTATGGGCTTCCATTGGCCATAAGGGACCTTATCAATCCAGTATTTTTTAACCCAAAGTGATTGACAACGATCCATTAATATTTTCGTGTGGGCACTGACCGTATAAAAAAATATGGGACTGGCAAGCATCAATCCTTGAGCGGACAGAATTTGGTCAATAACCTGATGAAAATCATCTTTGATGACGCATTTCCCTTCCTTTTTACAACCATAAATCTCAAGACAGGGCGACATCTTCAAGTCTCTTAGACTGATTTCATTGACTTCGGCGCCGGCATCAACAGCTCCGCTAACGGCGCGTTTGAGCAAGGTTGCAGTATTTCCTTGTCGTCTGGGACTGCCATAAATAGCTATGATTTGAGCCATCTTATCTCCTTTAGTAAAAGAACTCACATGGAAGCTTAAAAATCATTGCCGGTTCTATTGGCGTTATATCATATTAAAACCTTTTTAAGATTGCAAGATTTTCGGTTAACCGATCGAAATTAATAGAGGCCCACGAGCTTATGTCCGTGGGCGTCTGCTTAAGAGTTTGCTGTAGATTTATCGTTGACCTTTGAAATTGAAATGGTTGGCATCAGCAGTTGTCAGCTTGTTTTCAGCGGCATTCTTAGGGCTCACTCAAAAATAACTTCACATTTTGGATGCCGATGCATCCCAACTGGCTGCGTTACGAAAACTCGAAATATGCTTGATCTTCCTTGAGTTTTCGTGCCTTGCCAGCCGGGCGACTCAACTCCCAAAATTGTAAATTTATTTTTTCGTGAACCCTTAGCCACCGACCAACGGACGTTCTTTTCCCAAGTTAAAAAAAACCAGAAACTTGCTTTCTCTGCGATCCTTATCGGAAGGGTAAGTTCTTCGGCTCAGCGAAGATATCAACTCAGAATTTTCTTCCTCTCGAATCCTGGTTAAATATAACCTTTTTCCATGGTATCCCGGACCGTCTTCCCGAAACAGATACGTTGCGGAAGGATTGGACTGGATGTTTTTATGCGTCAACCGATCCCGCATGATAAAGGCCAATGAACCGTCTTCCATAATATGGGGTCTCGCATAAATTGCCGAATTCACAATTCCATTTCCATCTGCTGTGGACAACACCCCCAAGCCCTTGTTTTTTTCAAAATAATTTTTAATATCCATAATATCCTCCTTATATTTTTTATTAAATCCAAATATAAGCCTGAAAGCAAAAAATGCAATAAGGGACAATCATTGGTTTATTAATAGGCGTTTCCTGCCAATTTTTTTTACGTTTTCAGCTTTTTTTTAATGAGATTGTCTGAAATGATGTAGGTTAAAGTCAAGAGGTGGTGCTGCTTCAGATAAAAGGAGCAACGGATCAAAACTTGTGGCCGGATCATGTTGCGGAGGTATATTTTGTGGCGTTTTTGATGGGAAGATATGAATTGTGGGGAAATCACCGGCAGCCGGTGACTTCCCCGCAATTATATTGACTATTTTTTAAGCTTTGCAATCATCTCCTCGACTTCCTCATACCCCTCCTTATAAAACTTTTCTTCATCGGGATCTAACTCTCGTAGCAGGCGAAGAAACTCCCCGGCGTGCTCTTTTTCTTCATCGGCAATGTCTAATAGGACTTCCTTTGCAAGAGGGTTATCCGTACTCTCAGCGGTCTGTTGATACAGTTGTATCGCTTCATATTCCGCAGCAATCATAAACCGGATCGCACGGACCAGTTCCTCGTGTGTAAGCTTCCGATCACCTTTCAGCACTGAAAATGGGTCGCAAAATTCTGGCATTGTTTATCTCCTTTGTTTAAAAAAGTCCTTTCATATTTTTCTTCCCTCTATTAGGATTCATCACATAACATAAATTCTCGAACAAAACAAGTCGTAACTATCGTCGTCTCAAGGAAATCGTATTTGATTGCCACGCACTGCTGGAACTTTTGCTTGTTGAGACCTTCGCAAACGTCCCCACAGGGTCATTACCATGAAAAATTCAAGCCTGGATAACAACAGGCAAGGAGGATGAATTGGATCATTCAAAACCGGTTCTGGTTGCCGGAGCCACCGGCTACGTCGGCGCACGCCTGATTTCGCGATTGCTAATGTCCGGGTATCGCGTAAGGGCTATGGGAAGATCCCTGGCCAAAATGAAGTCACGGTCCTGGGGGAATCATCCCATGATCGAGTTGGCGGAAGGAGATGTTCTGGATCTGCCGTCCCTTAAGCGAGCGGCCAGGGGCTGCGGGGCAGCGTTTTATCTGGTGCATTCTATGATTGCCCAGAAGAAGGGATTCGCGGATGCCGACCGCACGTCGGCCCGAAATATGGTAGCGGCAGCAGCGGCCCAAGACCTGGAAAGAATCATTTATTTAGGGGGGCTCGGTGATGTTAACCACCCCGACATGAGCGAACATCTGCGCTCGCGCCACGAAGTCGGCAATATTCTCCAGTCCGGCCCGGTACCCGCTACCGTGCTTCGGGCCGCCATGATCCTGGGATCCGGCAGCGCTTCTTTTGAAATGCTGCGCTATTTGGTCGAACGCCTGCCGGTGATGTTAACGCCCTGTTGGGTTCACACCCTCTGCCAGCCCATTTCGATTACCAGTGTACTACATTATCTCCAGGGGTGTCTCGAACACGATGAAACCATCGGCCAATCCTTTGACATCGGTGATCTGGATGTATTGATCTATAAAGAAATTATCGACATTTACGCTCAAGAGGCCGGCTTGCGCAAACGCTTGATTATCCCGGTTCCCCTGCTGACCCCCAAACTAAGCTCCTATTGGATTCATTTGATTACGCCGGTTCCGGCCTCCATTGCCATGCCCCTGGCGCAGGGCTTGAGTATTCCGGTTGTTTGCAAGGACAATCGCATACGGTCCATCATTCCGCATACGCCTTTAAGCTGCCGTGAAGCCATTCGAATCGCTTTGGAACGCATTAAAAACCGGGAGGTGGAAACCTGTTGGACCGATGCCGGATGCCTGCTTCCTCCGGAATGGGCCTATTGCGGTGATGCGCAGTACACCGGAGGGACCGTTTTGGAATGCGGCTACCGAATTCAGATAAAAGGGACGCCCCGAGAGATCTGGGCGCCGATCCAAAACATCGGCGGAGAAACCGGTTGGTATTTCGGTAAAGCTCTGTGGAAACTTCGCGGGCATTTGGACAGACTGATTGGCGGCTTCGGTTTGCGCCGGGGGAGACGGCATCCATCCGAGCTGCGGGTCGGAGATGCCATTGATTTTTGGCGTGTTTTGGAAGTGGAGCCTGAACGGCGGTTGGTTTTATTGGCTGAAATGAAACTGCCGGGAGAGGCGTTGCTTGAATTTCGAATAACACCCCAGGCTGACGGCTATAGCGAACTCGAGCAACGTTCCCGCTTTTTGCCCCGAGGGCTTGGAGGCATACTCTACTGGTATGCCTTTTATCCGTTTCATGAGTGGATTTTTGGCGGCATGCTTCGAGCCCTTGCCGGAGCCATCGGCAAGTCCATGGTTCGGGGTTCCGAACGGTTTACGCCCAAATTGCCGGATCGTTGCGAACTCCCCCAGCAAAAAACGTGACTCAAAGAAGCAATTAAAACCCACAGAGCCAGACAGAATTCGAAAGTGCCGCAGGGCAAACGAATTTGATTTCGGTGCAGCGTAGCGACGGCGTGGAGCGTTCTTTTTGTATTGGGATTCAAATGCGTTTGCCCTGGTAGGTGCCGGCATACTTCTTGACACCGGTAAAAAGGTGCATAAGTTATAAAATAATTTTTATATGTTCTTTTGGATAAAGGAGGTCTACCATGAATAAACTATTAAAATGGGGATTTATAATCATTGCAAGCTTGGTGGTAATCATCATTGCAGCCATTTTGATTATTCCCAGGGTTGTGGATGTTCAAAAATACAAGCCCATACTTGAGAAAAAAATCGCCGAAGCTTCCGGACGTCCCTTTTCCGTCAGTGATGATCTTCGTTTTTCCCTTTTTCCGTGGGCCGGCATCTCATTTTCTGATCTTCATTTAGGCAATGTTAAAGGATTTGAAGAAAAGGACTTTGTAAAGGTTAAATCCTTTGAAGTTAGAATCAAACTCCTCCCTTTGTTATCCAAAGATATCCAAGTTAAAAAGTTCATTCTAAATGAACCGCGCATGATTTTGGTAAAAAACAAAAACGGTCGTGTCAACTGGGAGTTGCCCCAAAAAACCACCGAGCCAAAGAAGGAAGAAAAAGTACCGGTTGGAAAAATTTCTGAGAAGGGTCTTCCCATTAGTGCTCTGTGGGTTGAAGATTTTTCCATAAAAAACGGGGATGTTCTGTGGATTGACCATGCCGCGGGTACACGTAAACAAGTATCGAATATCAATTTAACCCTGCAAGAGGTATCGCTGGATCGCCCTGTTCAGCTTAAACTTTCTGCCGTTTTGGACAAGCAACCGTTGTCAGTGCAAGGATCTATAGGACCGGTGCGCAAAGGTTTCCAAGAGGGATCCGTTTCCATGGATTTATCCTTAAAGGCTTTAAATGAATTAACCCTGCGGCTCAAGGGAGCCCTCGAAAATCTGGCCGTTACCCCCGGCGTTGAACTGGACCTGGAGGTGGCTGAATTTTCACCTCGAAAAGTGGTGGCAGCTTTTGGCCAGACATTTCCCATAGCAACGGCCGATCCTAACGCTTTAAATCGCATGACCCTCAACGCTCATATCAAAGCAAACTCGAAAGAAGTGTCGGTCTCCAACGGTATCCTGGGTCTGGATGAATCCAAGCTGAATTTCTCGATGAAAGCCTCTGATTTTTCCAAACCTGCCGTTAATCTTTATCTGAATCTGAATCAGATTAACCTGGATCGATATTTACCTCCAAAATCCGACAAGAAATCATCCGCACAACGACAGGGTCAAGAGAACAAATCTCAAAAAGCAGAAAAGAGCGAAGAATCTGCGCCCGAACCGACAAAAAAGGCGGATTACACACCATTGCGTCGGCTTATCCTGGATGGGCAACTGAAAATCGATAAGCTCATTGCAAATAAAGCAAAAATTCAAGATGTAATTCTGAAGATCCATGCAAAAAATGGTATATTCAACCTGGATCCCCTGAAATTTAATATGTATCAGGGGAATGTGTCCGGCAAAGCAACGCTCAACGTGACCAAAGATGTACCCGAGAGCAATATAAACCTGACCGTCACAAAAGTTGAGTCCGGCCCGTTACTGAGCGACGTCCTGGAGAAGGACATTCTGGAAGGTGTCATGCAGGCAAACGTGAGGTTGGCTATGGCCGGCGACGATCCCGCGTTACTCAAAAAAACGTTGAATGGTAACGGCGAATTATTGTTCAACGACGGTGCCATAAAAGGAATCGATCTTGCCGGAATGGTCCGAAATGTCCAGGCTGCATTTGGTCTTACAGAAAAATCGGATCAGAAACCTAAGACAGATTTTGCAGAACTTAAAGCTCCCTTTACCATCACCAGAGGGGTGATAAATACACAGCAAACCAGCCTTAAGTCACCGTTCCTGCGAGTCATCGCAAACGGAAACGCCGATCTCGTAAAAGAAACTTTAGATTTCCGGATAGAGCCCACGGTCGTTGGCACGATCAAAGGACAGGGGGATGAAAAGCAGCGTTCCGGAATCATGGTCCCGGTGTTGGTAACGGGAAATTTCTCTTCTCCAAAATTTCGACCGGATTTCAAGAGCGTTGCCAAACAGCAGATCCAAGAAAAAGTCTTGGAATCAAAAAAGGTCAAAAAATTATTGGAGAAAGAGGAGCTGAACCAGCTTCAAGAAACCACCAAAGGCCTGCTGAAAGGAGTGTTTGGCCAGTAGCCCAAAGCGGTTTGCATGGATAATTGTTAAGATCTCTGAAAAAAGGGTGTTATCCATGATTCATATTCAATTTTTCTGACGCATTATTTTTATAATTAAAAGGATATGTTATCAATATTTTGGTTCCTTTTGTGGGGCGTGATTGAATCGTCATTTGACCTTGAAGCAGTTTGACCCGTTCTTTCATGCTTCGAAGTCCCATCCGTTTCTCTTCATCTAATTTGAGTTTCCGCGCCTTTACATCAAAACCTTTGCCGTCGTCTTCAATACGAAGGATGACATTCGGGTATGCTCCCACCATTTTGATGGTCGCCCGTGTGGCATGGGCATGTTTACGGATATTGTTCAGGCCCTCTTGAACCAAACGGTAAAGATGGATTTCAGTATTAGAATCAAAATTTAATTTATGTATACCGGCTGATTGAAAATCAACTTTTATTCCACTATTTTCGGAAAACTCACCGCAATATATTTCAAGCGCCTTTATAAGGCCTATTTCATCAAGAACCGGCGGCCGTAAATCATAGGCCAGATTCCGAACGGTTGAAATGGTCTGGTCGATAAGGTTGGAATATTTTGCCATCTTCACCTTTAATTCATGAGGTATTGCCGGTTGATCGTCGAAAATCAGATCACAGCCGATTTTCAGCGTAGAAAGGTTTTGGGCAATGCTGTCATGCAGCTCACGGGAAATCATCTGCCGCTCACGTTCCTGGGCTTGCATCAGCATTTGAGAAAGATTGAAAACAAGATCTTCGGCCCGCTTGAGCTCGGTAATATCCATCGCTGCCACAATAACCCCTTTGGATAAATCGGACGGATCCAAAGGACTTCCCTGAAGAAAGCAGTGAATTTTCCTGCCATCCTTGGTCACCCACCGTGTCTCCAAATTTCCGACTCCCTTTTCCTCAATTTCGGAGTAAAACTCGTGACCGACACGGTTATACTCCTCAGCATCCGCATAGAGCACTCTGGTGCTTTCTCCAACCAGGGAACCCTCTTCGTAACCCCAGATTCGGTCCATGGCCCTGTTGGCCCAATCTATTATTCGATTTCGGACCAAACCAATCCCCACCGGAGAAGCAGCGAGTATTGCCTTCATGACCTGCTCCCTCTCCAACAGCTCCTCCTCAGCCCGCTTCCGTTCCGTAATGTCTCTGATAACTCCGCAGTGCACTTTCCGGTTTCTCAATGTGAATGTATTGGTAGATATCTCCACAGGGAATATGGAACCATCTTTTTTCTTGTGATATCGAACCGGAATTCTTGTGAGCTCTCCCTCAAGGGTTTGCCTGATGGAGATATCGGAGTGTTCCGGTTCTGATGTGATATCTTGATGCGTTAACTTCAAGAACTCTTCCCGGCTGTAACCATAGAGACGCAATGCAGCGTCATTGACATCTATAAACTGACGGGTTTCCGCGTCAAAGAGCATAATAGCATCTGTTATGGTTTGGAAAAGATGCCGGTAGTTCTCTTCGCTTTCTTGTAAGGTTTCTTCAGCCCGTTTACGCTCTTCTATTTGCCATCTGAGTTCCTCGTTGGCCTTTACCAGTTCGGCAGTTCGCTTTTTAACCCGTTGCTCCAGCTTGTTGTGAGCGTTGCGCAGCTCTTTTTCAGCGTGTTTGTGTTCCGTAATGTCCAATGTCAACTCAATCGCACCCACAATTTTACCGTTTGCATCCTGTACGGGATAGCCCCGGATAAACCAGGCTCTACCGTCAGGAGTGCATTTTTCTATCTCTTCAGGTTGACCCGTTTTCATGGCTTTCCTGAGTGGACAGTCCGGGCAGGGATCGCTGCGCTTGGGCCATATCTCATAACAAAAGCGGCCCAATAATTGTTCACGTGTCATATTCGCTGATTCACAGGCAGCCCGGTTGGCCCATAGAATTCTCATTTCAGTGTCTTGATATATAACATGCTCTACCAAGTTTTTGAGAACTATCTCTTTTTCTTGTTCAAACTCCTGTAGCGGCTCCTCCGCCTTTTGGCGCTCAAGGGCTGCTTTTTCGAGTTCTTTAACCCTTTGCTCCAATTTTTCATAGGTTGGCTTTTGAGCCATTTGGATGGTCCTCCAATCAACATTAACTAGTGTCCATCCATAAACGGCATCTTTTGGCCCTCGGCGGCGTTCTCGCTCGTTTTCAATCCTCGAAATAGCGCGCTATGCCTGTGGTTGAAAACTCGCTCGGGCCTTGCCGAAAACCAAAATCTACCATTTCTGGATGGACACTAACTAAAACCTAAAAGCGGCATCGATTGTTATCGAAACCGGCAAAATATTTTACCCGAGTTGAGCGATTTTTTTTGAAGAGATGTGCTGAAATCTTGATGCAGCAAGGTTCGCAAAAACCGCCCCGAAAAGAGATCGGGATTTCTGACAGGCATACCCGTAGGTCAGTCGAGGATTTTTCCGGAGCCTTGGTGCGCAAGAGGTCGGTGTAGATCTAACAAAAAATCGCTCAATTCAGGTTTTATAATGGCAGAATTAAAAAAGGCCTTAATTACAGATATTCTTGTAAAAAATCAAGAACATTTTAAATAAAATAATGAACGTAGCGGATTTGCCAGTAAAAGATCATAAAATAGAATGTGGCATCCGACCGAATTAGAATTCTGATGTGCTTACTCCGGTGATACGGTGACCGCTGCACCTTGTGCTCCTTCCAATCTAATCTCTTCGGGCGCCTCTTCCGTGGAATGATCCCGTGCAATCAGCATGTAAATAGATGGAACAACAAAAAGGGTGAAAAGGCTGCCAATAGTCATGCCGCCAACGATTATTAGGCCGATGGAGTTTCGGGCCGCAGCGCCTGCGCCGGTGACCAGGGTCAATGGGAAATGACCGGCAATGGTGGCACCGCTGGTCATGAGAATCGGGCGCAGCCGGGTCAAGGCCGCCTCTCGAATTGCCTCATGTTTGGATCGTCCCTGTTCCTGGAGCTTATTGGCAAATTCTACAATGAGGATGCCGTTTTTTGACACCAGACCCACCAGGGTCACCAGGCCCACCTGGGAATAGATATTCAGGGTAGAGGTCCAGCCGTGGGTCCAAAACGGAATATTGGGATCCGGCATTTTAAGGAAAGTGAACACCAGCGCGCCGAACATGGCCAGCGGCACCGACCCGGCAAGGATGACAAAGGGGTCGCGAAAACTGTTAAATTGTGCGGCCAGCACTAAAAAAATAAGCACCACGGCAAGCCCAAAAGCGGGAAGAAATTTATTGGCTTCCGTGCGAAGCTGACGTGACTCTCCGGTGTAATCGATCACGTAGCCTTTTGGAAGAATTTTTGCCGCTTCGTCCTCAAGATACCGAAGCGCTTCATTCAGAGGGCGCACCGACACTCCGCTGATCTTTACGGCATTTAACTGTTGAAAGCGGTTCATGGAGCGCGGTACGGTGGTATTACGAATGGAAGCAACCGTGCTGAACGGCACCAGATTTCCATCCGGGCCGGTGATGTAGATGTTATTGAGTTGTTCCGGGTTGAGTCGATCCACCCGTTTGATCTGGGGAATGACCTTGTAGCTACGGCCGGCAATGTTAAACCGGTTCACGAAATTTCCCCCTAGCATGGACGCCATATCCACCCCCACCTGCTCAAGATTGAGGCCCAGATCCGCCACCCGGTCACGATCAATAACAAGTTCTGCCTGGGGCTGGTCAATTTTGACGTCAATAATAGGAGGGAAGGCAAACAAACCGCTCTGAATGGCCTTTAACTGAATCTGCCTGGCAAAGGAGAGAATTTGTTCTGATTCAGCCGTGGAAGCCAGGACAAACTCAACGGGAAACTCACCGCCCCCGGGAAGTGCCGGCGGTGTTACCGGAAGCACTCGAACCCCGGGTATGGCATGCAACTTTTGCTGCACTTCGGGCAGAATCTGAAAAATAGTCCGTTCTCGTTCGCTCCAGGGGACGGTGGCCATACCGCCGAAGCCGGAGGAGGGCGCCGTCAACTGAAACGTGTGATCGGTTTCCGGTATACTGAAGAAAATCCGGTTGACCGCAGCTGCAGAATGACTGGTCTGGTCAAGGGTCGCGTTGGCCGCAGCATCAATGATGCCGAAAATCACCCCCTGATCCTCAGAAGGTGCAAGTTCTACCGGAGACATGATAAACATAGGAATGGTGAGCAAACTGACCACCAGCCATACCATATAGACCGCCGGCCGGGCATTAAGGGTGACATCCAGCAATCGTCCGTATGCGTCTCTGAGACGGCTGAACCCCCGGGAAATTTTTCCGGCCAGCCCGCGTTCTCCAATCCCCGGTTTCAGTAATTTGGATGCCATCATAGGGGAAAGCGTCAGGGCCACCACACCGGAAATGATCACCGCACCGGCAAGGGTAAAAGCAAACTCCCTAAAAAGAGTTCCGGTAAGCCCTCCCTGCAAAGCGATGGGAATATAGACCGCTGCAAGGGAAACCGTCATGGCAATGATAGGGCCGACAAGTTCACGGGTCCCCAATATTGCGGCATTAAACGGCGACAGCCCTCTTCTCAGATGCCGTTCGACATTTTCTACCACCACGATGGCGTCGTCCACCACAAGCCCAACGGAAAGTACGATGGCAAGTAGGGTGAGTAAGTTAATGGTAAAGCCAAACACCTGCATCAGAAACACCGCGCCGATAAGAGACAGGGGAATGGCGACCACAGGGATTAATACGGATCGAAAGGAACCGAGAAATAGAAAAATAATGATCACAACGATGAGCAGGGTGTCCCCTAGCGTTTTGGTCACCTCTCGAATGGCGTCCTTGATGTATTTCGTGCCATCGTAGGCAACGCTCGCCTCCATGCCTGTGGGGAGTTCCTTTTGGATGCCTTGCATTTGGACACGAATCCGGTTAATGACATCCAGGGAATTGGCGTTTGGCAGGGGCCAGATGCCCATAAACACAGCGGTTTGTCCTGAAAAACGCACTTCGGTATCATAGTTTTCCGCCCCCAACACGATGTCTCCGATATCCTCAAGTCTTATAATGGCGCCATCCTGATGCCGGATAACCAGCCGTTTGAATTCTTCCACGGAGCGCAGGTCCGTATTGGCAGTCAGATTCACCTGAATCAACGCTCCTTTGGTGCGGCCCACGGCGGCAAGGTAATTGTTGGCGGCCAGGGCACGTCGCACCTGAACCGGGCTGATGTTGAACGCAGCCATGAGATCGGGCTTCAGCCAGATGCGCATGGCAAATGTCCTGCCGCCAAGAATATCGGCCCGTTGCACACCTTCTACCGCAGAGAGTCGGGGTTGAACCACACGTACCAGGTAGTCGGTGATCTCATTTTGCATCAGCACATCGGAAGTAAAACTGAGATACGATGAGGCAAACCGGCTCTCAGCCGATTCAACATTGATGGTCGGAACCTCTGCCTCCGGGGGCAAATCGTTTCGAACCTGATCTACCTTGGTACTTATTTCGGAAAGCGCCTGGATCGGATCGTAATTGAGTTTCAAGCGAATGTTGATCGTGGAGAGGCCCAGTGCGCTTTGAGATTCAATATATTCAATGCCGTCGGCCGCGGCAATGGCCCGCTCTAAAGGGGTGGTAATAAATCCTCGGACAAGATCGGCGCTTGCACCCACATAAATCGTCGTGACCGTAACCACAGAGTTCTCGCTGCGGGGATACTGGCGAACATTGAGCGACCGAATTGCCTGCAAGCCGGCAATAATGATCACAAGATTGACGACTATTGCAAGGACCGGGCGTCGGATAAACAGATCGGTTAGTTTCATGGTTTACATATAACCCTAAATGATCGTAAACAAAATGGGAAAAATGTTTTATGTGTTTGATTTATTATGTATTTTAGTATATTCAGATGCATTTTTATAACTTTTCTATAAACGAGATATAAATTAATTAGAAAATCCCATTTTGTTTACCCCTTGGGAAAGCCGATGATACCCCATCTTCTTCGTTATCAAGGGCTCGCAGTAGACGACGGAGGTTTATCCCGCGTTATCAAGCGGGGCTTCGCCCTTGATGCCTCAAATCTGGGGCATCCTCGACTTTCGCTCATTTAGGGTATAAAAATAAAAACGGTTAAAATTCATTTGGTCTGCGGGTTTTTGGATTATGCATCCGCCGGTTTAGGCATTTGCTTGAATTCAGGTGACAGGGTGTTGTCTATAACAACGTTCTGGCCGTTTCGAAGCTTAAACACGCCGGTACTGACCACTGTCTCCCCCTCTTTGAGTCCGGACATAACCGATACATAGTCCCCGCGTTTTTCTCCCAAACGCACGAACTTTTGGTTCAGCAGCAGAGCGGACGGTTTATTTGGATCATTTTTTTGCTCCTCAACTACAAACACGGAGTCGCCGTAAGGTGCGTACAGCACTGAGGTGGCAGGAATGGTGAGCACCTCAATCCGGTCCGGCAACACCACCGACACATCCACGTACATGCCGGGTCGAAGTCGCTCTTCCGGGTTTGCTACGGTTGCCTGGATCCGGATGTTTCGTGTAGCGGCATCAACTTGGGGGTTTATGGCTGTAATTTTTCCGGAAACCACCTGCCCGGGAAATGCATCGGTCGTCAGTCGAATGGCGAGGCCCGTGTGCACCTGGGCAAGCTGCTGCTGCGGTAACAGAAAATTGACATAAATCGGATCAAGGCACTGGAGCGAAACAATCTCATTCCCCTCATCGAGAGTTTGCCCCAGGTTCACCTGGCGGATACCGAGACGGCCGGCAAATGGGGCTCGAATGGTCTTCTTCCCGATAACTGCGCGAATGTTGTCTGCTTGGGCCACCGCCTGCTTAAACTTTGCATCGGCGTTATCAAAATCAGATTGGGATATGGTTTTAGCGGCCACCAGTTCTTTTGAGCGCTTAAAGTTTATTTTTGCGAGCGCCACCTCAGCCTCGGCCGCGCGCAACTGCGCCGATTCGACAGACGTATCCTGCTGTACCAGGAGATTACCTGCCTTCACCATGGTACCCGGCTCAAAGGCGATATGCACGACTTTTCCCGTGAGCTCCGCGGTAACCACCACCCCTTGCACGGCTTCCAGGGACCCGACGGCGGTTAGAAAAGATTCCCATGAGTCGTTTTTGGCCGTCGCCGTTGTAACAACTTCCGGGGGCGGAATAAAATTGTCTCCATAGGCAGTCATCCGCTCAATCTGAAGGTATTTTATCCCGGCCAAACCGCCAATCAATACAATCAACCCAATCAGGGTTATCATTATTCGTTTTACCATAGCCATAGGTTTTCTTTGCCGGCCCGTTGCGTCCGGCCCTGTTTTTTGATGTTCCATCCAGTTTTGTCAGATTTGCAATTCCACAACAAACGTAACCCCTGGCAGCCCAAGAGAGCAAATCCAGTAATTTAAGAAAAATATTAAGAATACTAAATTTAAAGGGGACATTCAAGGAAATTGCATTTTTTTTAAGACAGGGCAAACGCATTTGAATCTCAATACAGGGAGAACGCTCCACAACAGCGTGTATCTCTTTCCAACCGACTGAAACTTGTGCTTAAGCACCCGTAAGCCCGAGCCGCGCCAGAGTTATTAAGAACAATTCGTTGCTAAATTATCCCATTGATTTTTTTACTTTTAATTTCATTCGGCTCGGGCTAACGCGTGCTAAAGCCCTTCAAACAGTCAGTCGGTTTCCAAGAGAAACACGCCGTCGCTTCGCTGCACCGAAATCAAATGCCTTTACCCTGATTTTTCAGAGGCACTAAATAATTCAGCGGTCGGGGAGTTTTTTAGGTTTCGTAATGCAATATTCATAATTTTTTAAAGATTTCGAAACAAAATCAAAGGTCAAAAAGTGATTGATTAATAAATGAAACCTGCTATAAATTTAGATGAGAACTTAGGGACTTCGCCTCGCCTGTCGCGGTTATAGAATTTCCGAGATGTACGTTAAAGGAGGAAGCAATGAAAAAAGCATTTATTCCGGTACTTACGGTGAGTCTGCTGCTCATCGCGCATTCTATCTTTGCCCAATGTCCGTCTGCTTCGGATCGGAGTCTAATTCTTACCCAAGGCATGGCCGAGGTCATGGGCCAAAATGATTCAGCCAAGATCTCCGTTGCCGTCGTGACCCAAGGACGAAATTTGGAACAGGTTAGCTCAGAAAATGCCGGCAGAACCAAAGCGGTCATACAGGCCGTCAAGGGTTTGAACATAAAAGATCTTAAACTTAAGACTTCCAATTATCGCGTTACGCCCCAAAAAGATTATAAAGCCAGGCCGCCCAAAATTAAAGGTTATGAAGTAAGCAATGCTATTGAAATTACGCTGGAAGGATTTAAGCCTGAGCCTTTATCCAAGCATGTTTCCATGATTATCGGGAAAGCTCTGGAAAGCGGTTCCAACAATATTAATCATATTCAGTTTTACATTAAAAATAAAGCAGCATTAGAAAAGGAAGCCTTAAAACGATCAACTCAGGAAGCCATGGATCGGGCCAGAACTCTGGCCGAGGCGGCGGGCGTGAAGTTAAAACGTATTGTTTCACTCAGCACGCAACCGATTCACATACCGACCCCGGCACGTATGTTTCGAGCAGCCGAAATGAAAACCGAAGCCTCAGGAGCACCGCCGATTGAGATAGGGGAAAGCCAAATTCGTGTTCAGGTTAGCATCGCATATGAAATAGAGTGAGAAAAGGGGGCAAATCTATATAGGACAAAAATTAAACATTTTTCAAAAGTTGCGTGTCCAGTTCGATCCTACCGTCATAAAGAGCAGTCATTTCAAACTGACCCACCTGCATCCGGTAGTAGCCGGGAACCTGTGTTTTGACCATTGGAGCTTCGGCATATACAACATGTGTAAAACCAAAAAAAGCGATACTTCCAAACATGATAAAATGAATAAGACGTTTCAGCATATATCTCTCCCTTCTTTTACTTCCCATCTTTACCCGTCATGTTCTCTATTTTTACCTGAATTTTGCACGAATCGGAGGCTTTCATATGCAAGGCATTTACACATGAAGTCAGTGTGGTGGGGGACGTAAATTGAATTATTGGTTGATTGGTTCATACTTTATCTTTTCACCGTTGATGATAAGTTGATCATTCTGCATCGCGGAGGAGCAGTGTCGTCTGATTCACTTTCTGATTATATCAACATATTGAAATTTCACATAAAACATTTATTATTCACAATTCGGGCTTGACACCGTTCTCAGGGGTGGATGGCTATTATCTCAGTTCCTTTATCATTTTCTGGATGGTTTTTCGAAGTTGTGGTATTTTTTCTTTGCATGTATTAAATACCGCTTCGGCATTTATATCTGCATAATGATGGGTAAGGATATCCCGCATCCCTTTTGCCTTTTTCCAGTCCACCTCCGGATATTGAGGCAGAAACGTCCCGCTGGTGATTTTATCCAGATTTTTCAATGATTCTCCGATAACGATCAGCATCATACAGATGGCATCCATTTTATCAACCCCGGCCAGGCTATCGGTAAAGTCGGCTACCTGGCGAATGGTCTGAAAGCGGACAATGATTTTCGCGGAAGCCTCTTCTATCTGGCGCAAAACCTCTAAGACAAGCTCCTTGTCACGCATATACAGCCTCCCCGTCTATCCTTTTTTTTAAGAATTGATTCATATTGTCCCTGTACGTAACAATGTCCACCGACCGGTGAAGTCTTTCCTCCAGCTCATTCTTAATGCCGACTATCATGAAAAGGTCCGGTTTTGAAATACGAACGACTATATCCACATCACTGTCTTTCCCGATCTCGTCGCGCGCCACAGAGCCGAAAACGCCGATGTCCAAGATACCGTATTGTTCGGCGTAATCTTTCTTGTAGCCTCGCAGGATTTCGATGATTTCCTTTTTACCCATAATTATCCCTTCCACGATCTTTTAACCCATCGAATTCAATGGCGTTAAAATCCGTTTTTACAAAAACAACAGTAACAGGATCAGGTCTTCATTCTTGACACATTTAATTTTTTCTCAATCTTTGCGATTTTTCTTTTAAGCTTTTTGTCGTTTCTTATTTTATCCTTAACACGCCTGCATGCCTGGGACACCCCGGATTCCCCAATCCCGAAATATGTGCCAATATCTTTCAGTTTTTCGCCGGTATATCTCTGACAAAGAAACATTTTTACATTCCGCCCCAAAGACGATTGTTTTCCGAAAACGGATTCCACTTCAGCGAATATATCTTTCAGCGATGCTTTATCAGCCAATTCTTTTAAAGCCGGCAAATCTTTATCAGGTTTTTTACCCGATAAAAATTTATCCTTGATAAAGGCTATAAAACCAGGGCTGCCCAGTAGTGTCGAACTCACAACCTCATCCAATGAGTTGTTATCTTTTGATGCTGTAAGACAGATCTAAACTGGATGCGGCATGACTCAACTTTTTATCGTTAGTCCACAATGGCATTCCGGCTAACTTCGCTGCCGCTAATAAATGTACATCGACGAAACCTATTCCTATTCCATGTAATTGGTTCCGTTCAACAAAATACAGATATTCATCCAAATTGATGGCTGGGGCTAAAGGAAGGGATCGGAGCAAATTTAGAATCTCAGCGCGGTTACCGATATTACCGCAAGCAAGCTCGCCAATAATAAAAGAGTGACAAGCAACCTCCGCATTCATTAGAAGCTTCGAGAGGTGAGGCTCTCCACGCCGAAAATGATTGACCCAAACAGATGTATCCACGAGCACCACGGTTATGGTGCCTTTGATCGGCAACGCGGAATTGGGCGCAGATTCCTTTCCGAGCCACCTAATTGGGCTAACCGCTTGCTGCTTTCCCGTGCAATCAGAGCTTCTAGACCAAGTCGAACAAGTGTCGTCTTTTCATTGATCCCTGTCAATTGGGATGCTTGTTCCAGCATTTGGTCATCTATGTTTAATGTCGTCCTCATGTGCATCAATATGCATCATTCATGCATACATGTCAAGGATATTGTTTCCATCAAGATAACGGCCATGCTTACCGGCTGGTGCAGAGCGGCAGCGGAGCACCAGTCCGAGTACAGCATGTGGTTATAATTTTCTATTAATTGTCTGAGCCGCTATTCGTCCCAGCTATCTCTGGGATAGTTTTATTCGACCGTTCTAATTCGTCAACTGTATTTTTTTCGAGGGCATTCATATAAAAATATGTAATTATTGAAAAAAATAGAAGTGCACCCCCTAAAAGAGCTATATGTCGCGCATTACCCTCAACCCAAGAAGACTTCTCGTGAAAGTAAGCAAAAAATAGAAGTAACAAAGATAAAATCCAAGAATAGTGCACTATCGCCCAAAGGTATAAATAATAACCCCCTGGGTATCCGTCGGAATGCCTAATGTGGCTTAAATTAAGCTTTGCAATTGATTTAGAATAGTCATATAAGCAATTATTATGACTAAATATATTTACTGGCGACAATTTTATCAGGTAAGCAATTTGCTCAAGTAAAAATTTAATAATTGATGAGTAAATTACATAAATCGAAATTCCTACAGTGAAAATAGTAAGGAATACTAATATCTCACTATCTGATATTTTTCCAAATGCCATATAGAAATAATTTGGATAGGATAGGGCAAATAATAAACAAAAGGCGACACCAGGGACTATATAGCGCAACAGCTTTTCTATCGAATTAATTATATTGGTCCCAAGATTATTTTCCACGGAATCCTCTTGTCAGCATTTAATTGATTATAACACCCAGTTCTGCCGTTTTTATCGGCAGAAACTGAGTGGTTGGACGATCCGGTTCATTCCCTTAATAAATTTAATTGCTTGCTCTGTTTCAACCTATATAAAAGAAGTAAGGATAGGCGGCGGATTATAACCCATATATAAAATCCGCGCATCGTACCGCGCACGTGTTAGGCTGACATATAAAAGTCGACGAGCATCAATTTCGGGTTCATCCCGCCTTGATTTGAATGTATCACCTGGTCCAGCAAAAATAGCGACATAATCAAATTCCTTACCTTTCAGTTTATGCATGGTTGCAACAACGCGTCCTTTTATTGGCGTGACTCGTTGTATAACGCAACGTTGTAATCTTTCATTTTTAAGCTTAGTCTTAAACTGGAACAATTCCTCTGAAATGTTTTTACCCGAACACTGGGGCGCTATTGTCAGAAGTTTTTGCAACCTATCTTCAAATTTTTCTGACTCTAATTTTTTACCAAAAGATCTTATTTTATCTCCAATATCGTTTATTATTTGCCCGGCTTCAACGATAGCGTTTGTACATGCATCCGATTCAGATGTATAACTCCTTAGTGTTTCAACGATTGTCTTTGCTGAGAGTTTTAACGGTCGACTTCCTGAAAGCAAGGCATCTGGATAAAATAACGACTGTATTGGGCCGGACGCTTTTGAGATGTCTTTTGGAGAGATTATTGAACCAATAATTCTTATTGAAAACTTCAAATCATCAATTGATTTTGTAGTATTCCATAGTGCCGTATGCAGAATTAAGTCTTCAATGGATTCGTCTTCGTCTGGTTCCAATATTTTACAAGATATCGTGTAATTGAACTTTTTTGTCGGTTTTTTCAGTTCAGAACGAATAAGGGCAGCTGTGTTATTTGAATACCCTGCCAGTGCAATAGATGGCGAAGCATCTTTATTTCTTTTGTTAAAATCACCCTTGAAATTATGTAAAACCATCTTTAATGAGGTACTGCGAGCATTTGGACCGTGATAATCAACCAGAAATCTTTTTTTCCAAGATTTTTTCTCTATAGTTGAAACTGGTCTATTATCAAGAATAGCTTCTGCAAAATCTAACAAATCGTGATCATCAGTTCTTAAGCATTCATCTTGTAACTTATAATGTTTCGCTCCCTGTTCACTAATTAATTGGCTCAACCTAATATCAGAAGCTCCTCTAAAACGGTGAATCATTTGGTCGGGATCGGCAAAACAACCAATTCTGGAATGTTTGGCTAATAATTTTATCAAATCCCATTGTTCATCATTCGTATCTTGAAATTCGTCCACAACTATAATGGGAAATAAACCGGCCAGCCCTTTTCTTACAGTTTTACTTTTTAACAGTGAAAGTGTTAAAGGGGCAAAGCAATCATAAGTGATACCTCCTGCCTGGCAAGCCAAAAAGAATGGTAATTTAAGCTGTTCACAACCGCAACCATGCGTAACCGACCTTGCTTTGGTTTCCCATATAAGTTCAAGCTGTGGTGGCAATCCTGAATAACGTCCAAAAGTCTGTATTAACCACCACATGAACGAATGATATGTTGCTATTTGCAGACGAGATTGGATTGATTTATCGAGAAGAGATCCGCTTGCTGTCGATATTTGATATACAGCATTTCTTGAAAATGTAAGGAAGAGTATTTTTTGGGAAGGTGATAGTTCGCCTTGTTTAAGTTGATGTTCAGCAAACCACAGAGCCACGCTTGTTTTCCCCCTTCCTGGTCGGGAAGTAACAAGAAAACAAGGATCATCACAGCATATAACGGCTTCCTGTTTAGGTATTTTCCGGCGCATAGAGGATAATCTCTTTATGGCTTTCTTTGTTAGAACAGATGAGTTCCAATTTTTCCCATAAATATTTTACTGGTTTCGAAATCTCCTCTAATGGCAATATTTCTGCAAAATGTTTGTGAGCATGACGATTCTTAAGGTATCTCATGACATCTTGCTTTTTACGTTCATGGTCTTTTGATTTTGTATTGCTATCAGAGAAAAAAGAATCGCCGAGGTCTTCAATCTGGTTAATAAATGAATCCAATGTTGCTTCACTGGCATTTTGCAACAGGACTTTTTCTATCGCGGTATTCTTTCCCCAGAAGAATGAACATTCACAAGCAGAGATTATACTTTGATTGCTCGAATCTGAACCCTTTTCACTATCGACTAAAGCATATACGGTTTTTCCTAAGTATTTATAATAAGGGCTGGCCTTAGGAATTTCTTGCTTTCCCCACGAAGGCACAATCGTTATACCTAAACCGTCTAAATCAGGCTTTTTGCCTTTTACAGAGTCAGATAATTTCCTGATTAAAACAGGTACAGCCTCTCTATCGCCTGGACCTTCGACAAGCAACGTTCTTGGTGCAAATAAAGAATCTAACACATCAGAAGGATAGTGCCACATAATCCTGTTTATGGATTTCAATGTTTCTTTATTATATTCTGATGTTGCCGTCGGATATGTATTTAATATTTTCTTAACGCCGTTCCCTTCATCCAAAAACGCATACACATTCTCTTGTTCAGCTACCTGCGCCACGTGAACTGAATGAGTCGTGATAAAAGTCTGGCAATTTGCCCGTAAGAGATCCCGCACCAAACTCCTTTGCATATGAGGATGCAAACTATTTTCCGGTTCTTCTATTCCGAGCATACAACTGTTTTTCCTTGCAGCCAGCATCCTCAGAGTTGCCAATGTGATAACCTGCTTTGCACCCATGCCTTGATTGGTAACCGGATAAGGTTGTGGAGCGCCTTGGTTCTGCACAAACGCTTTTAATACGTTCATTATGTCGTAATGCCTGAGTCCCGATAGTTCAAAGGACAATTTCCGAACAATTTCCGGGCTGAGTTCAAGCATGTTTTCAACCTGAGCTTCAATCTCTTTTATAAGAGCTTCAAAATCCTTATTATCGAAAAGATGTCCGCCGACTCCTCTGACCTTATCGGCGATGGTTACCACTTCATTTTCAAGGTTGATTTTATCGGCTCTAAGAGCTTTATCCAATGCGGAATATCTCGTGAAACTTAACGCTTTGCTAATATCCCTTTCAGCCGGTATCAGGAAATACCCTATCTTTTCCCTATCTGGCCGATAACATGTTCTGAGTTCATCACTCCCGCCATGAAAAGAAAATTTAGGATAATACCAATAATGAGCTATTTCCCTTTCATTCAGATCATATTTCGCTTGGAACCCAATCCGGAATGCAAATTTATTTTTTTCATTATCAAGAATGGATATATCGTCGGAATTTTCAATAAGATTCTTGTAAGTGGTATCCCAAGCTTCCCAATATTCAAGGAACGAATTTTGTTCCTCATCAGTGCAGTTATTTAAGGTAACTTCTATCTGCATAGGGATAGGTTCGCCGGTTTTATCAAGCGTTTTACCTTCGAAAAAATCCAGCTCATCGACAGGCCTGTACCTTCTTGATACATCTGGGTCCAGGACAAGGGATATTGCATTAAGCAACGTGCTTTTCCCTGAATTTACCCTGCCTATGATTATGTTATGATTGCCAGGATTGAATACAATGTTCTTAATGCAACGGAAATTATTAATTTTAACTTGAACAATTTGCATATCAATACCCGAAATCTGTTTGTAAATATTCCCAGTCTAGCGGCGGGCAACAACGCCGAAATCAGCGCCGCGTTTTTTTGCGTCCGCTGGATTTAGTTGTTAGCCGTTTATTGTCCGGGATTAATGTCTCTATAAGATGAGGTAGATTGTCATCATTGGCTAAAGTAACGACCTTTGGCTTGCTGCTTTCAAGCTTTGTAAACATTAACCGCAACTGCTCAGACGTAAAGTTGCCTCGTATTTTACAAGAACGGCTTTCTACCTCACCTCCTACCGATGTAAGAACTGATATTTTGCCTCCATCGCTTTCCCTATCTACAAGTACACCCACGGACCCCTCACTACCGATTCCAGCAAAATAAAACGCATCCATGTCATCTGAAATTTTTTTCTCAATTCTTTCCAAAGCATCCTTTCCCTCGTAAAACTCCAATGTTCCATAATAAAGCGGCGCTTTTGATGGGCTGATGGTGTTAACGCAATTTTTTACTGTCAAATGAGCTAGTTCGTAACTATGCTTTGCTTCCCGTTCTTCTATGAGCTCAAATCTATGTATACCTCGGTTACGGGGTTCGAACACAAGATCGTTGAATAATGAAAAACTTATACCTAAGAGGTTTGGAGCATCTAATGCCTCAAGTTTTTGTGCGATACCCGCCATTGGCGAAATAGTATTTTGAAGCAGATACTTTGAAAGAAACCAATCAATTAAGCACTCTACAGCACCTTTCGAATAGACGGATGCATTATAGTATTTTCTGTTTTTCGCATCGTTATCTTGAGCAGACTCTGCCTCATGAATTTCATCACGAGCCCATTTCAGAAAGAAATCAGGCCCTTTTCCAGGAAAAGGAATTTTAATTTCAAGTTTTTCAGTGGGAGATAGTGTGTCGATAGCATCAAGTATATCCTGCGCTTCGACACATTCATCTTTCTTAATATTGAAACTTGATGCAAATATCTTCACTTTCAATACTCTTGACCTCCCTTAGGACGGCTAACCAGTTATTCTATAGTTTTCTGCATAATATTCGAAAAAAATATCAATCGACAAGAAAAAAGTGCCATTGAATGTATTTTCTAACTACATAACTCCACAATAAAGATGTTATATAGAAAACTATTATGTCACAATGATACCCATTCCCCAAAATATAAACACCCTCTATAGCGCTCTGCTTATTCAAAAAGCGGTTCCGGATAAATACCATCCTTATTATCGAAAGTGGCTGCGATATTACCTGGATTTTTGTCAAAAATACGGTTTTAAACCATCAGACACAAAAAGCCTGCCGCATTTTATAAAGAAACTGAAAGAGAAAAAACAAACCGATCTGCAACAAAAACAAGCAGCTGATGCAATATACATATACCTAAACCGAGCGTTTCAAATTTTAAAAGGGTGTTAACTATTTTTTATTTTAACTGAATTAAATTTATTTATATTATTAAAATTTGAAACCCTCCGGGATTGCCGATCTTACCGCATCTACTGCGTCAGATGCCGTCCCGCATAGTTGACTATAGCGAAACGACATCTTCCTTGTATCTGTCTGCCCTGTGAAATGCATGCCCATTTAAATCTGCATTTAATATTTAAGCGGGGCGAAGCCTTTTTCACTGGGGCGGCAACCTCGACAATCGCTCAATTTAGGATATATTATGGTGAAGAAACCATACCTAGAGATAAGAACGTTTTATCAAAGACCAATAACAAGATAATACCAAGTAAAAAAAACAACTTGAAACCAACGAACGCCAGTTGGGTACCGGAATATAAAGAAGCCAAAAGTCCTTTGGATCTGCCTTGAATCCGGGGTGCCTTCGAATTTTGCTTAATTGAGTTAAGTTTCGAAAATATTTTCCTTGAATTTTATTAACAAGCCTATACATCCTTTGCATGATCCCGTCAATACGCCAAAGGTATGATTTTTCATAGAAATTTTCTAATACTTTAGCATTAGTTTTTGTATTTTAGGGTACTAGTTTTCTAATACCCCAATTGCGAAAACGCACAATTGGGAGTTGCATGTTATCTGTTATTCGTTAATAGAATATTGTTAAACCGATGATTTTGCACCTATTCTGCAAATGAGATGTAATTTTACCTGTGGATGTTTTAAAACTGTAGACAGATAACTGATAACGCCTAATCGAGTTTTGACTCGATCGGGGTATCCGGCTTTGAAGATTTATTTTCTAAGGTGTGACTGCCATGTTTTCAGACGCGTTAAGCGCTGACACCTGCGGTTGAAAACGCAAGCTGGAAATAACGGATCACTTGTCAAGACTTCATGGGTTAAGACGGAAATTGGTTTTTTTACATCTTCCGATCTATAGGAGAAGTTTTTTATTGACAAGCTGAGGCCATATAGAGGTTAGGACGAAATGTATGTATTTAGCTTGCTACTTGTAAGGCTTCTTGAGCCTCACGTGGCAGTTGAAGGAGAATGAAATAGGACTCCGGGTAGAGATAATCTTCACCTGACTCGTCAATGACCCTCACGTACCCTTCTTTCGAAGCCTCGTCGTCAGGTAAAACCTGATATATCTTCCGACGCTCCAAATCCTCACAATCCTTATTCTCGATGCAAAGCATAAATATCTGTTTTTTGGTATTTTGTGTCATATTTTTAATCTAATAATCGTTTAATTTTCATTTTTCTTCTGCCAATACCGTGAGCTTCATACCAATGAGAATAACTTGGTTTTTGGATCGTACCAAGCTAACATATTGAAATGCTGATTGTTAATAGATATTTTTTGCCTGTTTTACTCTGTAGAAGCCTCGTTTTGACCTCAAAATCATTCCTCTAAATTCATGTTTTATTGCCAGGCATAGCCGGAAATAAAATGTCGATTGGCTCGGGCCATTTTAATTTCCTTATCTTCCAAAAAGCGGATTCGATGTTCCGAATATGTCTTAAAACGGTGTTTTTACCCCAAAAAAGTACCTTCTAAGACACAAAAACCGCTTTGATTTTTATTGTTTTATTAATGTTTACAAACTATTATCTCGGTCTGACCCCCAACCGAAAAAGATGTTAAAAGAAGCTGCGGGTAGCCGCTCAACTGAACACCGTTGTTAAACACTGATCAAATGATTTATTATGAAGGCCGATTTTCCTGATGTAGTTCTTCTCTGATTACACGTCTCAACACATTTTCAATTGGCTCTTTTTCTTCCTCAATATATTTATGCAAAGCCTCGTTGATCATTGATTGGTAGTTTCCCCCTCCAGCCTTGTGGACCTTATTTTTAAACCAATTAATAATATCATTGTCGAGACGGATTGTGATCCTCGTCTTATTAGGCATAGGGGGTAGAATTGGCCCACGTTTACCTTTAGTAAAATCATATTCTTTTTTCATATTCCCACCTCATAATGCTTTTGTTCTTTTTTGGTTGCCTTGCGGGCTGAAATAATACGGATTGTCTCACTTCTCCAAGTGTATACAACAACAAGAATCCTAGCAAAACAGTCGATGCCTATGGAAATAAACCTCTGTTCTTCCTCATGTGTATCTTCAAGAGTGATGGCATTCAGGTCGTCGAAAATGGATACAGCATCGGCAAAATCTATACCATGCTTTTGTAAATTGCTTTCAGCCTTTTTATAATCCCATTCAAAATCCATAGCGATATTATATGTACATTCAGTGCACAAGTCAAGAGGGGGAAACGAAACTATTTTCATCCTTTCTGGTTAACGTTGGAATTGAGGGGACGGGAAACGAACACCAACTGGCCGAGTTAACAGCTTAATATTTTAGACAAAATTATATTTTTCGAAAATGCAACGACTTTTCCCGGTCCCTCTCAAATGACTTGTTCGAAGATTACGAAAGTCTCTCTCTTATCCACGCTGGATTTCGACGACAATCCAAAATGGATAGCATGAATACCTGCGTAGAGATTTAGAGAATATATATTTGAAAATAGAGATTCGAGAAAGTAGTTACCCAATCCTTTCGATTGACGCTCATAAAATTTAAAGCCGTCGAGCAGGTCTTTTTCTGCGGAATCAAGGATTTCGATCCTCATTTAACCTGATCCCTGATTCTTTCTTTTACCCGATCAAAGGATGCAAAACTTGCCTTCCCTTCTTTTATATCTTTTTCTCTTGCCGCTAAAACATCCTGGTGCCATGCCGGTGAAGGGATTGATTCAGGATCTCGACAAAGATCATCCCATATCTTTTCCATCATTGCTATCTTATCTGAATTTGTCATTTTATCTAAAGGCAATGAAATATCCATGTCATTCTCCTTTTATTTTAAATAGGTGATATTAACTATAATTAATGTTTCAATTTTTTGCAATCTGGAAAATATTTCCATGTATTTGAATATTTGGTTTAAATTACAGTAAACATTTTTCTTGAATTTTATTCGCCTGCGCCTGAATACCCTGCAACTTGTTGGAGTGAAACGGAAATCCCGACCAGCGGGACTGCGGGGAGCTTCATTAATGGGGTTATACCACTATTCATGCAACTCAGTCAATTCGCCAACGGTATGATTTTTTATTGGAATTTTCTAATACTTTAGTACTAGATTTTCTAATACCTTGGCATTAGTTTATTTGCCTTCACCGGAAATCCTGGCAAACGGGGTCGTAGCAGTGCGAAGATTCCGCCCATCAGGGCTGCAGGTATGAAGGGAGAGAGGATTTACTAATAAGAGCATTAAAATTTAGACAGGATCACAGGATAAAAAAGATATTTTTGCCTTTTCGGAAGAAAGGCAAAAAGCATAATCCCTCTTCAGGGGAAGGTGTTCAACATTGTGCCAACAATACAGTAAAGCAAGGGGAAAAGCACCTGCTATTGGCTTTTCGGCCCTTTTTTTCGCGGAAGCGGAATTGTGTTTTCTCGGCTTCATCTGGAAGGCGTGAAAAAAAAATCAAGTCAATCCAGTTAATCCTGTCAGAAAACGTGTTGGCTTTATGTATAAATAATTATGAACTCATTAGTAAAACTAGGCTTCGGGGAGTTGTACATCCCTGAACCTTAAAACTCTGAAATGTGACCCCTATGCGGCACGGCTTGATTTAAATGCCTTGAACAAGGATTCATCCATTACCGCTTCGTAGCCGGTTAACCGGGCCACAACCACGTCTTCTGAGTCCAGGAATGTGAAATCTCCCGTCATTTTATGATCGGTTACTTCTTTGACTTCAAGGACTGCGGTAACGCCGTCGGTGGGAAATGCGTCCCGATACTGGCGATAACTGGCGCTGTAGCTGGGCAGAGAAAGGGTTTTCCGCTCTTCAAAGCACCATATAATGGCCATCTGACACGCGCAATCCAGAACCAGGGGGTCCGCGATCCATCGGCTTCTTAACGGATCGGTCATCCATTCTGCGGGGGAGGGTGCTGAAGAAATTCGTGCGGCCACGGACCGGGGGGAATATCCGATGATTTCCCGGATCCCTCGTAGCTCCAGACCGTGAAACAGGATTTTTTCGTATATTTCGTCGATGCTTCTGGAATACCCGTTGATGCCCATGTATCGGGATTTATCAAAAGAGGGGGGCGCTTCTATCTTGTCGGTTAAAATCGCCCGGGCGCTTGAGTGAATAACCTCCATATTATCTTTAATTCCATCCCTGATCTCAACAGTCACCTCAAAAAAAGACCCTTTTTTCCGGGTCTTGCCGGCCATAAGGCGGATCAACTTTTTTTTATGATCGAGCTTGATGCCCTGAAAAATACGCATGTCATCCAGACCGTGAAGCAAAAGGCCCGGATTTTCATGCAGCGCACCATGACCGAGCCATTCGGCGATCAGGGCAAAGGGGACCACGGGTTTTCCGTCCAGAATATGGGCGTCCAGGATCGGATATGTGTGAACATCGATTTCCCGTTTAACGGTCAGGGAGAGCTTCTCTTTTTTCTTTATATCCACGGGTGGTTCCGGACTCGAGCATACGGTTTCGGCGATTTCCTGCTCTTTTGCCGGAATGATATTGGCACCGATAACCACTTCCACCGGAACCCTGGTGTCTCCCATCATCTCGTAGATCATACACAGGGCTCCGGCCTTCAAAGGAATCAGTTCAACGCCGTTTTGTTCAAATTTTCGTTTCAACGCCGAACATACCATTCCCCCGTCCCAGGGGCCCCAGTTGATGGCGGTGACCTTGCAATCCGGTCGTGTTAGGGATTCCTGTTGTGCGATCTTGTTTAAAACCTCATTGGCCATGGCATAATCCGACTGACCGTTGTTTCCGATTCGGGCGGTCACGGACGAAAAAAGCACCATGTATTTGAGAGGATCCTGCCGTGTGGCTTCAAGGAGTACGTTAAGGCCCGTGACCTTGGTGTCGAAAACCGTTTCAAACTGATCCAGGGTTTTATCGATAATTGTGCGATCTTCCAGTGCACCGGCACCATGAATAATACCTTTGACCGGGCCATGCACGGATCGAACGTCATTTAGAATCGAGGTCACTGTATCAAAATCACGAACATCTGCCGAGTAATAACGCACATGGGTGCCGAGATTTCTGATGGTATCCAGATTATTCATAATCTCCCGGTTCGCCATATGTTTTTGATACGCTTTTTCCAGCTGAACCGGTGTGATTTTGGTGTTCCCGAATTCATTTTCCAGGATTGCCTTTTTAATGACCGCTTCATCGTGGATTTCGGCAATCCACTCGGGTTCGGGAGTGGGATCCGAAGATCGACCCAAAAGCACCAGGGTCGGTTTTGCATGTTCTGCAAGGGCACAGGCTGCGGATGCGGTCACGCCCCGGGCACCGCCGGTGATCACAACAACATCGCCCGGGTCCAGGTCTATTTCCCCCTGGGGATACGGCGAAGATTTTAGTTCTAATATAGATCGAGAGTCCGAATCCAGACCCACTTCAACCGGGCCGGAAGGATTGGAATTTAACAGTTCGGCCACAACCGCTTTTGCGATCTTAATGTTGTTTTTCCAATCCGGTGCGATGTCCAAGGCATGACAGCAGACATTTTTCCATTCAAGGGATGCTGTCTTGGCAAGACCGGCCAGACCCCCTTGAAGCGGAGCGGTCATGCCCCGGCCTTTAAATCCGAAAGCGCCGTCAAGGCGGGTTATGGTGGCAAACAAGGCGCCGCCCTTTGCACCTGAATCCAGAAGATCCGGACCGAGCTGCTTTGTCAGTATAAAGGAATGTTTTAAAAAACGTTCATCCTTCATCTGGTTTTCAGCCACCATGACCAGTCCGGCAGCGTTCTTTAGCGACGTTTGACCGGTTACCATGTCTGAAACCATCTGTTTTGATAAAAGGACCGCATCGATGTTCCGGGATGAAAATTCATGCGCAATGGCTTCCGAAAGTCCGGTTTCATCATCCGTGATAAACACCTTGTGGTTGGCAGGCAGTGCGAGTCGGAAATTTTGAACAAAGGGCTGTTCAACAACAGATACCACTTTTCTGCCGATTTGGGTGGCCAGGTGTTGGGGGGATAGGTCAGGTTCGTCCGGGGACAAGGGTGCCGGTGTTTCCGGAATCGTATCTGTATGAGAATCTGAAGACGCCGGTGGTAAATCGGATTCCGGTATTTGGGGTGTTTCGGTCCCGGCCAGGTATTCCACGATCTGGCCGAGTGTTTTCAGGCTTCCCATGATTTCAGGAGAGATGGCCGGGAGGTTGGGAATCTGTTCTTCAAAGGTAGACAGTATTTCCACCCGTTTGATGGAATCGATACCCAGGTCGGACTCGATATCCATGTCCAT
>Ga0315545_1000239_pt1 | contig 61358 bp, 54 predicted proteins | sample SalMarSW160210MG_FD_203096 | JGI IMG/M metagenome (GOLD analysis project Ga0315545, IMG submission 203096) | Salt marsh sediment microbial communities from the Plum Island Ecosystem LTER, Massachusetts, United States - Salt Marsh Sediment SW1602-10 ...
AGCATTTCAAAAGACCATGCCCGCTCACCCTCCGAGACGCTTTCCTGGACGGCAATCCCTCTGATTCTCGCCGACTTAATTAATAAAAAAAATGGGGGGCAGGCAAATAAATTTTAAGTCTTGACAAGCTCGGGTTGATGTCTACACTTTATAATAGTTAAAGAAAGATTATTTTCGTTGCTTGTGCTTCGGATTTTAAAGGAGTGAAAATGAAAGATATTTCAATTGTTTTGTGCGGTGAAGCCGGTCAGGGTATTCAAACTGTAGAGAAGATACTCGTTTCTGTACTTAAACGTTCAGGTTATTTTGTTTTTGCCGCGAGAGAGTTTATGTCCAGAATAAGAGGAGGAAGTAACTCTACCGAGATTAGAGTATCCGATAAGCCCGTTAATTCCTTTGTTGAAAAAATAGATGTTTTGATTCCGCTGGACGGGAAAGCGGTCGACCATGTAAAGTGGAGAATAGGCGAGAATACGATAATACTCGGTAAAAAGGAATTTATACAAGGTAAATCTGGAAAGACATTTGAGGTTCCTTTTATCGAGTTGGCAAAAGAAGCAGGTAATAAGCTTTACGCGAATACCGTCACGGTGGGACTTCTTTCCGGTATGCTCAGCGTAGATTTCTCGCATACGAAAGATTTTATAAGCGATTTTTTCAAGAAAAAGGGCAAGGAAATCATTAAGGGGAATGTCGAAGCTGCTAAAAAAGGCTATGAAATAGCAGAAAAACTGGTTAAAGAGAATAAGATTGACTTCAAGATAAAAAAGAATGAAAAGGCAAAGGATAATTCGCTTGTAAGCGGTACCGATCTGGTCTCCTTAGGGGCAATAGCTGGGGGGTGCAATTTTATTTCTTCCTATCCGATGTCTCCTTCGACCGGAGTCCTCACCTTTCTTTCATCCAAGCAGGAAGAGTTTGGGATAATAGCCGAACAGGCGGAAAGCGAGATATCCGCTATTAATATGGTGCTGGGAGCAAGTTACGCGGGAGCAAGAGGAATGGTAACTACCTCAGGAGGCGGTTTTGCTTTGATGGTCGAGGGATTAAGTCTTGCCGGGATACTTGAAACTCCGGTAGTGATACATCTTGCGCAGAGACCGGGTCCGGCGACCGGTCTTCCTACGAGGAGTGAACAGGGTGATTTGCTTTTTGCCCTTTTTTCCGGGCATGGAGAATTTCCGAGGATAATTTTTGCTCCCGGCAAAACGGAAGACATTTTTAATCTCAGCAGGATAGCTTTTGACCTGGCGGATAAGTTTCAAGTTCCGGTTATTATAATGACCGACCAGTATCTCCTTGATTCTTCTTTTTTAACTCCTTCGATCGATGTATCGAAGTATAAGAATAAAAAATACATAGTTAAAACGTATAAAGGTTATAAACGTTATAAGTTAACAAAGAACGGAATAAGCCCCAGAGGTATTCCGGGTTACGGTAGGGGATTAGTGGTTGTGGATAGCGACGAGCACGACGAAGAAGGACATATAACCGAAGACCTCGATTTTAGAATAAAAATAGTGGATAAGAGACTTAAAAAAATGGATTTAATTAAGAAAGAGATAGAATCTCCGGAGTTAATCGGGAATAAAAATTATAAAACACTTGTGATAGGATGGGGCTCCACGTATTACGGAATAAGTGAAGCTTTAAAACGACTCGACGACAGAGATATCGCACTCCTGCATTACAGGCAGGTTTATCCCCTGCATCCTGATACTGAAAAATATCTTGCCAAGGCGAAAAAAACGATTATTGTCGAAAACAATGCCACCTCTCAGTTTGCCAGACTAATTAAGATGGAAACCGGAATACATATAGATAAATCGATATTAAAGTACAACGGGCTGCCTTTTGGTGTGGAGGAAATCGTGAAGGAAGTTCGAAAAATCGAGAAAAAGGAGGTTGGATGATGGACACGAAAATCTTTGACATGGGTAAGATAGATATAGCATGGTGTCCCGGCTGCGGGAATTTCAGCATCCTTAAGATATTAAAAGATACGTTATCGGACCTGGATATAAAACCTGAAGGACTGGTTATGGTTTCGGGGATAGGCCAGGCGGCAAAAATACCTCATTACTTAAAAGCGAATGCATTCAACGGTTTACATGGCAGGGCTCTTCCTCCTGCAACCGCGATAAAGGCTGTAAACAGGAAGTTGGTTGTAATCGCGGAGAGCGGTGACGGCGATATGTACGGCGAAGGCGGCAATCATTTCCTGCACACAATAAGAAGGAACCCGGATATTACGAATATCGTTCACAACAATATGGTATACGGACTTACCAAAGGCCAGGCGTCTCCTACAAGCATGCAGGGTTTTAAAACACCGGTTCAGCCGGGCGGAGTCATTCTTGAACCTTTTAATCCGCTGGCTGTCGCGATCGGTCTGGGTGCTTCTTTTGTATCGCGCGCCTATTCGGATGATATCAAAGAGACTAAGGAGATAATAAAAAAAGCAATAAAGCATAAGGGATATGCGCTTGTCGATTTACTTCATCCCTGCGTAACGTTTAACAAGTTTAATAACAGAAAATGGTTTAAAGAACATACTTATTATTTGAAAGAAGAGCATGACCCAACCGACAGGAATAAAGCTTTCAAGAAGGCAACGGAAATTGATAAACTTGCCCTTGGTGTGTTTTATATAAATAAAGCCAATAAGCCTTTCGAAGAAAAGCTGGTTGCTTATAGAAAGAATAAGAAACCTATGTTTGAAAGAGAAGTAGATTTTGAGAAATTGGAAAATTTGATAGAATCAAAAAAGGGTTAAACATTAAGAATATATGAAAAAGTTAAAAATAGCTTTTTTCGATGCAAAGCCATACGATATAAATTTCTTTAACGAAGCGAACAAGAAATTCCGCTTTGATATTAAGTATTTTCAAAGTCATCTTTCCGAAAACAATATTGTTGTTACTAAAGGCGCTGATGCCATCTGCATTTTTGTTAATGATAGGATTAATAGAAAAATCGCGGATGAATTGTACAATAACGGCATAACTCTTATAGCTCTTCGTTCCGCGGGTTACAATAATGTAAACTTAAAAGCTGTTTTCGGAAGAATTCATGTGGTCAGGGTTCCCGACTATTCTCCTAACGCGGTTGCCGAACATACGGTTGGTCTGATATTGTCTTTGAACAGAAAAATTCATAAAGCATATTACAGGACCCGGGACAGTAATTTCAATATAAACGGTCTTTTAGGTTTTGATATGGCCGGGAAAACGGCCGGAATTATAGGAACCGGCAAGATAGGAATTGTTGTTTGTAAGATTCTAAAAGGCTTCGATATGAAAGTAATCGCCTACGACAAGTTTCCTGATAAAAAGAATGAAAAGAAATACGGTTTTTCTTATGTGAGTTTGAATACGCTATATAAACAATCGGACATTATAACCCTGCATTGCCCCCTCACACCAGAGACAATGCATATAATCGATAAAAAGAGTATTGAAAAAATGAAGGACGGAGTTATGATAATAAATACAGGCAGGGGAAAGCTTATAAATACGGTAGATCTAATAGCAGCTTTAAAGAAGGAAAAAATAGGCAGCGCGGGGCTGGACGTTTATGAAGAAGAATCGGAATATTTCTTCGAAGATTATTCAAGTACTATAATTGGTGATGATGTGTTAGCAAGACTGCTTACTTTTCCTAATGTGTTAATAACTTCTCATCAGGGATTTTTTACGAAAGAAGCGCTACAGAATATAGCTAAAACTACTCTTACAAACATTAAGCTTTATTTCGAGGAGAATAAACTGCCAAATGAAATTTGTTATCGTTGCTCGGAATTCGGCTCTGGTAAACCCTGCAGGAAAGATAAAACCGGAAGTTGTTTTTAGTTTTTGGGGACAGGGATGGGGTTCTAGCTTCTAGCTTCTGAATTCTTCTATTATATTTCCACCCCCAAAGTCACTCTTATAATTATCCCTATTACAAAAGAAAGGGCGGCAACTCCGAGGCTTAAAAATGTCATCTCAAGAAAACGTTTTCTGAAAGGTAAATCCTTTGCAATTGAAACGTAGTAGTTGAAGAAGAATATAATGAATACTCCGATACCCAGAGTTGCCGTCAGGGCTAAGATATAATTGTTAAAAATAAAATATGGCAAAACCAGCAATAAAACAGTAACAATATAAGCTGTTCCAGTATAGAGTGAAGACTTGAGCGCTGTTTCAGTATTTCCTTCCGCTTTTGTAGAGAGGTATTCTGAAGCACCCATAGAAAGAGAAGCAGCAATTCCTGTTATGATTCCTACCGCCGCTATGAGACTTGTTTTTTGAAGGGCAAAAGAAAGGCCGGCAAGACTCCCGGTTAATTCAACAAGAGCATCATTTAAACCCAGAACAATTGAACCAACATAGTTGAGCTTTTCTTCGTCGAGTAAATCGATCAATTCTTTTTCGTGTTTTTCTTCATCTTCTGCGATTTGTTCCGCTTCCGGGATATATTCCGCGATTTCCATGTAATTAACCTGAGCCTGTTCTTCGCCTTTTTCCATCAGTTTTACCGCAAAAGTGTACCCTAAGAATTTTGCGATTAAAGTAAATTTAAAAATTTTCCAGCGATTTGGCTTTAGATCTTTCTTCGTAATTGTTTGCCAGAATTTGGCATGCCTTAATTCTTCGTTTGCAATATCGAGCAAAACTTTTCTGTTCTTTTTGTCTTTTACTAATTTTGCAATATTGGAATATATATAGTATTCGGTAAGTTCACTCATTTGAGCAGTATAAATTTGTTTCATAATATGTTCAAGAGCTTCTAGTGACTTCCCCATCAAACCTCCTTATAGTAGCAGAAGATTGTTAAAGTTTAACCCCTGCATCAATAAAAACTTTTCTTCTTTTAAATTTTATGAATTTTTTGCCGTTTTGTCAACCGTTTTTTCTATAGACTGTTTTTAAATTCTTTGCAATATGTTATTTGAATACTTCACCCGTTTCTTTTGCCCAGAAAACGAGGTCCAGGGTATCCATCGGTATATTTAAATTTTTTGATAACTTTTTCATTTTTTCTTCTATTTCTATATACTTTTTTTCTGATAAATTTTTTGGGTATTCTCCTAAGACCCCAAGTTCTATTAGATTTCTTATAATATGTCTATCAAGTATAGCTATATCTGCGCCAAGCCCAATATTTCGGAGGAAATGACTCGCTTCCTTCCATCCTATACCTTTCAGGTTTTTCACCAGATATTCTCTTAAGGTTATAGGAGATTTAGATTTTTTTATGATACTATATATTGAATCGCCACCCTTGAAAAATTTATTTCTGGCTTCGAGAAGATATTCTGTTTTTTTATTTTTAAATCTGACCTTTTGCAGCTCTTTATTTATAGCTTTCTTTGTTCCGTTAAGAAGAATACTCTTTTTTCGCATCGATAGGATCGCCTCCCAGCACAATCTTGCTTTCGATTGAGGAGTCAATATGCAGAAGGCTAATTCGGCAAACACCTCTTCGGGACTTGCGTTTTCGCCTATTTGCTTGAATTCGTCGAGCCGGCGTTCAATTTCTTTCTTGAATTTCGAATATACTTGTTTTATTTCGGGGATATTTTTTTTATTAATTTCCAATTTTCCAAACTTACCATACTAAAGTGATTGCCTATGTCAAGACGGCAACCCACCCCACACCAAATATTAACCACAGAGGACACAGAGAAAAACAAACCCTCAGAGACCACAGAGAAAAACAACAAATTATTTTTTTAATTAAAAACCCCAACCCCTCCAAAAAATAGAAACAACGAATTACACGAATAGCACGAATATCGAAAAGAAAAAAACTGATTTATTTGTGCAATTTGTTGTTAAAAAACGGGTGGTGCGGGTTCTTTATTTTTCCTATTCGACAATTTAACCATTCAACTAATTTTCTGACGCCCTGATTCTTCTTGCTCCGCAAACCTGCTTTTCTTTTTCTCAATTAGAGAAAAACTACACCTTGACAAAAACAAGAAATCATATATAATGATTTGGAATAATTTTAAATTTGTAATGATTACAAAAATAAAATGAAAGTTCAGGAGGTAAGATGAAAGAGATGACGAAGAGAGCCTTAAGCGATGCGTTCGCCGGAGAATCTATGGCTCATATGAAATACATTATTTACAGCGATATTGCAAGAGAGGAAGGATATTCTAATGTGGCAAGGCTTTTTGAGGCTATCGCGTATGCCGAGAGAGTGCATGCCAGAAATCATGCCAGGCTTTTAGGCTTATTGGGTAAGACGGTTGGCAATCTTCGGAAAAGCGTTGACGGAGAATCCTTTGAAATCGAGGAAATGTATCCTGTTTATAAAAACACTGCAAGTCTTCAAGGTGAGAAGGCGGCAGAGATTTCAAATAATTACGCTTTAGAAGCCGAAAAAATACATCAAACTATGTATGCAGAGTCAAAGAAAGATGTTGCAAAAGGTAAGGACATAAAATTAGCAGAAGTTTATGTTTGCCCCGTTTGCGGATATACGCACGAAGGAAATCCGCCGGATAAATGTCCGGTATGTAACGCTTCTTCTAAAACATTTAAAAAATTTTAACGAAAGGGAGGTATTGAATTATGGGTTTTGCAGAACTTTTAAAAACGGCTGATTGGAAATCTGAAAAACATGTACCTGCAATAGAAGTATTGGAAAAAGATGAAAAGGTCAAGTTAAGAGTTTCCGTTGGTAAAGAAATTCCTCATCCAAACAAAACCGAACATCATATAAGGTGGATCGAAGTTTACTTTAAGCCCGAAGGCAGTAAGTTTCCTTATATGATCGGAAAGGCTGATTTTGAAGCACACGGAGCTTCCACGGAAGGTCCCGATACAAGTACGGTTTATACTGAACCGGATGTTAATCTAACGTTTAAAACCGGAAAATCTGGCACTATCTATGCTTTCTCTTACTGTAACATCCACGGCCTGTGGGTTAACGAAGAGGAGTTGGATATATAGATATTAGTGAAGTAATAAATTAAATATTAAAAATTAAAAAGCAAAATTACAGATGAAAATGCAAAATTTTTTATATTGTTCAAATACATGTAGTTTTTTTATTTTTGAACTTTAATCTGTATTTTTGCATTTTGATTTTTGAATTTAGCGGCTTCGCCGCGCATGGAATTTTCTACTTGAAATCTACTTGGATTTCGCTATAATAGATTAATAGATATGAAAATAAATTATGAATCTTTATTCCGGATTTTTAGATTTCAATTGTCTTGTGTATTCGCAGACGGGGGTTTTAAAAATGAAAAATTCGAGAATTTTCAACGGGTTTTTTCTTTTGTTGGTTTTATGGTTGCCTGTAATATTGCAGGCAGAATTAAAAAAGGATTTAAGTTTACTTAGGCCTCCGATGGATGAGTTTATAGATTCTTTAATGGTGAAAATGACGCTTGAAGAAAAGTTGGGTCAGCTGGCTCAATATACAGGTGGCTTGCATAATGCGCTCAACTCCATGGTGGATGACAAGCTTAAAGATATGATAAGGAGGGGTAAGGTTAGTTCTTTATTGCATGTATTGGGTGCCGATTTTCTTGGTGGCTTGCAGAAAATAGCTGTCGAAGAATCGCGTCTTGGAATACCCTTAATATTTGGTCTCGATGTTGTTCACGGATTTAAAACAATTTTCCCCGTTCCTCTTGCGTCTGCCTGCAGTTTTGAACCGGAAGCTGTACAGCGAACAGCAAGAATTGCGGCAGTTGAAGCTGCGGCTTCGGGTGTACACTGGACTTTTGCTCCTATGGTCGATATTACTCTCGACCCAAGATGGGGAAGGATAGTGGAAGGAGTGGGGGAGGACCCTTATCTGGGTACTGTTATGGCAAAGGCGCAGGTCGAGGGTTACCAGGGAGATGATTTGAGTTTTGCAAATACAATTCTTGCATGTCCGAAACATTATGTCGCCTATGGTGCGGCTTGTGGCGGAAGGGATTATGATAGTACAGAAGTTTCGCTGCGAACACTTAATGATGTGTATTTGCCGCCTTTTCTTGCAGCAATTAAGGCTGGAGCCGGGTCGATTATGAATGGATATAACGATATTAACGGAGAACCCATGTCTGCGAACAAAGAGCTTTTAACTGATGTGCTTAGAAAAAAATGGGGTTTTGGTGGTTTTGTTGTTAGTGATTGGGATTCAATCGGAGAATTGATAAATCATGGTGTTGCGAAGGATAGATTGGAGGCAGGTAAGAAGGCGTTATCTGCTGGGATAGATATGGATATGAAGAGTGGAATATTTGGCGAAGATATGTTGGAGGCCGTAAAGAAAGGGGAGATACCGGAAGAATTAGTGGATAAAGCGGTCAGAAGAATTCTTGAGGCTAAATACAAATTGGGACTTTTCGATGACCCGTTTAAGTATTGTGATCCGGAGGTCGAAAAAGCTGAGATTTTAAAAGAAGAGCATATTAAGGCAGCAAGAGATATGGCATGCAAATCCATTGTATTATTAAAAAATGAAGATAATGTTCTTCCTTTGAAAAAGGATTTGAAAAAGATTGCTGTTATCGGGCCTCTTGCGGACGATTCGAGAGCGCCTCTTGGTTTGTGGAAAGCTGTTGGTGAAGAAAAGGATGTTGTGACCGTATTAGAAGGTATAAAAAATATAGTTTCTGAAGGGACAGAAATTCTTTATGCTAAAGGCTGTGAAGTAAATGGAGATGATGAAAGCTTATTTACGGAAGCTGTTTCTTTGGCTGTAAGGTCAGATATTGTTGTGCTGGTTCTGGGAGAATCCGCTAATATGAGCGGAGAAGCTAGAAGCCGCTCGGAAATCGATCTTCCAGGTGTTCAGAAGAAACTTGCTAAGGAAATTGTAAATACGGGAACTAAAGTGGTAGCTGTGCTTTTGAATGGAAGACCGCTTGCGACTTCCTTTTTGAGTGAAAATATTCCGGCGATTCTGGAAACCTGGTTTTTAGGTATTCAGTCTGGTAACGCTATCGCCGATGTTTTGTTCGGCGATTATAATCCCGGAGGTAAACTTGCCGTAACTATACCGCGGAGCGTGGGTCGGATTCCCTCTTTTTATTATCACAGAAATACCGGTAAGCCGGCTTCTGAGGAAAATCTATTTACTTCCCGGTATATTGATTTACCTCTTACTCCTTTGTATCCATTCGGACATGGCTTAAGTTATACGGATTTCAAATACTCGAAATTAAAAATAAAAAATAAAAAAGTAGAAGCAGGTGACTCATTAGAGTTGAGTTTCTCTCTTAAGAACACGGGAAAAGTTTTTGGAAGCGAAGTTATTCAGTTGTATATCAAGGATGTGGTCGCAAGTGTAGCTCCGCCGGTTAAAAAATTGGTAGGCTTTAAGAGGATATATCTGGAAGGTGGGGAGGAAGTAAAAGTTAGTATGAAAATGCCCGTGAATCTTCTTGCTTTTTATAATAAAGATATGAAAAAAGTCGTGGAGCTGGGAGAGATTAAGTTAATGATTGGCAGTTCTTCCGAGGATATACGGCTCGACGGATCTTTCACGATTGCAGGGGAAGAAACCGAAGTAAGCGAGACAGAAGTTTACTATACTGAAGTCGAAGTAAACATGGATTAGCAGGTAGCTGGTTTCAGTTTTTGTTTTTTAAGTTTCGAGTTAATAACCTTTCCAGCTTTAGGCGTTTGGGATAACACTTTCGAAAAACCACAGTCAGTTTCCCCTGCGGTTTATTTCACAAGGAGTGCTGTTCGAGAAAGACGTGGTCAATTTCCCCTGCGGTTTTATTCGCAAGGAGTACTGTTCGAGAAAACCAGAGTCAATTCTCCCAGCGAGAGAATTGCTCTTTACCTCTCGCTCTCACTCTTTTCGATTTTTGTAAAATCGAAAAACCGTGCCCGTTCGAGCTCCGAGATATTTTCCTGAACAGTACCCCTTACTCATTGGGCTGTTTTTGTCAAAAGTCCATGCCCGCTCGGTCTGCGAGACATTTTTTATGAAAGGCATCCCTGAACTTTTAATATTTTAAGAAAATAAAAAGGATAGTGTGCCCGCTCGGTCTGCGAGATATTTTTCTTGAGCGGTATCCCTCACTCTTGGGTTTTAAACAACAAAAAAATCTCTGTGCTCTCTGTGTGTTTGTTTTTTCTCTGTGTGCTCTGTGGTTTAAAAAATCGAGGTTGGGGTTGCCCTCTTGACAAAGTTGGTTTTAGTGTTACCTTTTATTAAAAAGTAACACTTGTTAAAGGGGGTATTAATGGTTTTGTTTTTGGTGTATATTTTGGCGATTGTTGATTCTTCGGAATCTGTTATGGATACTTCGTATACTAAAATGTATTTTTCAGAAGGTGTAGTAGTTACCGCGAGCAGATACGAGGATGAGGTTTCCGATATCTCAACGTCTGTTTCCGTAATTACCGAAAAGGATATAAAATTTGTAAATTCTTATATAGCTCCCGATTTGCTTTCTGATGTTCCCGGTGTGGAAGTTATGAAAACGGGCAATTTTGGAAGAGCTGATGTAGTAATAAGAGGGATCGGAAATAATGGGAGGAAGCTTGGTTTCCTTGTCGACGGAAGACCGGAAAAGATGGCTATATATGGTTGTGCGGTAACCCATACGTTTCCTCTTCATAATGTAAAAAAAATAGAGGTTGTTAAGGGTCCCCTTTCTTCTTTGTACGGTTCCGGGGCTATGGGGGGTGTTGTCAATATTTTAACCAGGCAGCCCAGCGGTGGTGATAAGCTGAATTTCGAGTGTGATTACGGAAGTTACAATACTTACAATTTAACTGGTTCTTTCGAGGAATCTTTCTCTAAAATAGATTTTTTGGGTACAGTGCAAAAGAATTCATCCGATGGCTACCAGGAGAATTCGGCTTCGAGTACTGATGCTTATCAGGGTAATTTAGTATACAATATTAATGGAGATTGGAGAATTGAAAATTATGCCAAGTACGTGGAGGCATATAAGCAGGATCCGGCAACCGTAGGAGATACCTCTACTCCTGAAGGCTATCAGAACTACGAAAGAGGAGCTTTTGATGTTTCTGTGTATGGGTATATGGATAAAATCGATTTTCAAACAAAAATCTACAGGACTTATGGTTATCATGAATTTTCTGACGGATGGGAGTCGAGGGATAGAACCGACGGTTTGAGTCCTTCGGTTAGATTATCTTTTTTAAAAGGAAATGAGACTCAAGGCGGCTTTGAATTTTATAAACAATACGGGAACTGGATTTCTACTGATAGAAAGTGGGATAGGGCAGTATATGAAGGATTTATTCATACGCAGCAGAAAACCTCGTTTGTTAATCTTTCGGGAGGGGTAAGATATACTTATGTAAGCGATTCGGAAGGGGTTTTTTCATACGATGGTGGAATTGTTATTAAATATAATAACACAAGGATTCGGGGTAGAATAGGCAAAGGCTTTAGACTCCCTTCTTTTAATGATCTCTATCTTTTTTCTTCCTCGAATCCTTCTCTCGTGGCGGAAGAACTGTGGGATTACGAAATCGGTTTAAGGCAAAAATTGTCTGATATCATGGACCTCGATTTTGCTCTATACCGTATGAATACAAACAATTTCATCAGATTCTCTCCTACAAGTGGTCAATTTGAAAATATAGATACATTGATTGAGAAAGGGCTGGAAACTTCTATCGGTATATATCCCGTTGATTGGTTGAAGCTTAAAGTATTTTATTCTTATATCGACAGGGAGGATAGAACGCAAGGCGTTCCCGGTCAGAAGTTCAGCGGAAGTATTACTTTCGAGAGGGATATTTTAGAAGCAAGGTTGAGCGGAAGATATTTGACCGATTATTACGCTGCTGACAATCATTTAGAAGAAATCCCTTCCTATTATGTTTTTGATTTCCGTTTAAATGTTAAACCTAAGGATTATGTGTCTTTGTCTTTAGGTATCGACAATATACTTGATGAGTACTATGAGCGGTATGTTGAAGTGCCTAATGCCACAGGTTTGTATAGCATGCCCGGTAGGACTTTTAAGATGGGAATTGCTCTGGAAAAATGAATCTACTTTTTCTGATTTTAAGTATGGGAATAGTTACCTCGACAACCGATATATCTTCTGTTGTGGAGGCTATTGCTCCCGATGACGCTAAAGTGGTTAGCATTGTGTCCGGTGGAATGTGTCCCGGGCATTTTGATCTCTCTCCGGCTGAAGCTAATTTGATTTTTTTATCAGACTTAATTATTTATCACGGCTACGAATCATGGTTTGCGAAAGTGGAAAAATTAAAGCTCGATATCGATATAGTGGATTTAGAGACCGATGGTAGTTGGATGATTCCGGATATATATCTAAAAGGAGCTTTAGAGATTTACAATATTTTAAAAAAGGAATACGGTTCTGATAGTGTTAGTATCAGAAAAATCGATAAAAAGTACGAAAAATTTAAAATGAGTGTGGATACACTTTCTAATATAGTTGCAAAGAAGAAAGAATCGATTAAAGGAATTAAAGTTATTTGTAATGAACATCAGAAGGATTTTCTTCTTTTTCTCGGCGCGGAAGTTGTTGCCGTTTTTTCTCCGGGAGACGATATTTCTCTTAAAGAAATATCGGAGATAGTAAAAGTCGGAAAAGACGAAAACGTGCAGTTAGTTGTGGATAATCTTCAAAGCGGTAAAAAAGTCGGTAGCACGATAGCGGATGAATTAAAAAGTGCTTATATAATTTTTTCTAATTTTCCGGAAGAACAGGGATATAAGGTAACTCTTTTAAATAATATAGATCTCTTGCTGGAGATCATAAGTGATAAAAATACAAAAAGTTAGTAAATCCTTTAGTGGCAAAAAAGTTTTATCTGAGATTTCTCTCGATATAAAAAAGCAGGATTTTGTTGCGATAATAGGTCCAAACGGAGCAGGAAAGACGTGCCTGCTTAGAATAATAAACGGGCTTTTTATTCCTGATGAGGGAAAAATTAGAGTATTTGACCTTGATCCGGTTAAAAATGGTCTATTTGTAAGAAAAAAAATTGGTTTTATTTTTCAAAATGAGTTTATAACCAGAGATGTGCCTCTTTCGGTTAATGATGTTGTTTCTGTGGGGAGGGTAGGGGTAAAAGGGCTTTTTAAAAATCTTGATAAAGAAGATTTTGAATCCGTTCGAAATGCTATGGACGAGGTTGGAATAAGCGATCTGGTGAATAGACCTGCGGGTTTTCTTTCGGGAGGAGAGCAGAGAAAGGTGTCGATTGCGCGAGAATTGGCAAGAGATGTCGAAATTCTTCTTCTTGATGAGATTTTAATGAATTTAGACCCTGCTTCACAAATGGAAATTAATAATTTAATTACTCGTATTTACGAAAAACATAAATTGACAGTTGTTTTCGTAACTCATCTTCTAAGGTATTTACCGGAAGGTATTAATAGAGTTGTGGCTCTTAAGAATGGAAAAGTGTTCAGTGATTTTTCGAACCAAGATTTTAATTCAAAGGATTTATCTCGACTTTATGATGTCGATGAGGAAAATTTGAAGAAATATGTGGGAAATTTTAAGTTATAGTTATTTTCAAAATGCGCTCTTGGGTTCTATTCTTGCCGGGATAGGTCTCGGTATTGTAGGTGTATGGGTAGTTCTCCTCCGGATTCCCTTTGTGGGAGTCGCCATATCTCATGCCGCTTTTGCCGGGTCCGTAATTGGACTTCTCTTTGGAGTAGATCCTGTTTTGATGGCAATAGTATTTTCTTTGCTTGCTTCGATTTTAATAGGGCCTATTGCGGAAAAATCCGGTCTCGAAGCAAACGTGATAATCGGTATTATTTTTTCTCTTGTTTTGGGAATCGCTTTTCTCGGACTTGGTTTGATAAAGGGTCCCAAAACAGAAGCATTCAATCTTATCTGGGGAAGTATTCTTACTCTTTCAAGAGTAAATATATATTTGAACGCCGGAATAACTTTTTTTGTGATTCTTTTCCTGCTTTTTTTCGGAAAAGAAATAAAAGCGGTATTTTATAATAGAGAAGTCGCGGCTTCGTGCGGAATACCCGAGAAGTTTATTTTTTTTAGTCTGCTTTTCCTGTCCGGATTTGTAATTTGTCTTAATTTGAATACAATCGGAGGAATATTAATTTTCAGTCTTTTGATAAATCCTCCTTCGGCCGCGAGAATTCTGACTCACAGTCTTTCTAAAATGTATCTTCTATCGATTCTTTTTGGTATTATCGCCTGCCTATCGGGACTTTTCTTTTCTTATGTGTTTTCTGTCCCTGCCGGGGCCACAATAATAATCGTTTCTTCGCTTATTTTTATAATTTCAATGGTTTTAAGAGGTGGAAATGGAAGTTGATTGCTTTGAAAAGTGGGCGGAGAACTGGGAAGTTTCAGCGGAATCCAAGGTAGTTGCGGGAATATTTGTTAAAGAGTTAATGAGTAATGATTCCGCATTCGTTCTGGATTTAGCTTGCGGTAAAGGAGTGTTACGGGATTATTTAAATAAAAATATTCCCGGTTCAAAAATTGTTTATATCGATAAGGCTTTCGCGATGATTAAGGGCTTAAAGGAAACCTATCCCGATGAGTTTGCTATAAGGGGAGAAGGTGAGAATATTCCTCTGGATAGTAATAAATTCGATGCAGTTATAATTTACAATTCTTTTCCTCACTTCAAAGACAAGGAAAAAACTATTTCGGAATGTTACAGGGTATTAAAAAAAGGGGGGAGGTTAATAATAGGGCATTCCATGACTCCCGAAAAAATCAATCAATTGCATAAAGATGTCGGTGATCAGGTTGCCAATCACCGATTGCCGGAAGAGGAAATTTTTATAGAAATGTTTAAAAACTGCGGTTTTAAAGATATCGAATATTTTGTCGATAGTTATTTTTATGTGATGGGATTTAAATAGGATTAGCCACGAAGACACTAAGACACGAAGAAAAAACAACAAAATTAGTATTGTTGATTAAACCCCTCAACCCCACCAAAGAATAGAAACAACGAATCACACGAATAGCGCAAATTTCTTTTAATTTAACTCGAAACACGAAACCCAAAACTCGAAACTTTATAATTTCACACAAAGTCACAAAGGACACAAAGTTTTTATTTATTTTTTTTGACTAGTGACCAGTGACTGGTGACTGATGACTACTTTTTCATTCCTGCGCTACGAATTTTTCTCTTTTTGCTTTTATATTTATTTCCTGAACTCTGTCGGCTATATCTGCGTTTATATATGTATAACCATTAAAGGTTTTGGAAGATTCTCCTGAAATGTCCAGATTTTGCAAAACCTCATCCGCAATAATCGAACCTTCTTTATTCAAGAATTCTACTGTGGCTGTAAGATTTATTGATTCTTTTTCCTGATTGTAAACAGTAAATTCCCAGAAAAATTTCCATTTTTCACTGCCTCTTTCCGTAACTTTGGTGTTGGCTCCGAAAATATTCCATGTTGGTTCTTCCAGGTCTTTTCCTGACGCTACGATTTTACCCGAGGTGGATTTTTCCTCTTTTATTTTTCCTTCAGTTGCGGTTTTAGGCTCTAAGGAGAGTTCGATTGCATCGTCAACACCATATCCTGTAATCCTGCAAACTTTGCCCAAAGAATCACTTTCGAATCCCACGATTCCGGGTTTGTCGGCTTCTCCGGACATGTATGCTTTGTTTTCTCCCGTTTTATAAGTGATAGGATTCTCGAAAGCTATGCCCAATTCGCGCTTGATCCATGAAACGGAACTGTTTTTCGGATAATATCCGTTTTCCCAGGAGAATTTCTTTGCTGCTTTTTCCATTATTTTCATATTTTCTTTAACGGATACGATTGTGATTGCTTCGCTGACCTGTTCATAGGATTCACCGACGACAGAAATATACGGAGACATTAAGTGCCCAAGCGCAACACCCGCAATAAAAGCCACAATGATTAAGAATACAGCGCTTCTTTTTTTCATTACTTCCTCCTAAGTCCGATTTATATTTAAGTATAATGAATTCATTCTCTTAAGTCAATGGTATTTTTGGCTACGAATAGCCACGAAGGCACTAAGATACAAAGAAAGAAACAACAAGAAAATATTATTTTTTATAATTTCCACACCCATCCCAAAAGAGAGTAACAACAAATAGCACAAATTACACAAATGTATTGATAATGAGCATTTTTTATATAAGAATGAATCTTTTTCGTTTTATTCGTGCTATTCGTGTAATTCGTTGTTTCTATTTTGGGGAAGGGTTGAGGGTTTTAATCGGAAATATAAATTTTGTTGTTTTTCTTTGCGTTCTTTGTGGGCTTTGTGGTTCAATGATTTTTTTATATTGCTTGACATGGGATAAGCATAAGTTATATTTGTTTTGGAGTATTTAATTTATATTAATATGAAATTTAAGGAGGGGTATTTAAAGGATGATTGATAAAGAGAAAGAGTTAGCAGGGGCGGCTGTTTCGGATTTCTTATCCGATGGCATGATTTTAGGTCTTGGTACGGGTTCAACATTTTATTACGCTATAAAAAAGATAGGTGAGATGGTCAAAGAAGGTTTGAAAATAAAAGCAGTTTCCACTTCATCTTCCACGGATAAATTAGCGGAGTCTTTGAATATTCCTCTTTTGTCTATCGATGATGTCGAGGAAATCGATTTGACCATAGACGGCGCCGATGAGGTTGATCCTTTTTTCAACGGAATAAAGGGAGGAGGGGGGGCTTTATTGTTCGAAAAAGTAGTGGCGAAATCTTCCAAGAAAAATCTATGGGTTGTTAATGCCGCAAAAATGGTTGATAAATTGGGCGCTTTTCCTTTACCTATCGAAGTTGTTCCTTACGCTTTTGGTAACGTCTTTAAGAAACTCGAAGCCAGAGGATATAATCCCAAGATTAGAATGAAGGAAGGGGAAAAATATCTCACAGATAGCGGTAATCATATAATAGATGCGGGTTTGGGAGCAATCGAAGATGCTTACAAATTGGAAATCGAATTAAACATGATTCCCGGTGTCGTCGAAAACGGCCTATTCTTAGATGTTGCAGATATCGTTATTGTGGGAAAAGGGGATGTAGTGGAAATTATTCGAAAAGAATAATTTAGTTGAATCGTTAAATTGTTGAATAGTTAAAACAAACGAAATTTTTTATTCGTGTTATTTGTACTATTTGTTGTTCCTCATAATTTTGGGGTTATGGGTTTTTAAAAACGATAATTAAAATGGGTTGTGGGATGTGGACTTTGTGTTCTTTGTGGTTCAATTATAATTTGTTTTTTCGAGGTTGGGTGTTTTAAACAACGAAACATCTTTTTTTGTTTTTTTTCTCTGTGTCTCTGTATGAGATATTGGTTTTTGTTTTCGACTAGAGACTAATGACAGGTGGGCGTGTTGCCCAAAACCAATAGAATAAAATAACACAGTTCACATTGTTATTGCGAATTTTTCTTCACGCCTTTCCACCGTGACGCAATCTCCACGTATAGCTTGCAATTAAGCCCTTTAATTTTATCACAAGAGATTACTTCGCGAAAGTCGAGCAAGAGGACAAATTCGCAAAGACATTACTTTGGATAGCGAAAAGCCTTTCGGCAACACGCCCAGGTGACTAATGACTATTTTGAACCTTCAAGGTTCAAAATCTACCATTGACATTTTTATTTAATATTGTATATTTAAAATCTTAAAAAACTTTTATATCCCGTAATAACAAAATAATAAAGGAATATAAAGATAAGCGATTATAGGAGTTATGCATGTATAAGATATTAAAGAAAGAAAAAATTGGGCCGAATTTAAATAAATTCGTAATAGAAGCGCCGCTTGTACCAAGAAATTACCAGCCGGGTCAGTTTGTTATATTAAAGGTAAATGAGGTAGGTGAGCGAATTCCTATTACAATCGCAGAAGCGGATAAGGATAAAGGAACAATTACAGTATTCGTTCAGGAAGTGGGTAAGACTACTTATAAACTGGGAGAATTGAAGGCTGGAGATTCTATCTCGGATGTGGTCGGTCCACTCGGCCATCCGGCTAAAATAGACAAAGTTGGAACTGTCGTAACAATAGGCGGAGGAGTGGGTACTGCCATTGTTTATCCGGAAACGAAAGCGTTCAAAGAAGCAGGGAATTATGTTATTTCCATAATAGGTTTCAGAAATAAAGAGCATGTCATATTAGAAGAAGAAATGAGAAAATATTCTGATGAGCTTTATGTCCTGACCGACGACGGTTCTTACGGAAAAAAAGGATTTACAACCGATGAATTACAGGAGCTTGAAAGTGCAGGAAGAAAGATGGATCTTGTAATAGCTATTGGTCCCGCAATAATGATGAAGAAAATCTCGGAAATGACAAAAGGATATAATGTTAAAACGATTGTTTCTCTTAATTCTACAATGATGGATGCCACCGGTATGTGTGGGGGTTGCAGGGTCGAAGTTGACGGGGAAACTAAGTTTGCATGTGTTGACGGGCCGGAATTCGATGGCCATAAAGTAAATTTCGATTTACTTATAAAACGCCTTTCTACTTACGAAAAACAGGAAAAAGAAGCTCTTGACAGGTATAAAGATTGTAAAATCGGAAAGTAAATGAGCGATAAGAAAAGGGAGGCTCCTCGTGAGCCTATGCCCAAGCAAAAAGTCGAAGAAAGAGTAAAAAACTTTTATGAAGTTGCGCTTGGTTACACCGAGGAACAAGCAAAAAAAGAAGCGGCAAGGTGTATAGAGTGTCCTAAACCTCTTTGTGTTCGAGGTTGTCCGGTCGATATAAATATTCCCGAATTTATAAGATTAGTAGTTGAAGGTAAGTACACCGAAGCGGCAAGTAAAATAAAAGAAGATGACATTCTGCCTCGAATGACAGGCAGGGTTTGTCCCCAGGAAGACCAGTGCGAGGCGCAGTGCGTTCTGGGTTTAAAAGGTAATCCGATAGCAATAGGTCGTCTTGAACGTTTTGTTTCCGATTATGAGGCTGTAAATTCTAAAGGCCAGATACCGGCATTGCAGGCGAAGAAAAATAAAAAAGTTGCAGTTGTAGGGTCAGGTCCGGCGGGCCTGACCGTTGCAGCGGATTGCGCGAGGATGGGATATGAGGTTAAGATTTTTGAAGCTTTACATAAACCGGGAGGGGTTCTTGCTTACGGTATCCCGGAGTTCAGACTGCCGAAAGAGATTGTAGAGAGCGAAGTCGAAACTCTTGAAAAAATGGGTGTCGAGCTTGAGTGTAACGTAATAATAGGTAAAACAATTACAGTAAAACAACTTTTCGAGGAAGGGTATGCAGCAATATTTCTCGGTGTCGGCGCGGGTCTTCCGAGATTTCTCGGTGTAAAAGGAGAGAATCTCTTAGGTATATATTCAGCCAATGAGTTTCTGACCAGAGTAAATTTGATGAAAGCGTACAAGTTTCCCGAGTATGATACACCAATAAGTATCGGTAAAAAAGTCGCGGTTGTGGGTGGAGGCAATGTTGCAATGGATTCTGCGCGTAGTGCCGTTAGGCTCGGGGCGGAAGAAGTACATATAGTCTACAGGCGTTCGCGTCAGGAAATGCCGGCAAGGAATGAAGAGATCGAGAACGCGGAAGAAGAAGGAGTGATTTTTGATTTGCTGGTTAATCCACTTGAATTTATCGGAGATGAGAATGGTTGGGTTAAATCTATTAAAATGATAAAAATGGAGCTTGGCGAGCCGGATGATTCCGGTAGGAGAAGACCTGTTACTGTTCTCGGAAGTGAATTTGCATACGATGTTGATACAGTAGTTATTGCTATAGGGCAAAAAGCGAACCCGATACTTTTAGATGCTACCCCGGAAATAAAGAGAAATAAATGGGGTTATATAGATGCGGACTCCGAAAGTGGAAAAACATCGATGAAGGGTGTATTTGCGGGTGGGGATATCGTGACCGGTGAAGCGACAGTCATTAATGCTATGGGCGCTGGAAGAAAAGCAGCCAGGGCTATCGATAGATACCTCAAAACCGGTAAGTGGTGAGAAAAAACACGGGGAAAGATTATTAAAGGATTTTTTGTTTAACTAAAGCTCAAACTCTAAAGTCCAAATATTCACACCTGTTTTATATTTTTCTTTCTCTCGTTACGTTCTTTTAAACTTAAGTTACAGCCGCAGTAATCCTGACGGGTAAGCCCAAGTTCCTTTGAAAGCTTAACACTATTTATAAAACCGTTATTCTTTTTAAAGTTAAACTTCTCATAAACAACTCCATATTCTTTTGAGCCAGTCTCTCCCGCCCTGTTCAACATGTCGATTTTTTTATGAGGGCTTATACTCATTACAGTAGTAAAAGACTCAAAACCAATAGAACTACAGAACTCAGCGCTTCTTCTTAAACGAAGCAAGAAACACTGAAAGCAGCGAGCTCCCCCTTCGGGAGTATCCTCGTATCCTTTAATAGCATTTTTCCAATCCCGGGGGACATAATCATCGGCAGTAAAAGGGATATCATATTTTTTTGCTACCCATTCGGCTTCCTTAAGTCTGATCTCGTATTCTGCGGGCGGATAAATATTCGGATTACAGAAAAAGGAGTGAATCTCATATTGTTCTTTTAGCAGCGATAACACCCATGCCTCATCGGAAGCGCAGCATATGTGGAGTAAAAGTTTTTTATTCATATTAAGCTTTAAGTTAATTTAAGCCCGATATTCTGTCAAGTGTATTGGTGTGCCAAAATAAACCTTTTTAGCAGTACCCTCTGATTCTTACCGACGAAATTAATAAAAAAGATGATGGGGTAGGCAGTGTTTTGTGGATTTAGTAGTTTAATATATTTTTCTCTGTGTCTTAGTGATCTTTGTGTGAAAATAATTTGGTGGGGTGGGTTGGGTTTTAAACTTCGTATAAAAATCCTTTTTAATCTGTGTTTATCTGCGTCCTATTCTTTTCGTGTCTTAGTGTCTTTGTATCTCGAAAATACAAGAAAAAGGTGTTGACTTTTTTTAATTGTAATGTATTATAATTGTTAAATTATAAGCTAAAGTTTAAATAAAATAAGAAAATTAACAATCTTGAGAACCACTGAAAGTTAAAATTCGGAAAGTGGAGTAAAAGGAGATTATGCTTTTTAAGAAGCAGTAATTAAAGTATGGAATATACGTGTATTGAAAAAATAGCGGATTTTGTTGATAAGCAGGTAGAAATTCGTGGATGGGTCTATAACAAGAGGTCCAGCGGAAAAATACAATTCCTGATGGTAAGAGACGGTACGGGAGTAATTCAAGGTGTTGCAACAGAAGAGGATACTGACCCTAAGAGTTTTTCTCTTATGGGTGATTTAGATCAGGAAAGTTCAGTGATTGTCAGAGGCAAAGTCAGGGAAGATAAAAGAGCTCCGATTGGTTATGAGCTTTCGATAAGTTCGCTCCAAGTTGTTAGCGGAAGTAAAGATTATCCTATTACTCCTAAATCTCATGGTACCGATTTCTTACTTGGTAACAGACATATATGGATCCGTTCGAGTAAGCAGTGGGCTATTTTGCGTATACGGGCAGAAGTGGTAAAGGCTGTCGAAGATTATTTGTGGGAAAAGGGATTTTTGCGATTCGATGCTCCTATTTTTACGCCTTCTGCTTGTGAAGGAACTACCACTCTTTTCGAAGTTGATTATTTTGGTGAGCCGGCTTATCTTTCCCAGAGCGGTCAGCTCTATTGCGAAGCAACTGCTGCTGCCTTTGGAAAAGTTTACTGTTTCGGTCCCGCTTTCAGGGCCGAAAAATCAAAAACCCGTCGGCATTTGACAGAGTTCTGGCAGGTGGAACCGGAAATAGCCTATGCTCATCTCGATGATTCTATTGAGCTTGCCAGCGGAATGATCGAATATTTGATAAAAAGAGTTTTAACTAATAGAAAAAGGGAATTGGAAGTTCTGGAGAGGGATATTTCTCTTCTGGAGCAGGTTAAAACACCTTTCCCTAGAATCAGGTATGAAGAAGCAGTAAAGAAAGTTAACGAGTTAGGCGAGTCAATGGAACTTGGTGAGGATTTTGGAGCCCCCCAGGAAACTGTTCTTGGGAAAAGTTTCGGTTCTCCAGTTGTAGTAACTCATTTTCCCAGAGAAATCAAAGCTTTCTATATGAGGAAAGAGTCCGGAAACGAGAAGGTAACTCTTTCTTTCGATATACTCGCACCCGAAGGGTACGGGGAAATCGTGGGAGGCGGAGAGAGAGAATTCGAAGAAGACAAGTTGAAGAAGGAGATAAAGGAAAGAAAACTCCCAGAAGATGCTTTTAAGTGGTATATTGATTTAAGGAAGTATGGTTCAGTTCCGCATGCGGGTTTTGGTCTTGGAATTGAGAGGACTGTTGCCTGGCTTTGTGGAATCGAGCATATCCGTCAAACTATACCTTTTCCCAGAACTCTGGGAAGAGCGTATCCTTAGTATATTAAGGAGGGTTTATGTTTTTTTTATCCTTTTTACTTGTTTCGGCTCTATACATCGATGGGGAAAATTATGTTAAGATATATAGAAGTTCCAATGAAATAGATCTTTTCTTTGTTGAGCAGGGTTTTTTTAATCCTGCGCTCGGGTTTGGCATTGTAGGTGCCGATTTAAACCCTGCAGTTCTCGGTAAAACCGATGACGTTGAATTTTTTACCGCTTTTTCTCTTCCGGGAGTAAGCTCGAACGATGTTAATTCCTTTACTTTTGAAGTTGAGGGAGACAATAGAGATATTACGAATGATGTTTTTGTTAGAGATGATAGTCGATTGTACGGGCAATACAGTTCTTTAGGAGGTATAAATTTTATTGGTTTTTCGAAAAGATTTGGTATGTTCGGTGTAGGTATTTCTTACGGAAGTGGTTATAGATTGGGTGTTGAGGCTAGTTTGAGTGGTAGTGTTTACGGCAGCTTCAAGTCGGATGAGTCTTTTGATTTCACTCACGATGATTTTTCTGAAATTCCTGTTGGCGATGTGGTAAGCGTAAGTCCGATAATTTCGGGTGGGATATCTTTTGATAATCCTTTACCTTTGAAGGTCGAATATACCGATTTTCCGATTTTTCTCGGAGGAGGTTTAAATTATGGGCCTCTGTCAGTTGGCGCGGGTCTTAAGTTCCAGAAATGCGGAATTATGGGAGAAGGAAGTTTTTCTGCTCGGATAGATAGTTTTATTCTTAGAGTGGAGGATACTATTGTTGTTGATGATAACGGTGATGATTGGATAATTCGAGACTTTTCGGCCGAGTTAGACCTGGATGAGGATCTTTTTAACGGTACAATCCAATCTACGGGTCTTTCGACTACGCATTCTGTCTTTACCTTTGGAACACTTTTTGATTTTGCTGGCATGAAACTTTCCATGGGGTTTGACTTTGGCGCGAGTTATGAGCTTGTAGGAGGATACCAGTGGATGTTTTCTGCGGTATCGGATTTGCCCGAGGATTTTATGAATATTGATTCAACTAATCTTACTATCATTCAAGATTCTTTGATTACCGGTACGGCAATTATTAGAATTGATAGTATGATTCGGGATGAGGACTCGGAATATGTGGCTGACTCCACCTTTACTTTCAGCGGTTCCAGTTTCAATTTTAGTTTTTTGCTCGATTTGCCGCTAAAGATAGGCTTTAACGGACGTTTTGGTTTTCCTTCTTCCGATTATAGCTTGAATAAGTTAGGGTTGTGTCTGTATTCCCGTTTGCCTGTTCCCGGCATTGGTGTGGATTTAGGTCTTGCTATGGATTGCGTTTTTCTCGGTGGTTCGGAAGTAGATGACTTTATATTTATTCCGTCTGCAACATTGGGTTTATCTTTTAGTTATGAAAGAGATTATCTTTGTTTTTATTTACCTGTTAAGTATGATGTTTCTCATATAGCTTCGGCGGTTCTTGGTAGCGTTTTGGAGGATAACGAAGACGAAGATGTAACTATTGACATGCGCAGCAGCGCAGGTATATGGGATAATTTGGCTTTTGGTTTAGGATTTAGAGTTAAAATGTAGAATGTTTAAAAGGAGGTCTTGTAAATGGCAGTTCGAGTTGGTGTAAATGGTTTTGGTAGAATAGGAAGATGTATTTTAAGAGAGGTTATAAAAAGAGACGATATAAAGATTGTTGGTATAAACGATATTGCTGATCTTAATAATCTTGCCTATCTCTTTAAGTACGATTCTGTTCACAGAAGATTTAATGGTGACGTAAAGGTCGATGGTAATTCTCTTGTTATAAATGGTACGAAAGTTCCCTTTACGCAAGAGCGAGAGCCTGAAGAGCTTCCCTGGGGGAGTCTTGGCGCAGATATTGTTTTTGAAGCTACTGGTATTTTCAGAACAAGAGATATGGCAGCTAAACACTTAAAAGCGGGAGCAAAAAAAGTTGTAGTCTCTGCGCCTTTTAAGGGAGACGATGGAGATTTTACGATTGTTTATGGGGTAAATCACGATCAGTATGATCCGGCAAAACATGATATTATTTCTAATGCCTCGTGTACAACAAATTGTTTTGCTCCTGTAGTGAAAGTTATGAATGAAATGTTTGGTATAGAGCAGGGTTTAATGACTACGGCTCATGCTTATACTTCTTCTCAAAAAGTACTCGATTTACCGGCGAAGGATTGGAGGAGAGGCAGAGCGGCTTCGCTTTCCATTATTCCGACAACGACCGGTGCTGCGATTGCTACTACGAAAGTTTTTCCCGAATTAAAAGGGAAATTGGATGCGATTGCTCTTCGCGCACCCGTACCCGATGGCGCTGTGGTTGATTTTGTTTGTAAGGTTAAAAAGGAAGCTTCGGTTGATTCCGTAAATGCGGCTTTTAAGAAATATGCCGATGGTGAGCTTAAGGGAGTTCTCGAGTATTCAAAGGATCCTGTTGTATCTATGGATATTATAGGTAATCCTCATTCTTCGATTTTCGATCCTGAATTTACCAAAGTTATCGGAGGATCATTAGTTAAGGTTCTTTCCTGGTATGACAATGAATGGGGCTTCTCTATGAGAATGATTGATGTAGCTATTATGATGGGGAAATCTCTATGAAGAAAGTTCCTTTTATCAAGGATCTTAACGTAAAAGATAAAAAGGTTCTTTGTCGTTTTGATTTTAATGTGCCTATTTCGAATGGAAAGATAGAGGATGATAATAGGCTAAAGGCGAGTTTGCCTACCATTCGCTATTTGTTGGAACATGGTGCGACTGTGATTATGATGTCGCATCTGGGTAGGCCCGGTGGAGCGCCTGTTGAAAAATTCTCGCTTCGACCAGTAGCAGAGAGGCTTTCTGCTTTATTAGGTAAGGAAGTCCAGTTTATAGATAAGACTGTAGGAAGCAAAGTTGAGGAGAAGGTCAAATCTCTCGAGCGTGGAGATTTGTTGCTTTTGGAGAATACCAGATTTCATTCGGAAGAAGAGAATAACGATAAGGAGTTTTCCAGACTTCTTTCGAATCTTGGTGATGTTTACATAAATGATGCTTTTGCTACTGCTCATAGGGCTCATGCCTCTACTTATGGTGTCGCAGAGTTCATTCAAGATAAAGCTGTGGGCTTTTTGATGATGAAGGAAATAGAGCAGCTTTCAAAGCTTATAGAAAAGCCGGAATCACCATTTACCGTTGTTCTTGGCGGTTTAAAACTTAAGACAAAGATACCTGTAATTAAGGGTCTTGCTCCTATTGCGGATGATATTTTGATTGGCGGAGCGATGTCTTTTAGCTTTATTCATGTAAAGGGTGGAAATGTAGGTGATTCTGTTCTTGAAGAAAGTATGTTTGATAAAGTCGAAGAGGCAATTTCGGAGCTTGAGCGACAGGGTAAGCATCTTCACTTACCGGATGATATGGTGGTTATAGATCATATGGAAAAAATTGACGGTTCTGCCGAGTGGGAAGTTGTACCTGCTTTCGAGATTCCGAAAGGTAAAATGGGCGTTGATATTGGTCCTCGGACTATTGTTAAGTATAAAGAGATAATATCAAAATCGAAGACTCTATTTTGGAATGGTCCTGTAGGCGTTTTTGAGATACCTCCATTTGATAAAGGTACATGGGAAATCGCGAGAGAGATTGGCGCCTTAACGAAAAAAGGAGGCTTTACTGTTGTGGGTGGAGGAGATACGGATAAAGTTTTTGAAGATTCTGATATTTCCGTGAACCATATCTCGACCGGGGGTGGTGCTTCTCTTGAGTTTGTTTCTGGTAAAGAATTAGCGGCTTTCAAGGTAATGTAAGGGAGGTTTTTTGATGAGGAAGTTACTAATTGGCGGTAACTGGAAAATGAATAAGGGTATCGCGGATACGATTAAATTCGCAGAGCTTATTAAAGAGAAAAAAGTGTCTACGGAGGATGTTGATGTATTCGTTGCACCTCCTTTTACTTCTCTTGTTGATGCCGTAAGGGGCTTTAAAGGAAGCGGAATTCGGGTTGGGGCTCAAAATCTTTTTTGGGAAGAACAAGGCGCATATACAGGTGAGATTTCTTCGGTTTTTCTTAAAGAAATCGGCGTAGAGTGGGTTATAATAGGTCATTCCGAGAGGAGAACTTATTTTGGGGAAACTAATGCCGGAGTCAAAAAGAAAGTAGAAAAAGCCTTGCAAAAACAACTAAAAGTTGTTATATGTGTTGGTGAAACTGAAGAAGAGAGAGAAGAAGGCAAGGCAAAGGAAGTAGTGGATAAGCAAATAGAAGAGGGGCTCTTAGGTGTTGAATATGGACCTGACAATCTTGCCGTGGCCTACGAGCCGGTATGGGCAATCGGGACAGGTAAGACGCCTCATCCGGAAGATGCCGAGGAGATGCATTCTATAATTAGAGAAAAATTAGGTGATAAAGGTGAAGAAATAAGAATAATGTATGGCGGATCTGTTAAAACACATAACATTAAGGATTTTATTTGCCAGGAAGACATAGACGGTGCTTTGATTGGAGGAGCATCTCTTGATGTTGATGGTTTTGCAGATATGATAAACATAGCAAAGGAGATCAAATGTTAGGATTTTTGGTTGCACTACATGTATTTTTTGCAGTTCTTTTAATTCTTGTCATTCTTATGCAGCAATCTCAGGGTGCGGGTATGAGTTCTGTTTTTGGAGGAACTGGCGGCGGATCTTTCTTTGGAGGAAGGGGCGCTTCGGTGCTTTTGCGGAAGGTGACCGTAGTACTTGCCGTTCTCTTTTTTCTTACCTCGACGACTATAGCGATTAGAATACCTCATTCGGTTGCCGGTGGGAAAGCAAGTATAGAGGATAGACTAAGAGAAAACTTGCCTGAGAGAGTTGGGGTACCTTTTGAGAAAGGCGGTTCAGAGGAGAATGTTCCAGAGGGTTTAATTCCAGAAGAGGGTAGTATGGTTCCGGAGGAAGGCGCAATTCCGGAGGGAAGCGCAGTTCCGAAGGGAAGCAACTGATACAACTTGAAGGAGGATTGTAATGTTTGCAGTTTTTGAGGCTAAAGGATTCCAGTATCTTGGAAGTCCAGGAGAAAAGTTGAAAATACCAAGGTTGGATCGTGAGATTGGGCAGAAAGTTACTTTTGACAAAGTTTTACTTGTTAAGAATGGAGATACCAAAATAGGCCGACCTTATATTGAAGGGGCTTCTATTACGGCGAAAATTATCGACCACGGACGATATAAGAAAATAATTGTTTTTAAGTTCAAAAAAAGAAACCGATATAAAAGAACGAGAGGACATCGCCAGGCCTATACCGAGATAGAAATTAAAGATATTATACTCGGTAGTAAGACAACTACTACAAAGAAGACTCAAGAAGAAACAGAAAAAGTTGAGAAAGATATGATAACTAAGGAAGAAACCAGGAAAATTAAAGCGGAAGCAAAGAAAAAGACAGCAACCAGGGAAGCTAAAAAGGCTAAGAAACCCACAGCTAAAAAGAAGAAATCTAGTGAAACCACAACTAAGGCAAGGAAAAAGGCTGACGAACCTAAGAAAAAAACAAAAAAGACCGTAAAGAAGAAAGAGGCAACTGCTAAGAAAAAGAAATCCACTGCGAAATCGAAGAAAGCTTCCGATAAATCAAAGAAGACAGAGAAATCGACAGATAAACTTAAGAAAAAGAAGAAATAAAACTAATAATTTAAAGGAGGATTAGAGATGGCACATAAAAAAGGTGTTGGTTCTTCACGGAATGGCCGGGATTCGAATCCCAAATATCTTGGAGTTAAAAGGTTTGGGGGAGAAGAAGTTCAGGCGGGAACTATACTGATACGTCAGAGAGGTACCAAGTATTACCCCGGTTGGAATGTTGGTAGGGGCGGAGATGATACGCTTTTCGCTTTAAAATCCGGCAAGGTGGAGTTTGGTAGTAGGCACGGTAAAAAAGTTATAAACGTAATCTCCGGATGATCAGGGTAAATATTACCACAAAGATCACAAAGGACACAAAGAAATAAAATGAGATGTTGTGTTTTCTGTGATCTTTATTTTTTTAAGAGTATTACATATAATTGTATTTTACTCTTTTAGAGGTTTGATATGTTGATGCTCTCGTTTATGTTTTTTCAAATTTTTTGCGCATCCAGCTTTATAAACCCTCATTCTGTAGAAAAAGGGATGCAGGGTATAGCGTTAAGTACTTTTGAAGGAACTAGAATAGATACCATCGAGGTTGAAATTTTGGGAAGAATGCCGGATTATCAATTCGGTAAAGATGTTATAATTGCGAAATTGAAAGGGGCAATTATTGACAAGACAGGTGTTATTGCCGGTATGAGCGGAAGTCCTGTTTATATAGAAGGTAAACTATTAGGTGCGATTGCCTATGGATGGTCTTTTTCAAAAGAACCCATTTGTGGTATTACTCCTTTCGCCGATATGAAAGAAATGAGTGAGAAAGAGTCGGTTGGTTCTTCGAATTTTACGCCAATAAAGCCTCTTCTTACCGTTGCGGGTTTTCCTACTTCTTCGGTTTCTCATTTGGATTCTCTCCCTTTCGATTTTGCGTTTAGTGAGACTGTTCTTGGAGGAAAAACCGAAGATGTTACTGAGTTGGTACCCGGTGGAGTTTGCGGTGTGACCCTTGTTTCCGGTGATGGTAATATTTCTGCTATGGGTACGATAACCGAAGTGGTCGGGGACACCATATTTGCTTTCGGGCACTCTGCTTACGCTACAGGTACTTCAGTGTTGCCGTTTTGTGGGGGAAGTGTTTTGACTTGTTTTCCTTCTCTTTTTAAATCGTTCAAATTCGCCATGCCGGGAGATATAGTCGGAAAAGTAGTGTTTGACGGAGGTGCAGGAATAAGGGCTGTAATTGGTGACGAACCTCCTATGGTTGATTGCAGAATAAAGATTGGAACACTCGAGAAAAGATACAAGGTAACTGCCGAAAGGAGTGTTTTTAACATTCTTCCTTCCTTTCTTGTGTTTTCGAATTGGGTCGAAGAGATGGGTGAATACGAAAAGGTCACCGTAAGCGGGGAATTAAATATTTGGACGGATGAAGGTAATATTTTGGTTCCTCTTGCTCTAAGCGGTGAGGGAATTCAGAGAGGTTTATATCAGTGGGTAAGGGAGCCTCTTATGGCAATTCAGGAAAATAGATTCGAGGGAGTAAATATTGATTCTATCTCTGTAGATTTATCGACAGAACCGGAAGTAAGAGAATATTTTATAAAGAATTTAAGTGTTGAAAAAAACAAATTTGGGCCGGAAGAAATGATTAATATTAATGTTGTGTTGAGTAGATACCGTGATAGAGATACAACTATTACCTTTAAGTTTAAAGCACCGCAGAGTCCCTGTGATTTGCTTTTCAGGGTCGCAGGTGGGAATGAATACACAAGCTTTGAACTTGGTCGGGCACCGCTTAAATTTGAGTTTGATTATTTCGATGAATGGAAAGATTTTTTGAACTCCTTACCGCCTCCCAATATGCTTATCTTTTCAGTTTATAAAAAAGAGCCTTCGTTGATTACAGATGCCGGAGAAATCAAGAATCCTCCACCCAGTCTTGGAATGATTTTAGAAAAAGGAGAAAGGAAGATATTTAGAGATTTATATCCTCTCTTTGAGGAGAAAATAGAATTTGATGGTCCCCTTGGTGGTGAGAGTTCTTCCCTTGTGGAAGTTAGGAGATAAAATGCTTTTATTTGTGCTTTCGTTTGCTTATTTATGGATATATGAAGGAGATTCTCTTTTTAATGGTCTTTCGGAAGGAACTGTGATCACGAGAGATTCGGTTTTTGTGGGGAATGAGATAGAGGAATTTTCGTGGGAAAGCAGCGGTTTTGTTTCCGATATAGTCAGGGTAGGTGATGATATATATTTTAGCGTATCCGATGCTGGCATAATTGTAAGAATGCGAGATGACGGAAAAACAGATACAGTTTTGACTCGTGAAGGAAATTTGGTTTCTCTGGGAAAAAAGGGGAACGTTCTTCTGGCAGGGTTATCTCCCGCAGGGAAACTTTTTTTCATAAAAGATTCAAAAATTGTGGACTCTTTGGATGCTCCTTCAGATAATGTTTACTGTATGTTCGAATTCGCAGGGCTTTTCTTAATCGGTACCGGTCCCGAAGGCAAAGTTTATAAGCTTGCCGGAGACAAAGAGTTTGAAGAATATTTTAAAACACAAGCGGCTTCTGTTACCAGATGGCTGGTGAAGGATAAGAACCTCTTTTTGGGAACAAGTAATCCCGGACTTATATACAGGATAGATAAAAATAATGAGGGGAAAATTTATTATGATCCCGGGTTCGAGGAGGTAAACGGCCTCGGTTACTGTGGAGATACTTTATGCATTTCCGGATTGTTGCCCGGGCAGGGTGAGTCCGTAGGGGGTATTAAGTTTTATCTGAAGAATAGAGAATATGAAGTTTATATGGGTACTCCTATATTATGTGGAGAGGTGGCTAATCTGAAGTTTTATGCCGGAGAATCTGAAGATGGTCAGTTAGGAGAGTTTCACCGCAGTGGTTTTAATATAGTTGCCGATCTGGACGAACCAAAAGTGACTGCACTTCAAGAGATTGATAATGATATTTGGATTGGTTCCGGTTATCCTGCCAAGGTTTATAAATTAACCGGGAAAAGATTGAAAGAAGGAGAATATATTTCTTCTGTATTTAAGGGAGGCGTTTCTGTTATATGGGGGAATCTCGACTACGAAGGTAAGGGAGATATAGATTTTTTTATAAGAGGAGGAAAGAAAGAAGAAGTGGATTCTTCATGGAGTAAATGGGAAAGCATCGATAAGCATATAGAATTGGAAGAGCCTTTCATACAGTGGAAAGCAGTTTTAAAACAAGATAAAGCTTATCTGAAAGGGGTTCGTGTTTCCTATGGAAAACAAAATTCTCCTCCGAGTATACGGGAGATTAAGGTTTTGCCCCCAAAGATAGGTGCTGGTAAGATGGATGAAGGTTCTACTATTATGGGTCCTATTCCACCGGAGGATAAGGAGCGACTTAGAAGTATGGGATTCTATATTCCGGAAGATGCCTATGTTATTGGAGAAGGTCTTCGCTGTATATACTGGCAGGCAGATGATCCCGATAATGATCAACTGGTCTTCGATGTTTATGTTTCTCGAGATTCGAAAAGTTGGGATGAAATGGAACTTGGTTTATCCGGAAACAGCTATTTTATTAATACTTCTGCCTATCCTGACGGTTATTATTATATTAAGTTGATTGCGAGGGACGACCTGGATCAGCCAAATTCTCTTAAGACGGAAAAGAAAGTTTCTTTTTTGGTCGATCATACCCCTCCGACTTTTAAGGAAATAGAAAAAAAATCCATTCGAGACAGCGTTCTTGTGAGTGGGACTGTAACGGATGAACTTTCATCTATTATCAGTGTTATGTATAGTACTGCGGAGACGCAGAAAACGCTTTGGAAGAGAGCACGGGCGGAAGATGAACTATTTGATGAGAAAGAAGAAAAGTTTTCCTTTAAGGTTGATAAAAAAGAAAAGTACGGTGCTATAAGAGTCGTTGATAGAAATGATAATAGCAGAGTTGTAAGAATCGAATTTTAGAAAAAATTAAAAAACATTAAACACAGAGGACACAAAGAAATAATTGTGTTAAAAAAGAAAAAAACACTGAGACCACAGAGAAAAAAAGAAATAAAAAATCTATGTTCTCTGTGGTGAAATATTATGGTGGGGTGTTGTGTGAGCTCTGTGCTCTCTGTATTTTGATTTGGGTGAGGAGTGGTGGGTTAAACAAAATAAAACTCTGTGTTCTCTGTGGTAAAATATTATGGTGGGGGGTTGGGTGGGCTCTGTGCTCTCCGTGTTTTCGTCGGGGTGGTGTGTGTTTTGGAAAAACAAAACAAAAATCTCTGTGTGCTCTGTGGTAAAAAATATGGGGAAATTTCTTTTTAAATATAGATCCTTTTTTCCGGTTCCGTATTTTTTGTTTTTATTAATTGTTATAGAATTCAGATCCTTGAGTTTCTTTCTGGGTAGTTTTATAGTTCTTTTAGGCCTTCTAATACGTTTCTTTTCGCAAGGATTCGCGGGTGATTGGATGAGAGGAAGTGAAGTTGGGGCTTTCTATATGCTTGATGAGGGAGTCTATAGTATTATGCGCAATCCTTTATACGTGGGTAATTTTTTTATCGGGTTTGGTTTTACTTTAGCTTCTAATTTTTTTCTTATTTTTCTTTTTCCTTTTTATTCGCTTATATTCTCAATATACTATTATTTGATTATCAAAGAGGAAGAAAGTTATCTTGAGAGGAAATTCGGAGAAGAGTTTATTCAGTATCGCAAAAGCACACCTGCTTTCCTTCCGAATTTTCGCAAATGGAAAACAGGGCAATTTTTGAGTAGAAATGCCCTGCGTATGGAGAGTAGTACTTACCTTACGGTTGGTTTTATTTTTGTTTTGTTTTTGATTAAAGTTTATATTTTTGATTGAAGACAGCTTTTGAACTTTTTGCATGACGACTCAATCACTGAAGAATGATAGCTTTCTTCCTGTATATATTATCTCCTATCTCTACTCTGACAAAGTAAATGCCGTTCTTTCCATTCCACTGGAGATTATAGCTGCCGGAAGGTCTGACTTCATTCATTATCTTTTCCATTCTCTGCCCAAGAATGTTAAATATTTCCACCTTTACTCTTTTTTCTTCCAGAAGAGAAAAATTAATATTAATTCCGGAATTTATGTTAATAAGGGAAACTCCTTCCTCTAAAATTTCATTTTCATCATCTTCTGAACTACCGGTATATTTGATGATATAAAGACCATCGTCCCTATCCGCAACGTAGGCGAGGCTGTCGACAACGTAGGCACCGGAGGCCTCACTCCCCGTATCATAATACCCAATCTCGACCGGGCTTGTCGGGTCACTCACGTCAATGATACGTAAACCATTGAAACCGGCTGCAACGTAGGCGAGGCTGTCGACAACATAAACACCTGAGGCTTCAATCTCTGTATCATAGATACCAATCCAAAACGGGCTTGTTGGGTCACTCACGTCTATGATATGTAGACCATTGGAAGAAGCTGCAACGTAGGCGAGACTGTCGACAACGTAAACACCCTTGGCCCAAATTCCCGGATCATAGTACCCAATTTCAACCGGATTTGAAGGGTCACTCACGTTTATGATACGTAGACCATCTGAGTTATCCGCAACGTAGGCGAGGCTGTCGACAACGTAAACATCTTGGGCCCAACTCTCCGTATCATAATACCCAATCTCAACGGGGCTTGTCGGGTCACTTACGTCTATGATACGCAGACCATCTAAACCGGCTGCAACGTAGGCGAGGCTGTCGATAACGTAAACGTCGGAGGTGGTGCTTCCCGTATAATAGTGGCTAATCTCAATTGGGCTTGTAGGGTCACTTACGTCTATGATATAAAGACCATCCCGGAAATCAGCAACATAGGCGAGACTGTCGACAGCGTAAACACCGTAGGACCAATACCCAATATCATAGTAGCCAATCTCGACCGGACTTGTCGGATTACTCACGTCAATGATACGTAGACCATCCCAGTAACTCGCAACATAGGCGAGGCTGTCGATGACGTAGATATCCATAACTTGAGATGGACATCTAATTTTACCAATAGTGGTGGGATTTGAAGGGTTAGTTACGTTAAGTATCCTCAGATAGCCTCCATCTCCTATGAACACAAGACTGTCAATTGTAAATACAGCTTCAGATGGACCGCTGAACCATCCACCTACAAGAGTACAGTCCAATGAATCACCCCTGAAGTTTTCACGGGTCCAATTCTCATTCACAGGTCTTCTATCTAACTCAATCTTTCTGTGAGATGTTTGGGCAAATAAACTGACAGTCCCGAAAAATATTAATAATACAACAATTGTATTTTGAATTAAGCGTCTCATACCCCCTCCTTTGTTATTGAAATTAAGTTATCTTCATTTATATAAATTATTTATTTAATTTAAAACGTCAACCCTGGTTAGCCAGAAAGACACTAAGACACGAAGATCAAAAAATTTTAAGTTGACAATGATGTGATTTTTTTTATAATATTTTTGTATATGGAATTAACCAGAAATATTGAAATCAGTTTTTATTGCCTGACGATGGAGTGTTTATGATTAATATTAGTACATATAAACTATGTTAGCCATACGAGTAGAAACAGTAAAGTAAAAATAAACTGGAGATTTAGATGATCATAAGAGAAGAAACTACATCAGACATTGAGGCAATCACCCAGGTCACAATAGCTGCCTTCAGGGCGCTCCCAATAAGCAATCACACTGAGCAATTCATAATCAAGGCATTACGCGCCGCAGGTGCACTTACTTTATCGCTTGTGGCAGAAATTGATGGGCGTGTTGTCGGACATGTTGCTTTTTCACCTGTAATAATTTCTGACGGCACAAAAGACTGGTACGGCCTAGGACCTGTTTCAGTGTTGCCGGAGTACCAGCGGAAGGGTATTGGTAAAGCCCTGATACGGGAAGGACTATCACGATTGAAAGCCCTGGACGCCAGAGGCTGCTGTCTGGTCGGGCATCCGGAGTACTACAGGAAATTTGGATTTGAGAATGTTGCCGGACTTGTTGTCGAGGGTGTTCCACAAGAGGTGTTTTTCGCTCTTTTGTTTGATGAGCATATTCCGCATGGTAATGTCATATTCCATGAAGGATTCAAAGCAAATAGTTAACAACCGCATCAACTCAGGATAACAATTCCGCTGTGCTTCATTGCCAACTGGTTATGCGGAACGTTAAGGTTCAAAGAACCTTTTACCGATAAAGAAAACAACATTAATTGCTTGGATAAGTATACTTGACAGAGTGAAAACTTAAATTATCATGTTAAAGTAATTGTTTTGATAATATGAATAAGAATTATTATGAAATTTTTGAAAATCCTAAAGGAATTCTACAGCCGACTGAGACCGCATCGTTATAAATATAATGCTGTTTTGTGGCAAAGTTTCGGCAGTTGAAACTTAATGTTGTGTAAGATGTAAAATTTTAAGAAAAATAGTCGAAAATGGGGGATATATTACGATGCGTAGAACTTTATTAATGTTAAGTATTTTGATGATAATTTTATTTAGTTATCAATTCGTCTATGGTCAATGTGATTTCCCAGATTATTTGGAATCTGAAAGTTGGGATGATGTTTCTTTATGGGAGTCAATCCCTAAGCAAGGTTGTACAATAGAAGTGCTACCTTATTCAGGATGTAATGAAGATGGGATAGAAATTTATTATTCTTTACTTCCCGATACTGGATGGGTTATTATGAGGAAAGATTCAATTTCAGGATATAGCGAAGACAATCCCATTGTTTTACTAATTAAAGCAAAAGCATATAGCGATATGGAATTAAAGTTTGTTGATGAGGATGGTACCGTCTTCGGTAAAAGATATTCCATCGAAGATAGGTATGATGATTGGACGAGTATTGTTATTTATTTAGATGATACGAAATATTGGTGGGGTGGCGATTCTACTTTTCATAATTTAGAGAGTTTTGAGATTGCATTTTCAGCAGGTGACTCCGGTCATGTTTGGATTGATGAAATAGGTATTGGTAAACAAGGATTACTAACAGGGTTGTTTTTAGATCCATACAGAATTTTAGAAGGGATTGGGTTCAAACAGCGTCGACATGAATATATGATACAAGAAGATTCTTTAGTAATTGAATACCTTAAAGCAATGCAGGATGCGTCTCCTAATGATAGTACGGTTGGTTCATACTATGGTGATGATAGTTTTCATACATTCGATAACAGTCTGGTTGCGATAGCGTTTATATTAAAAAAGGAAATGACTCGAGCAAAAAGGATTCTTGATTTTTATGCTAATGCGATTGATACTAATAACACGGAAATAAGAAAGCAAAATTTTTATTATAGACCGACTCTTAGTGACACAGTTATGATGAGAGGATTCTATCAACGTACACTTTTTGAAAATTATTTTGCTAAAGATTCCTGTGATAGATGGATTGGGGACATGGCGTGGTTGTATTTGGCATTTAAGCTTTATGATAATGAATCTGATTCGGACATGTATCTTAATATTAGATCGCTGATAGTGGATCTTTTTTTGCGTTTCTATAAAGATGAAGGTGATTGTGGCTATATAATGACTGGTTGGCAAAAACTTGACAGCGAATTCGATAGCACTGGGCATTATGAAGGAAACATTGATTGTTATGCGGTATTGAAAGACTATGAGGAGGAAGAGAAAGCACAAGAGATAAAAAAATGGTTAGATAAAGAATTAGATGGAAAAAATGATTTACCTTTAGACCTGTATAGTTGGCGTGTGTTGGCTTATGGTAAAGGTTATGAAAGTATCCTTAATATTCCTGAATATGATTTTAGATATAGAAAGATTATGGAAATAAATAGTGATAGTTTAATGGGTTTTTTTACCGGGCCTAACATAGAGGTTGATAATATCTGGGTGGAAGGGACTGCTCATATGGCTTGTGCTTTTTTGGTTTATGGCGATACACAGCGGGGATATTTTTATGCTAATCAATTAGATTTATTGTTGATTGAGAATATTATTGATGGTAAACTAACGCATACATTGCCTTATGTCGTCAACAGAACAGGTGGTTTTTCTGGAGTTGATACGGCTAAGGGAAGTGTATCTGCCGCTGCTTGGTATATTATTGCCAAAAATGAGCTAAATCCAATGGATCCTCCTGATCCTTCGGGTACCCTCCAGATTCCAAGAGTTCTTACGCTCTATCAAAATTGCCTTAATCCATTCAATCTATTCACTAAAATATCCTATTCAATACCAAATTCAGATTTTGTGACGTTGAAAGTTTATGATATTATTGGAAGGGAAATTAAAACTTTAGTCAATGAAGTTCAAAAATCGGGAGAATATTCCATTAATTTTGATGCAAGTGGTTTATCAAGTGGTATCTATTTTTACAGATTACAAGTAGGAAAGAATTTCACAGATACAAAAAAGATGTTACTGTTGCGGTAGTATTAACAGCGTCAGATATTGAAATGTGAAAAGGAAACGTAGTCTCTAGTCTTCAGTCACCAGTCATTAGTCAAAGAAAACAAACAAAAAATCTTGTGATAATCTGTGTCAACAGGGTCAGACATTGAAATGTGAAAAGCTTTTGTGGATTCTTCGAATCCAAGTTAAATGGTTGAATAAAAAAACAGTTAAATTGTAACAACAAAATTACAATAACTACATGTCCTACATGTGAAAAAATTGGGTAGGGTTGGGTAAAATAACCTAATATTTCTTTTTTTCTCCGTGTTTCTGTGTCTCCGTGTGATGATTTTTTTGGTGGTGGGTGGTGGTGGCTTGACAAGCATTGAAAATGTATTACATATAACGGAAAATTTGTCGTTTATCAATCCAATAATTCTAAAGGAGGGAAATGTTATGGAAAATGTTTTCTGGTTAGTGCCCGGTATTTCGGTAATCGCACTGCTTTTCGCATGGTTCTTTTATTCGCAGATGATGAAGAAAGAAGAAGGAACTCCGAGGATGATCGAAATCGCTAATGCCGTAAGGGAGGGCGCTCTCAGTTATTTAAAAGTCCAGGACAGCGTTGTGGCGATTTTCCTTGTTGTAATGGCTATTCTTTTTGCTGTTCTTGCTTTCGGGCTTGGAGTACAATCTAAGTGGATTCCACTCGTTTTCTTACTTGGTGGTTTTCTTTCGGGGCTTTCGGGATTCCTGGGAATGAAAACCGCGACGAAGGCTGCAGTCAGAGTAACAAACGCTGCCAGGGATTCTCTGGGTTCCGCCTTAAGTATTGCTTTCAGGAGCGGTTCAGTTATGGGTCTTTCAGTTGTCGGTTCGTCTCTTCTCGGTATATCTATATTGTTCGCGATATTTTATTTTGGGTTGGGGTTGCCTCTTGTTGAGGTTACAAGTATTATGCTCGGATTCGGTATTGGCGCGAGTTTTGTTGCTCTTTTTGCCAGAGTGGGAGGAGGAATTTATACCAAAGCCGCCGATGTCGGAGCTGACCTGGTAGGTAAGGTTGAGGCTGGGATTCCCGAAGATGATCCCAGAAATCCGGCGACTATCGCAGATAACGTCGGAGATAATGTCGGAGATGTGGCAGGCATGGGAGCTGATTTATATGAATCTTATTCCGACGCGGTTGTAGCTACTATGGCTCTCGGGGTCGCGGCGGGTCTTGGAATAAATGGAGTTCTTGAGCCTCTGCTCATTGCCGGCGCGGGCATATTGTTTTCCATATTGGGAATTTTTCTCGTCCGGGCCGGAAAAGAAGCCACCCAGCACAGTCTTATTCAATCTCTTTCAAGAGGTATAAACTTTGCTATGATTGCGACGGGAATCCTTGCGATATTTGTAGTGAATTTTATTACACCGGATAAGATGGGGGTAATTGGTTCGATATTGGTGGGACTTGTAGCGGGTACGATTATAGGAAAAGCAACGGAGTTTTACACATCTTCCGCTTTTTCTCCCGTTCGTAAGCTTTCTGCTTCGGCAAAGTCAGGACCTGCGACTTTGATAATCGACGGTTTAGCCCTGGGTCTCAATTCTACGGTTATTCCTGTTGTAACAGTAGCTGTATCTATAATACTCGCGTTTGCCTTCGCGGGAGGATTTAATAGTTTTATAATGGGTTTGTACGGCGTTGGTCTCGCGGCTGTCGGTATGTTGTCGACTCTTGGTATTACTCTTGCTTCGGACGCGTATGGTCCGATTGCCGATAACGCGGGCGGGATAGCGGAGATGAGTGAATTAGGTAAGGAAGTCAGAATAAAAACAGATCAGCTTGACGCGCTCGGTAATACAACTGCCGCAACAGGTAAAGGTTTCGCGATAGGTTCTGCTGCTTTTACGGCGCTGGCTTTGATTGCGGCATATTTAACAGAAATTAAAATGGCTTTGACACGGCTTGGAGTAGAGGTTATTAATATTGGGGAACGAGTTGTAAGTGTCAGTAGTGTTACTTTTCTGGAGCTCTCAGACTATTACAATTTAAGTCTTCTCAATCCGACTCTTCTTGCGAGTCTTTTGATTGGCGCGGTTATTACTTTTCTTTTCTGCGGTATGACTATGAGTTCCGTAGGGAAAACAGCCCAGTCGGTAATAGGTGAAGTTAGAGAGCAATTTAAGGATAAAGATATACTTGCCGGTAAGAAAAAACCCGATTATGCGCGAACGGTCGCCATCGTTACAAAGGCAGCACAGAAGCAGATGATAATTCCTTCGTTGATAGCGATAATCTCTCCGATACTTATAGGTTGGGTTTTCGGAGTTTCGGGTGTTATTGGTTTTCTTGTGGGAGCTCTTGCCTCCGGATTCTCTATGGCTGTGTTTATGGCTAACGCGGGCGGAGCTTTTGATAACGCGAAGAAATATATAGAAGAAGGAGCGCACGGCGGAAAGGGTTCTGACACTCATAAGGCAGCGGTTACGGGAGATACTTTAGGTGATCCGATGAAGGATACTTCCGGACCTTCACTTAATATTCTGATAAAACTGATGAGTATTCTTTCGGTAATCACAGCCGGTTTTGTTGTGGCCTTTAGCCTTTTTAAATAATTAGGAAGATAAGCCGGAAGAAATTCTGCTATCCGCTAACCGCCGAGGCTGTGCCAAAACCCCCCTTTTCGCAAGTTGCAGAAAACTAAGTTCCTGTTTTTCAAAGGCTTATTTTTTAGAAATCCGTTAAATTTGGACTTTTGGCACAGCCTCAGCTGTCAGCGGTCGTTTCTTAGTGCATTCGTGGCGAAGTTAAGATTTGGAGTTTTTTGGGTGGAAATTAGTTAAAAAAACAAAATAAAAATTGGTGTTTGTGTGGGGGGCTCTGCGTTCTTTGCGTCTTTGTGTGATAATTGTTATGGATTGGAAAAAAGAATTAAAGGAATTTATAGATAATAAAACCGTAATTATGGGTATCGGCTCAACCTTAAGGTCCGATGACGGTGTGGGTGTTTTTATCGCAGAAAAACTTAAAAGTATAGGTGTTAGTAATGTGATTATCGCTCACCAGACCCCGGAACACTGGCTTGGATTTCTAAGTAAACAGAGTTGCGAGAAGCTTTTAATAATAGATAGCGTTTTATTCGGAGGAAGAAAAGGAGAAATAAAAATTTTTGGTATTGAGGAAATAAGTGAACGATTCGGTCTTACTCATTCTTCGTCTCTACATCTTTTTTCTGATTTTGTCTCTCAGGAAGGCTCTGTGAAAGAAATAAGAATTCTTGCTATTATGCCCGAAACTGTCGAGATAGGAGAGTCTTTATCTAAGGTAGTCGCGAGAAGTGCCGGGGAGATTATCAGTTTCTTTAAGAATCTTCAATAAATCTTTCATTTTGTGTATATTGTAGGTAGCTATCCCTATTTTTGAACTGTTAGGATCGAAGAAACAAGATTTTATACCTGATGCGTGAGCGGCTTCTATATCAAGGATTCTATCTCCGACACCCAGAGTTTCTTCTTTTTTTAATTTGTATTTATCGATAATGTAGTTGAAGCTTGTTGGGTCAGGTTTAAGAGGGAAATTTGCGTCGAAAGTAACAATTTCAATAAAATATTTATTGAAGTCATTTCTCGTTAGAAATTCATTTAAACTTTCATATCCCCGGTGAGTTATAAGAAAATTTTCTCCACGTGCCGAAACATATTCAAGTACTTCTTCTACTCCTTCGAATGGTTTGTCTTTAAAAGTCAATTCTCCGAAATATCTTTCTTTGTATTTTTCGGAAAATTCTTCCCTATCGATGTTAAACTCATCGGCGAGATTTTCTATACAAAAACTTATGGAAGCTTTCGCGAGGGAAAAAGCTTTTTCATAATCGTATTCAACCCCATAGTCTTTCTTTAGAACATCGATAAAAGCCCGGGTTATATCGGGGTAAGTATCGAAAAGCGTTCCGTCGAAATCCCAGATGAGGTTTCTAAAACCCATGCCACATCTCACCAAAACCAAATGAACCACAAAGACCGCAGAGAACACAAAGTAAAACAACAAAAATCATTTTTTTGTTTAGCCCCTCCCCTAAATAGAAATAACGAATTACACAAATAGCACAAATTGTTTTAAAAACAACACCGCAAAGAACGCAGATTTTGTAAAGTTGAATTTTCGTATAAAGAAAAGTTTTAATAGAATTTTTAACTGCTAAATTAGTTATCTGCATTTTGTATCTCATCTAATTCTTTTAGCAGTGATTCCAATTCTTTGTTTACTTCATTAAGTAGTTTTTTTAGCATTTTTTCTGAAAAATCAAATTTTATGCCTATTGCTTCGTAAAGTTCAGGTAGTGGTTTTGATCCGCCGAGAGATAGACCTTTTATATATTCATTAATTGTTCGCTGCGGATCTTTTTTGTAGTTTACCCATAACTGCAGTGCCCCAAGCTGTGCGAGGGCGTATTCAATATAATAAAAGGGATATCTAAATATATGTATTATTCTAATCCAGCTGTATGAATTAGAAAAATCACTTCCGGTGTAATCTATATGTGGCAGGAATGTTTTAACCAAATCTTCCCATTTCTTGATTAGGGATACTCTATTAACATTCTTTTCGGTGTAAAGCCAGTGCTGGAAAAGATCTACAATAGATATCCAGGAGAAAAGCGATAATATTCGCTCCAGATGACGGATTTTAGCACGCAGTATATCTTCTTTTTTCTCGTAAAATATATTCCAGTGATTCATTGTGATAAGTTCCATCGACATAGAAGCAACTTCGCAGATTTCAAGTGGAGGATGGTGGTATTCTTCTAAAGGTTGTTCGTTATAGGCGAACAGATGAAATGCGTGGCCGGACTCATGAAGTAAGGTCATAACGTCTTCATGTATACCTACTGAATTCATAAATATGAAGGGGAGTTCTGTCTCGGGAAGGTCTGACATATACCCTCCGGGAGCTTTCCCTTTACGGCTTTCGAGATCCATCATTTTGTTTTTTTTCATTAAGCTAACTTTTTCCCCCAGTTCCGGATGAATTCTTTTAAAAACTTCTATAGTTTTATTAAGAAGTTCTTTAGAGTTGGAAAAAGGCTGTAAGGTTTTTTTGCCGTAAATATCTGCGTATATATCCCAGGGTTTTACGCTGTTAATTCCTAATATCTTTTTCCGTCTTTCTATTATCGTATTTGCAAAGGGGATGATGGTTTTTTTAATGTTTTCATGGAATAAAAAACAATCATCAGGTGTATAATAAAAGCGTTCAAATTCTTCAAATTTATAATCTCTGTAGTTTTTGAAATTAGCGTTTTTGGAAATCTTGTTCCTGATTTTTATCTGTTTTTGAAAAATATTATAAATTTTGGCTACATCTTTTTTTCTCTCTTTCCAAAGAACATTGTAAGCTTCTTTCCTTGTTTTTCTTTCCTGCTCTTCCATAAATTTAAACATTTGCTCGGAGGTATAATTTTTACCTCTGAAAGAAAACGTCATATTACCCATTATTTCCGAATATTTATTTGCGAGTTCTTCCTCTTGTTTTTCCAATTCCACGTTTTCTTTTCTGAATAATTTATGATGATTTTTTAAATGCCGTATATAAATTTTGTATTTGGGAGAGGAAAGAGGAAATTTCTTATTATTTTCCAGAATCTTTTCATGAATTTTAAATATGTATTCCTTAGATTTAGGTTCGATTTTTGTTATGAAATTTATATATTCTTCCTGCATCTTTTTATTATTGGTATGACAGGTCGAATTGATGAATGCCCTGCTGCTTTTTTCAGAAAGTACTATTTTCATTTCGTTTAAGTCGGCAATAAGTTTCTCTAGTTTCTTACGAGAGTCTATCTCTCTATCCAGAAGAGATTTGAACAGTTTCTCTAAGTTATCAAAAGATTGCCAGGATATACTCTCTGGAACAAATTTTCTTTTCATTGTTTTATATTCGATTTCTTTTTTTTCATTTACCCTTTTTGTAATTTATTCGTTTATATGTTTTGTCAATGCTTTTTTGTTTCAAAGACTTTGAAACAAGTTGAATGGTTGAGATAAAAAAAATAATGCGCTCAATTTGTGTTCTCATGTGTATTATGGTTTCGGGTTTTGAGTTTCGTGTTTCGAGTTGAAAAATAAACAAAAAGGAGGGGTTGTGGGGTGTAGCTCTGTGCTCTCTGTATTTAAATTGGGGTAATGGGGTTGTGAGTAAACAAAATAAAAATCTCTGTGTCCTCTGTGGTTAATTGTTTTTGTTCTTTGTGCCTTTGTGTCTTTGTGGTTAAATACACTTGAAAAGTATCGGCAATAAGTTAAATTTAACAAAAGGAACAAAAGGAGGGAAAATGTACAGAACAATTATAATATTTTTAATATCCTTTGTTTTATTCGCAGAAGAGCCGGCTGTTTCTCCGCCTGTTTTATTGCAAGTCGAGGATTTTGGGGCTGTTAGCGATGATAAAATTTTGGATACAGAAGCTGTAAATAAGGCAATCGATTCCTGTTCTGCTCTTATTAACGGAACAGTTGTTTTTTCTAAGGGAACGTATCTATGCGGATCCATTCGTTTGAAAAGCAATGTGGCGCTTCAAGTCGAAAAAGAAGCGAAAATACAGGCTGCCCCAAAGGGCATTGGGGCTTTCGATCCTCCTGGAGATAATTTATGGTATAAGTATCAGGATTTCGGGCAGAGTCATTTCCATAACGCTCTTGTTTGGGGAGATAGTGTTGAAAATATAACTATAAAAGGAGAAGGTGTAATAAGCGGAACCGCATCTCTTTATAGGAACTCCGGAACCGGAGAAGGCGATAAGGCTATTTCGCTTAAGTTATGCAAAAATGTTGAAATAAAGGATATACTTATCACCGACGGTGGATATTTGGCCATTCTGGCTACGAGATGTGATAGTATAAATATACATGATGTGAAAGTAAAAACCGGGATGAATGGTATAAGCCTTGTAGGTAGTAATAATGTTGAGTTGAAAAATTGTGAAGTGGAAGCTGGCAATGATGGAATTTCACTTAAATCAGATTATTCTTTAGGTCGCAAGCTAAATAGTAAAGATATTGAAATAAATAGTTGTGTAATTTCCGCGGGTGGTAATGCCTTGCAGCTTGGTCCGGAAACGGTCGGTGATTTTAAAAATGTGCAGATTTTAAATATCACAATAGAAAGAGCTGGTAATGTGGGTATAAGTGTTACTTCAAGTCATGGGGCTGTAGTTGACGGGGTTAATATTCAAAATGTTACTATGGAGAGTGTTGCTGTTCCTTTCTTTATTAATCTATCTAAAATTACAGGTGGATCTACTGATTCTCCCACCTTTGGTGATATTAGAAATCTCAGAATAAGTAATGTTGTTGTTAGAGATGCTTATGGCTACGGCAGTGGATGGGATTTTGCCAGTACAATTATGGGGAAATCCGGCAGGATGCTTGAGAATATTGTTCTCGAAAACATGAGAATGACTTACAAAGGAGGAGATTTGTCTTACCTTGGATTACAGGAAGATCCTGCTAAAATAAATCTTCCTGAAATAGAAGATTACAGGGCGGAGAGATATGGTCTCAGGCCGGCTTACGGCCTCTATTGCCGCCATATAAAGGACTTGAAAATACGAAATGTTTCCGTCGATTTCGAAGAAGAACACTCCAGACCGGCGATGATTTTGTCGGATATCGAAGGGGCGGTGATAAATCGATTTTATGCGGAAAGGTCGGCTATCAGAAATTATGATATAATCTTAGATAATGTTAGTGATTTTATGATAACCGGAAGTCCCGGGGTAGTGTACATAGAGAAAGAGGATTTTGTTCCTTTAGATAGTTTTAATGTTTCCGCTTTGCCTAATCCTAATTCGCAAGAAGTAGCCGCAAAACTTGGGGCTGGTATCCCGCCGACTTTGCTTTCGGATTTACCTATTGAGGTGATTGAAAAAATAAAGAAAGAGCTTGGAATACCTCCTACGATGCTAAGGGTTTTAGTGGGCGGGCAGATTGAAAAGGAAGAGAAAGGCGGAAAAGTTGTATATAATATCGAGGCCGAAAATACAAAAGGCGAAAAATACAGACTTAAAATTCAGAAAGACGGGAGCTTGTTGAGTAAGGAAAAAATTTAAAAAAATTACTAACCACAGAGACCACAGAGATTTTATTTTGTTAATACCTCCCGACTACCTCCCCGATTAAAACACGGAGAGCACAGAGTTTACACAACCCCACACTATAGTATTTTATCACAAAGAACACAGAGTTTTCATTTCTTTTTTTTCTCTTTGTTTTATTAATTGAGTGCGGTGATTGGGTTTTAAACAACAAAATTTATTTTTTCTCTGTGGTCTCTGTGTGTTTGTTCTTTTCTCTGTGTACTCTATGTTGAAGATTTGGGTCGTGGGGGGTGTTGACAACATATTAATCCCATATAACTTGTAAATGGTAAAATCATGAAATATTTAGTGTTTTTAGCGGATGGAATGGCGGATGAGCCTATCGCCGAATTAGACGGTAAAACTCCTCTTGAGGTGGCGAATACCCCGTCTCTTGATGCTCTTGCGGAGAAAGGTGCACAGGGTACGCTTCTTACCATACCGAAACCTTTTCCGTCTTCCAGTGATGCTGCGAATCTGTCGGTCCTGGGATATGACCTTTCAAGAAACTACTGCGGAAGAGGTCCGATTGAGGCAGCAAGTAAAGATATCGAGTTGGAAGAGGATGAAGTAGCCTTCCGTTGTAATCTTGTAACGATAAGGGAAGAAATTTTGGAAGATTACTCTGCAGGCCAAATTGATCAGAGAAGCGCGGAAGATTTGATTGAATTTTTGAATAAAAAATTCGGAAATGGAAGGGTTCGCTTTTATGCCGGGGTTAGTTACAGGAACCTTTTGATTCTTAGAGGAAAGGAATTTTCAGATAAAATAGGATATCATAAGCCGGATTCTAATCAGGGTAAAAAATGGAGAGATATTTTACCGTATGCACAGAGTGATGAAGGCAAAGTGACTGCCGGGGTTATTAATAAATTAATTAATGATAGTATCGGAATTTTAGCAAATGCTTCTGCCAATATTAATCTTATAAACAATAACAAAAGACCTGCCAACTGTATCTGGCCCTGGAGTCCGGGAAGAAAACCGCATTTTGAATCATTCGAAGATAAGTATCATAAGAAAGGTGCAGTGATATCCGCTGTGGATGTGATTCTTGGAATCGGTAAATTGACCGGAATGGAGGCGATTAAACCTGATGGCGCAACCGGTTTTATAGATACTAATTACGAGAACAAGGTCGATGTTGCGCTTAATGCTTTAAAAAAGAATGATTTTGTTTATCTACATCTTGAAGCTATCGATGAATGTTCCCACATGGGCGATCTCGCTTTAAAAATAAAAGCGATAGAGGAATTCGACGAAAAGATAGTAAGACCTATTTTGGAAGAAATCGATAAAGAAGTTACGATTGGAGTTCTTCCGGACCATCCGGTGCCAATAAAATTACGTAAACATACCAGAACTCCCGTTCCTTTTCTTATTTCGGGGGAAAATGTACCGAGGGATGGTAATACTGAATATTCGGAAAAGACTGCCGCGAAGGGTGGTTTGGGGCATTTGGATAAGTATACTTTCCTGGATACGCTGTTTAAGTACTAATTTTTTGAACCACAAAGTACACAAAGAGCACAAAGCCCTCTACACCCAACACCAAAACTAAATATGTTTGTTTAAAAACTCCCATCCCACAACTCCAAATTAATCTCACACAGAGACACGGAGAGCACAAAAACCCAAAACAATAAACTGTTGAAGCGGTTTATAGTTATTGGTCAATTTGGTTTAAAAAATTACTTTGCTATCAGGTAAACTCCAAGTATTATGAGAATTATGCCCGCAGTATTGGAAATATTTGCTTTTTCTCCTAAAAAAAATACGCCAATAAGCAAGCCCCAGATAAAGGTTGTAGCATATACAGGATATACAACCGTTAAGGGAGCTCCTATACGGAATGCGATAATAAAGAGAAACATGATTGTAATGTAACATAACACTCCAAGTATTATCCTGTAATTGGTAAACCATGAGAAAATATTTCCTTCGTCAGATTCGGCACCCGTCTTGTATAAATATTGTCCGAGTGCTCCCAGTAGTGCAGCAATTAAGAAAAGAAGTACCGGCTTATAGTTCATTATTTGACTCCTTACTGTAAAGTTTTGGGATTTTTACAATTTCTCTGTAAAGTCTATTGGCAATTTTATCATAATTCTGTTCATCTTTAAAGAATTTGGCGTATTTAAGGGGAGAACCGAATTGTATCTCCAGTGGACCTCTTCTTGGGAATTTTGTTCCGCGATTCATACAATTATAGGTACCTTTGATATAAACAGGAAGTACTTCTGCTTTTGTTTTCTTTATTAAAAGACTGACTCCCGGTTTGAATTTATTGATTTTCCCATCTCTACTTCTTGTCCCTTCGGGGAAAATAATTATGCTGCCGCCTTCTTTTAGCGATTTTGAAATCATTCCAATGGAAGTTAAATCGGCAGTTTTTCTATTTATAGGGATAATATTGCAAAGGAGATGAGTTGAGATTCTTACCAATGGATTTGAGAAAAAGTAATCAATAGCAGCTATTGCTCTAATTTTATTTACGCTATCTAGAGAGAAACATGCGAGTATCAGAGGAGTATCGAGGTGACTTGAATGGTTGGCTATAATAATGTATGAGTTTTTTGAATAGTACGGTTTATAGCCCCTGATTTTCAATTTGTGAAAGATATTAAAGTAAAATCTAATAAAAATATAAAATAAAGGACGGAGGAATCTAGTGAAGACATTATTACTAACCAGGTCATAAGCTGTAGGAGGTGGTTCGAAATTCCACCACTCTTCTTCTGTCTGTGAATTAGACAATTCCATAGAAAAGGTTTACAAGATGGAAAAATAGAGGTGCAACAAAGACGACGCTATCAAATCTGTCCATAAGTCCTCCGTGACCGGGTAAAATTTTACCAAAATCCTTTATCTGCAGGTCTCTCTTGATAAATGACATCACCAGGTCTCCGCAGGTACCTCCTACTGATATTATAGCTGCATAAATGATTCTATGCAGTGGGGTGAATTGTGGGGTTATTGGTTTTAGGAGAAATGATAAACCTATTACAACTAGTAATCCTCCCAGAAAACCCTCATTGGTTTTGTTAGGACTTATTCCTGGAAGGAGTTTGTGTTTCCCGAAGAGCTTACCAAATATATAGGCACTGGCATCATTTACTTCTGTAAGAATCAACAGAAAGAATATATAAGCTACTCCGTTGTCTACATTCTTAAGGAAAGCAATATGAGCAAAAAACCAACCAAAGTAGATTACTCCTAGTATTGCGAGGCAGGACTTTTGAATCATGTGTTCGAATTCGCCGCGCATTATGGGAATTAGAAGAGAGAAGACTATAAGGTAAATTGGCATAACCTGGAAAAGTCCGAAGCGGTTATAAAAAACCACTGCAAATGTCGCTGATATTCCGAAGTAACAGAAGATAGAGTAGTATTTGTCTTTCCATAATCCGACCACATTTGCATATTCTCTGTACGCTAAAAGAGATATAATAAATATTACTGTTTGAAATAAGATGGTTGAATAGATAAGAGGAATAAGTATGGGGGGAATTATCAAGAACCAGGTAAAATATCTTACCCATATTTTTTTTACAGATTTTTGTTTTAATTTAAGAATTAATGTCACAATAAGAAGAATTACTGCGTACCCAGTGAGAATTAGACCTATTGTTAATAATATGTTTTTTGTTACATCCACTATGGCTTCCTTGTATTTTTCAGGTGTTGCTAGATTCTATTCTGTTAATTTCCTTAATCATACCCATTACTCGTCTGATAATTGTGAGTTGCCCCAGGATTATAAATAATAACATGCATAGTTCCATTACAGTAAATCTGAAATTCTCGATCCAGCCAGGTTTTGTTTTTATTAAGATGAACTGAATAAGTGAAAAAACCATGACTATTACAAGCCGGTCGACTTTATCCAGAGGTCCTTGCTGTTGCCAGGAAACCCCCAGTGCTTTACCGAGTATTCCCGAATAACTGATAAGGAGTACAGTTACGGTGGCGATTATTCCAATTTTGATATTACAGAGAGAGGAAAACGATATGCCTATTAAATAGAACATATCTGCATATCTATCGGGTAAAGCATTTACTATTTTCCCCTTCCTAGAAGTTCTTTCGATTTTTAAAGCAATGAGCCCGTCTAGAGTATTCAGTGTCATTCTAAGAAGAATAAGAAGGATATTAAATATCAGAAAAATTGGAGTTTCACCTGACCTGTAATATAACATTCCAGTTGCAAAAGCGACGAGGAGAGCTATATAGCTGAAAATATCTGGATGAATGAATTTCACTTTTTCTCCGAATGAATCAAGTACTTTTCGGTATGAATACTTTAATTCATGAAGTGCCATTTTTGTTCTATATATTTTAGAAATTATTAAATGGATGTCAAGAGGGTTTATGTGTTGATTGTTTCTTTATAGGTTTCAGTAAAGTGATATTTTTTTTACTTAGTGCTATTTGTGTGAAATTTAGATAGTAGTAAGTAGTTGGTAGTTGGAAAAAATCAAAAATCTTTGTGGTCTTTGCGTGCTTTGTGTGATAAAAATTTGGGGTGAGGGGGAGGATGGTTTTTGAATCAAAAAATATTCTTTTTTCTCTGTGTGTTTTTTGTTTCTCTGTGCTCTCTGTGGTGAAATTTTTAAAGTTCGACCCCTTCGACCGAAATCGGATGGGGTGCCCATGTTTTTTTGTGTGGAATATAAACTTCCTTATATCCGATGGCATTAAGGAGTATGGCGGCTTCTTTGAATTTGGCGGTTATTTGTTCCGGTCTGTGTGCGTCCGAGCATAAAGTTATAGGTATACGCATATCATATGCTTCTTCAAGTATCCAGATGCTTGGGTATAAGGAATCTGTCTTGCCTCTTGCGATTCCGCCGGTATTTACTTCTAAAATCGAATGTGATTTTGCGACCGCTTTTAAAGTATCGTGGACTTCCTGCCTGTACCATTTTTCTTCTTCGGAGAAGTATTTTTCTCCTTTGTTGTTCATTTTAATAAGATCGAGATGTGCCACTATATCGGGATTTTCTAATTTTAGCATGTTTCTTATAAGTTTGAAATAGTCCTTTACTACTTTTTTTATGTTTCCTTTGTAGATTTCGTCTAATCCTTTTTCAAAATTTTCCGGGCTTTCATCTATAGCCCAGCCTTTGTTTTTATGGAAAAAGTTAACAAAATGGACTGACCCTATCAGGAAATCCAGTGCGGATAAATCTATTCCTTCTCTATAAAAAGAGTTTATAGAGGGAAGGAAGTCCATCTCTAATCCCAGAAGTATCCTGATCTTATCTTTATATTTTTCCGAGAGAACTCGAACGGTTTTACAGTATTCTTTAAAATCTTCTTTTTTTACCACCCAATCTACAGGGAAAGGCAGAGGATTATGTGAACTAAAACCTAATATGGAAACGTCCTGTCTTAAGGCCTCTTTAACGTATTCTTCAATTTTTACGTTTCCGTCATCGAAATTTGAATGCGTATGAAAATTAACCCAACCCATTTTTTTCTCTGTGTTCTCCGTGTTTTTATTTTTTAACATAATTATTTCTCTGTGTTCTCTGTGGTCAATCTTTTTCTTTCTATACCTTAAAATGGAACAAAATAACATCGCCGTCTTTAACCTCATAGTCTTTACCTTCGATTCTAACTTTGCCGTGTTCTTTTATGTGTGCTTTGGATCCGTATTCGAATAAATCGTTACAGGGGAAAACTTCCGCTTTAATAAAACCTTCTTCGAAATCAGTATGAATGATACCCGCCGCGGCAGGCGCTTTTGTTCCTTTTTTAAACATCCAGGCACGGACTTCTTTACCGTTTTCCGTAAAAAAAGTCTCTAATCCTAATAGTTCGTATGCGGTTTTTATAAGACGGTTAAGAGCTAAATCCGCAAGACCAAGCATTTCCATAAATTCTTTTTTTTCTCTTTCATCTTTAATCGAAGCGATTTCCTGTTCGTCTTTGCCGCAAATTTCAATTACGGATGCATTCTCCTTTTTTGCGTAACTCTTTACCGATTCGGTAAATTTATTGGCACTATTTATGCTGTTTTCGTCGATATTGCAAACGTATAAAACTTTCTTTGTGGTCAGAAGATTTAAATCTTTTACTAATTTTTTCTCTTCGTCTTTTAGCTCTGTATTCTTTACGGATACGCCCTTTTTTAATTTCCCCTCTAATTTCTCAAGCAGGGCTACCGTGTCCCCCGCATTCTTCTTTAATTTTTGGTCCTGACTTTTGAGTAATTTAATGTTTTTTTGTAAGCTTTTTTCTACAGTCTGGAGATCGGCAAGTATTAGTTCCATATTGATTACCTCAATGTCGCGTGTAGGATCAATGTTTTCATAAGGATGAGCAACATCCGGGTCTTCAAAACATCTAACTATGTGAATTATAACATTTACTTCTCTGATATGGCTTAAAAACTGGTTTCCCAGTCCTTCCCCTTTTGAAGCTCCTTCAACAAGACCTGCTATATCGACAAATTCTACGGTTGCCGGTATTCTTTTTTCTATGTTTAATATATCGGCTATTTTAGTTAGTCGTTCATCGGGTACTTCAACCATACCCAGGTTGGGTTCGATAGTACAGAATGGATAGTTTTCTGCCTTTACCGAAAGACAGGTTAGGGCAGAAAATATAGTAGACTTTCCAACATTCGGTAGTCCGATAATTCCACAATTTAAACTCATAATCTTTCTAAGGGTAATATTATCATTTTTTTCTTAATTGTCAAACTGTAAAGTTAACCACATAGCCCATAGAGATTTTTACGGTTTTCCCCAAACATCCCGTTTTTTAACAACAAATAGCACAAATTTCACAAATGAGTTAAAAGTAGTTATTGTTTTAAAAAATAGTTTTTTTGCCTTTATTCGTGTTATTAGTGTGATTCGTTGTTGCTCTTTTTTTGTTTCGGTCTTTGATTTTTAAATTTTTTTAGCTAATTCTTCCAGCTCCGAGTAATGCTCGAATAGTGAACATGCAAGTTTTTCTCTCTTTAAGAGGTTGCCTCTTGCCCGAATTGCTTTTAGGAAAGGAGATTCGCAGGCTGCTTTTAGCCCACCCTTTCGGATATTTTCGAGGGAAATGTTAATAAACGGGCAGGGTTCGATGCCGCCCTCGGAATTAATATGTAAAGATTGAATTCCGGCTGCCGTACAACTATTTTCTTCGCCGTATTCGTCTTGAGGAAATTGAACCAGCACAATCGGCTTTCTTATTCTGAAATCCATGACTTTTTTTCGAAATGAGTTTCTTTCCTCTTCACTTAAGACCCAATCTAATTTCGGATTTTGTCCGCAGGGTACGTATTCCGTAAAATAACCGATAGAGCATCCAATATCTATCATACTGTCTATAAATGTATCGGTTTCAAAAGTCCTTGAATTTTTGGAAGTATTTGTTACTGCGAAACCAAAACATGCACCTGTTTCCCGCAATAATTGCATCGCTCTAAGAGCTATTTTATGCGATCCTTTTTTTCTTCTGTCGTCAGTATATTTCTCAAAACCTTCGATGCTGACGAGTTGTATTATGTTACCGCTTTTTGCTATACGTTTTGCAAGTTTAGGAGTCATTTTTGAACCGTTCGTTATAGCAACAAAAAGAAGTTTTTTATGCTTTTCCATAAGTTCGATTGTATCATTTCGCAGGTACGGTTCTCCGCCTGTGACAACAATGGAAAGAACTCCGAGATCTGTTGCCTCCGCGTAAAGAGAATCAAGCTCCTTTGTCGTGAGTTCATTATCCGATTTTTTGTCTCTTGAATAACAGCCTTTACAGTTATAATTACAGCGCATTGTAGGACTTATTGCTACCACAGCCGGTATATTGCCGCCGGTAAATTTCTGCTTTTTTGATTTTCTACTTTTTGCAAGTAAAAGTCTGATTCCGACTCTTAAGAAAAAAAATACCCCTCTGGGACTCGAACGTCCCCACATCCATATTGCGGAACGTACAAATTCTCCGATTCCTTTTTGTTTTGATTTTATGTTTTTATTCAAATTTTCCTCTTTAGAATTTATTGAAAGATAGTCCAAAACCTTATTATAGCAACCCTATTTGGCGTACTTGACATAGTGAATATATCGTATTAGTTTATAGATGAAATGAGGTGCTGAAATGTTTAGACGTACAATTATTATTTTATTAGTTTTTTGTTTTATCTTCTTCCTAAAACTTCAAGCTCAGCCGGTGCCTACGGGACGTAGACTGAGAGAGATTGTGGAAGATAAATATGGGGACAGTATTTTAATTGGTGGTACGACAGGGGCATGGACTTTTGGTACAAATACAGCGGCTATTATGGACCGTGAATTCAGCTATGTTACTCCTGAAAACGATTTCAAGCAGTGGAATATCCATCCTGATAATTCGTACAGTTGGAACTGGACACAGACCGATGCATGGGCTGTTCATATCGCTGCCAACGATCAAATACTTAGGATGCACTGCCCGATTGGTCCGCAGTGTTCCCAGTGGGCTCAGAATGACAGTAGAACAGCCGGAGAACTTGATATCAACATGCGCGTATTCCTGGATTCGCTCTGCAAGAGGTATAACGGAACACCGGGTTTTGAATCTATGGATGTTGTTAACGAAACCGTGACAAGCGGGAACTGGCACATGAATAAACCAGGAACGGGCTGGGAGTGCCCCTGGTATATAATCGGTTTGGATACGCATAATATTCCTGTTTACATAGTAAATGCTTTCAAAATCTGCGATTCTCTGGCGCCTGATATAAAGTTGATTTACAATCACCATGAGCACCCTGAGAATACTTCTTCCTGGAATCTGATTAAACAGACTGTACTTTATCTAAAGGCTCTTGGCCTCAGGGTAGATGGAATTGGATGGCAGGCTCATGTCGATGTGGGTTGGGAATCGGCAAGTACGTTGAATAGTTTGAGAAGCCTAATCGACTGGGCACATAGCAATGCCCTCGAATTTCATGTAACGGAAGCAAGTGTATGGTTGACTGACTCGACGCAGGAAGATTTTGAAGAACAGGCGGTTACGTATCGCGCTATTTTGGATGTTTTGCTTGAGAAGCGTTTTACGGGAAAAGTTGGTTGGAATACCTGGCACATAGATGACGGGCATGGATGGCGCTTGGGCGAATATCCGTCGCTTTTTGATGATAATTACGCGGCAAAGCCTGCATATTACGCTATACAGGTAGCTTTAGAGGGAGAAGCAGGTATTGAGGATTTTACGGATGATGAGATGATCACGTTCAAACTAAACAACTATCCGAATCCTTTTTCGTACTTGACTTCAATAAACTTTGAAATCCCCGGAAGAACTCATGTCGATATAAAGATTTTCAATATGGTTGGTCGAGAGTTATCGACAGTGTTTTCTGGAGAGATTGAAGGAGGAATCCATTCTGTGGAGTGGAATCCGGATGGCTTATCATCCGGCATCTATTTCTGCCTTATGGAGACGGAAGGCCTTGTTTTAAAAAACCAAATGGTAATTGTTAAGTAGCTCCATTTTTAGTTATTAGTAGAATAGCAAGAAGTATAGCAGGGATTAAGGATTAGTAGTGTAACTTGAAGAAAAGCAGGGATTAAGAAAAAACACTTACCACATATCACTTATCACAAATTACACTGCTTCTAATCCTAATCACTTTTTCTGTGTTCTCTGTGGCTCTGTGTGATTAACTTAGTCATTGGTCACTGGTCACTGGTCAAAAAAAGCAAAAACTATTTGTGTAATTTGTGCTATTTGTTGTTACTCTTAGTTTTGGTGGGGTTGGGGGGTTTAAATAAAAAATATAAATTTTGTTGTTTTTCTTTGTGGTCTTTGTGTGCTTTGTGGTTTAAAATCTTTAATTCTCTTCGGTTCCTTCCTTTATCCAGGAAAGATAATCGCTTAAACCTTCTTTAATTTCATAAGAAACGATTGCCGGAATTTCATATGGATGCAGTTCTTTTAGTCTTTTTTCAATCTTACTGTACAAGGATTTTCTTGTTTTCATAATTAGAGCATATTCTTTATCCTCGCATAATTTGTTTTTCCATCTGTATACTGATTCTATAGAGAAAAAATTCGCGCATGCGACAAGATTTTCTTCTATCAATGTTTTAGCCACTTTTTTAGTTATAACTTTATCGGGAAGAGTGGTATAAATCATTAAAAATTTCAAGATATTCTCCCTTATAGTTTTAAATTTTTTATATCTTTTCTAAAGAGGTATCCATATTTGTTGTGCTGAAATAATCTCAGCGTTTCCAGGTAGATTTATTTCGTTTTTTGTTCTGGCGTAAAAAATTAAGCCTTTGTAGGATGTAAGATAATCGAAATCCTTTTTCATGAATCCTCCCTTTGATATAATAATGACGGTATTTTCTGCCCTGGATATCACTTTAATGAAATCTTCCTCTTTTAGTCGCCACTATAGCGCCTGAAGCTTTAATTGCATTCGCAACTGCCGCATATGTTCCTGCAGCTCCGTTACTCATTTTTACCTCCTTTTTTTGTATTACTAATTTTACAATGATATATTCATTGAAATTAAAGAATACAAAAAAAACTTACAATTAAGTAGTTTTTGTGTACTTTTTTAATTGTTGTTTCCCTATGATTAAATACTGACTTTTATTCCACCTCTTATCGGGATATGAGTGTAATTGGGATCGGCGAATATCATTCCGTAACCGGTTTCCGCAAAGACGGCCATCATTCCCATGCTCAGATTTATTCCTCCGTAAATCAGGAAACCGAAATCGGTTACCGATTCATCCTGGCCATTCCCGACGGTGGACATTTCTCCGCCTATGCCTAAATAAAGAGATGCAGGTGAAAACGGAGGGGCTATAGAACGTTCAAGGCCAAGAAGAATAATGATGTCAGTTAGTTTAACATCACCCGGGTAAGATTTCCAGGCGTATTCTAATCCACCGCGGATACTTATAGGTAGGATTGGGGGAGAAATGGTAGCTGTAAGTCCGATTCCCGTGAAAGTCTGAGTTCCTGATCCTTCGGTATTCCACAACTCGACACCTCCTGTTATTCCTGCTGATAAGCCTAATATTCCTGCGGATAATGGGACGCTCACTAATAACAAAATAAGACACAATGCAAACTTTTTCATATAGCCTCCTTTTTCAGATTTAATATTAATAAAATCATAAGATTTTCTAAAAGAAATGTCAAGGACTTACTTGACATGAAGTAGAGAATACTTATACTTATTTTTAGATTTTGGAAAAAACCTTTAAGTATTATATTTAGTGGAAAAAAGGAGGTTATATTATGAAACTTAATTTAATGTTTTCACTAGTTTTTTTCAGTACTTTTTTCGGTGTTTTTTGTTTTGCAGATGATCATATTTCAGCAGAGATTACGGAAGAAGCAATAGACAAAAGAATAGCGGAAATCAGGAAGGGAAATATAGTCGTTAATACCAAACCGGGCGCGGAAGTAAGAATCGAACAGGTCCGCCATGAGTTTTTGTTTGGCGCAGCGATTACGGATAATCTTGCTGAGAAGTCAGGGAATGCCATGTCGGATAAAGACAGAAAGATGTTTTTGAAAGTTCTTGAAGATAATTTTAATTACGCAGTTCACGAAAACGCTTTGAAGTGGTATGATACAGAAGTAGAATATAAAAAAGTCGATTATTATCTTGCAGATAGGATTTATGAGCTTTGTCGTGAGCGTAATATACCTATGAGGGGTCACTGCGTATTCTGGGCAAAAGATAAGTATATAATGCCATGGCTAAAGGAACTCGATAATGATGAGCTTCGAGCGGCTGTAGTTCGCCGTGCGAGAGGTGTCGCGGAACATTTTAAAGGCAGGATCGAGGAGTTCGACCTCAATAATGAAATGATTAATGGCGATTTTTTCAGACGTCGTCTGGGATACGGTATCGTAAATGAAATGGCATGGATGGTTAAAGCGGCTAATCCGGATGCTAAACTATATGTAAATGATTATGGCGTTCTTGTTGAAAATGGTTTTAATAAAAGCTCTTACATAACTCAAATTGAGAATCTTCTTGCCAGTGGCGTACCAATCGATGGAATCGGCTGTCAGGCGCATTTCGTCACGTCAAATAAAAACAATTCGAAAGCCATGGCCAGTACTACATCCGAACATGTTCAAAAAACTCTCGACGAATTGTCAAAATTCGGTCTTCCTATCAAGATTACCGAATGTCTTGTTTCTGCGGATACAGAAGAAGGTAAAGCAGAGGAACTGCGAAGATTTTTCCGCCTTTGTTTCGCGCATCCCAGTGTGGAAGCTATTGTTATGTGGGGCTTCTGGGAGGTGGGACACTGGATTCCGGAATCTGCAATGTGGAAAAAAGACTGGACTCCCACTCCACAGGCTCTTGCTTACCGCGACCTTGTTTTCAAACAGTGGTGGACTAATGTTTCCGGAAAAGCAGATGAAAAAGGCATATACAAAACGGATGCTTTTTACGGCGATTATTTGATTACCTCTGATGGTAAGAGTAAAAAAGTAACTCTTAGTAAAAAGGACAAATTGATAGAAGTTAGTTTTAAATAAGAGGTAAGTACAACTTATGATGGAGAATAAAAATAGTAAGTTATTCTTTTTTATTTGTTGTAAGCTTATTCTGTTTGTTACCCCCGGTCTGCTCTACGCCGAGGGTTCTTCGGATATTCATGTTTGGGAAATCAAGGAGGTTATCCTCAAGGCAGAAAAGCATTATGATAACTATTATAAAGAGGTGGAATGCTGGGTAGACCTTGAAGGTCCGGATTTCTCAAAACGAGTTTATTCTTTCTGGGATGGGGATAATATTTTTCGTGTGAGGATGGTGGCAACAGCGCCGGGTAAATGGACTTACCAGAGCGGTTCGAATCAGAAGGGTGATATAGGACTGAATAACCATACCGGAGAATTTTACGCGACAGCGTGGACTGAAGAAGAAGAAAAAGAAAACCCTAATCGCCACGGTTTTATTCGTCCAACGCCAAACGGTCACGCGCTGCAGTACGCGGACGGAACCCCATTCTTTCTTGTCGGTGATACCTGGCTCGCGGGGAGTACCTGGCGGTTGCCTTTCAGAGGTATTGCCGCTTCAGAGAATTATGTGCCGGGTCCGGGTATCGGTTTTGAAGATGCTGTAGCTTATCGTAAGAGACAGGGTTATAATTCGGTAAGCATGATTGCCTGTTTCCCAAACTGGGAATCCGATTGTAATCCCAGCACTTACGCGGATAAAAATGGTATTTACCTCCGGAATGCCTGGGAAAAGTTCGACTATCCTGCCCTTAACGATAAATTAACTGCTAAGAATATGCGAGATGAGTACGGTAACAGACCTTTTCTGATGTCTCCCGAATATAAGGGTGTTGCCGATTTTGATAGAATTAATCCCGAATATTTTAAAAGTCTGGATAAAAAAATGCAGCATTTATCCGATGAGGGTTTTGTGCCTTTGTTAGAAACCATAAGAAGAGACAACTGCCCTGCCTGGAAAGCGTATTTTGATTTCAATGAATCATTCGCACGGTATGTTCAATACCTTGTTTCAAGGTACGGCGCGTATAATATAATTTTCAGCGGGATTCATCTCGATTGGATTCCGAAAGAATACAGCCTGACTGCTTTGGAGTTTAACAGGGCGTTGACTTATCATTTTAGAAAATACGGTACGCTGCCTTTCGGACAGCCCCACACTACTCTTATAAATAATTCTACATATACTCAATTCGGTCATGGTGAAGATTGCCCCTGGCTAACCATGCACAGCGTCGGTAATAAACCTCGAGATCACCGTATATCCGATTCTATTCGGATACTTTTTGATCTCGAACCCCCTTATCCCGCCATTAATTTTGAGCCGTACTATACTGGCTGGAATCATGAGATAAATATGCCGAATGGTGAGCGCCCGCCTGCTAACTGCCCGCGTGATAATTATTTCTCCCGTGCGCAGATGTACGGGTCAGTTCTTTCCGGAGGTCTTTCGGGACATGTTCACGGCACATCCGCCTATGATATTACGACAACCGGTGAACCTGACGGGATGCGTCATCACTTCTGGGACGCATTGAGGTTCGAATCTGCTCTTTATATGCGGTATCTAAGCGCGTTTGTTCTATCAGAAGGCAAGAAGTATCAGAAATTAGAACCCTGCCACGAAAATATAAATCCGCGAAAAGCTCCGAATAGTCCCGAGAAAGGTTTGGACGGCTGGGCATATATGATGCGTACTCCTGAGAAGGATTTTGCTCTTCTTTATTTTGAGAACCGGTCGGTTCTTCCCAAGTTGAGTGGTTTTATGGAAAATGAATCGTATAATTTTAGTTGGTTTGATACCCGAAGTGGCAAATGGGAAAGCAGCGTTGAAATTAATTCAAACGAGAACGGAGAATTAGAGCTGCCTGCATTTCCCGACGGGAAAAATCCGTCTTCAACCGACTGGGCGGCGAAAATTATTAGGTAGAAAAAAATTGAGTGCAGGGAAACTTGTAAGCTGTATAAAAATCTTATTTCCATTTCTTTTATTAATAAGTTCTTCTCTTGGATGTTTTTTGTGTAGAAGGTCTAACAGGATTGAGGCTGAAATTTTCTGGACCGAAAGTAATTCACCTCAAACGATTGGAAGAATGATTATCGATGATTTGTTTTCCAGAAATGATTTAATGATGTATGTGACGGATTTCTGGACCGGGGTGCATTATGCTGAAGCGTGCACGGGCTTTGGTGCGGCACGGTTAGCCGGTTTATTGGGTGATACGGGAACTATTAATAAATTATCGGTTCGTTATATACGGGTAATGGAAGATAGTCTACTTAAGGACGCACGCCATGTGGATGCGAATGTATATGGTATTTTGCCCCTTGAACTGTATATGCAGAATGAGGAGGAGAAGTTCTTAAAACAGGGATTAGAATTGGCCGATAATCAATGGAAAGATACCTTGTCCAATGGGTTGACGAGTCAGGTAAGATATTGGATCGATGACGTATGGATGATTGGCAGTTTGCAGGTTCAGGCATACAGAGCAACCAGTGATGAAATATATCTAAGGCGAGCTGCAAAGATTGTCGATTCCTATATTCAAAGATTGCAGCAGCCTAATGGGTTGTTTTATCGCGGAGAAAATGCTCCCTTTTTCTGGGGTAGAGGGAATGGCTGGGTTGCAGCAGGATTGGCGGAATTGTTATCAGAATTACCAGACAGTAGTCCAGCTTATCAATCTATTTTAGACGGTTATAAAAAGATGATGGATGCATTACTCCAATATCAGACTGAGGATGGTATGTGGAGACAGTTAATAGATAAAGAGGAATCCTGGAAAGAGACTTCGTCTACAGCAATGTTTGGTTACGCTATAACTGTGGGAGTTAAAAAAGGACTTTTGTCAAAAACAAAATTTACCCCCGGTATATCAGAAAGCATGGTTGGCTTTGATGGGATATATAAATGAGGAAGGAAAAGTGACCGACGTTTGCGCGGGTACGGGGGAAAGCGATAATATAGATTATTATCTTAATCGTCCACGCAGCACAGAAGACCTGCACGGGCAGGCACCGATATTATGGTTTGCGTATAGTTTATTGGCAAGCTATTAAGATACTTCGTATCTTAGTTGAATTGTTAAATTGAAAAATAGTCAAATAGAAAAAAATGGAAAAGGGGTAGGGAGGACGATTCAACCATTTAACAATTTTACCATTTAACTTGGTTTTTATACTCTGTGACTATGAGAGAAAGTCAACCCCCCTTATTTATTTTTCGCCAAGAACTTTTTGTATTCCTTTATTTTCTTATCATGTAGCTTCTTATTCATATACCTGTAATACTCTCTTTCTTTAAGCATGAAATAGATGGCCACGAACATTTTCCTTACAACAGCTATTCTCGTTTTACACCCACCTTTCCCTTTTTTTAATCTCCGATAAAACTTATCTATAAAAAGACTTTCTCTTCTGAAATGATTTATAGATTGAAGCATTAATTCTATCGATAATTTCCTTCCGCTTTTCT
>Ga0315545_1000241_pt1 | contig 61250 bp, 47 predicted proteins | sample SalMarSW160210MG_FD_203096 | JGI IMG/M metagenome (GOLD analysis project Ga0315545, IMG submission 203096) | Salt marsh sediment microbial communities from the Plum Island Ecosystem LTER, Massachusetts, United States - Salt Marsh Sediment SW1602-10 ...
GACTCGCGTTTCTTGCGGCGTGGGGGACAAGAGCATCTTGAGCCAGTTTGAACTGTGTTTCGGATGCCCCGCGGGGCGTCCAGATGGCCCTTTCGCCATTTATCTCAACTGTTGAGAAACATTACCCCGCCGTTTATGCGGGCTTTTACGTAGGGTGGTCATCCCTTTGACTTGCATTCCGCACTTCTTTCAACAGGTTGACAATAACGGGCCGCGAAGGCGCTTTTTGCGTCTCAAACTTACCTATTCGCCGCTGTTTCGACAGGTTAATTTGACATAAAGATGCAAAAACTGTCCATTTTGCAAACCCTTTCAGAGAACTGCGGAATACAAGTTTGAGTAGGGATTGTCAGGTCCCAATTGGCGTGGCGAGGGTGATTTCACCGCTGGTTTCGCCAAACGCTAGCCAGACCTATCAGGGCAACAGCAGAAGCCACCAGCCCAAGATTGGCCGTCCCTAACTGGCTTTGGCGTCGCTTGCCTCTCTCAAGAACACTCGCCACATTCGGCGCACCTCCGGCTCCAAGAACGCCTTTGCTCGTTCTCGCTGGCGGGCGATGATGCGCTGGCGGAGTGCGTTATCCTTTACCAGAATGTCCACCAATTCGGCCAGGGCCTCGTGGCGCTTTTCGCGGAACAGAACGCCGCTCCCACCCATCGTGCCCGGCACGGCCGTCCCCGCGTAGGCCAGCACCGGCAGGCCCAGGCACATGCTCTCGATCAGCGGCTTGCCGAAGCCTTCATGCTCGCTCATCGAGACGTAAAGGTCGGCCAGGCGGTAGTAAGTCACCATATCGCGCTGGGAGACGTGGCCTGTGAAGACGACAGCCTCGCCCAGCCCCAACTCCTGCGCCATCTCCTGCAGCCAGTCTGCGTATGCCGGCACCCACGGCGTTCCCACCAGGAGGAGGTGGGCGGAGGGTTCGATGCGCCGATAGTAGTGGAGCAGCTTGATCAGATCCTCCTGCCGTTTGTTCGGCGCCAGTCGTCCCACGAAGAGCAGCAGCGGCTCTTTACCCCGGTAGTGGGCGAGCAGGTCGGGGTTGGAATCCAGTTTGTACTGGGATTCATCCAGCATGTTGGGCAAGACCCCGGTGGGGGCGAATCCCATTCTCTTGAGCTCGGCCTCGTTGTACGGCGAGGCCGCCAGTCCCAGGACCGTCCGCTCGCGCAGGAGGGCCAACTGCTCCTGCCCCTTGAGCAGTTGGCCAGCGAGCACTGGGTCTGTGTCAAGCAGAAATTCTGGAGGGGTGACGTTGTGATAGACGAGCAGGAAGCGGACGTCCAGCGAGAGCAGACCGTCCACCAGCGCAGTGCCGATGCTGTGGTGCAGGATGACCATCTCGCCGGGGTGGGAGGGGCGGTACCTGAGATACGTGTGCACCTCTTTGGCCAGGTCCGGATCGACGCTCTCGGCGAATACCTCGGAGCGAAACCCGTCCTCGCGCAGCCAGCGCTGCAGCAGGAGCGCGTAGTCGGTGATGGCGTCGCCGGGCGAAGCGCCGACGATGAACTGGTGAACCGGCTTACCCATCCGCTTGCTCCCAAAGTCGGATCAGGCGCTCGAATCGGGTCACGACGGTTTCCCAGGTATAATTGCTCAACACGTATCGCCGCCCGTTCTCTCCCATACGAGCTGCCGCAGCGGGGTTGGCTCGGAGCCATTCCACGGCCCCGATGAATTCCTCGTAGGTGCGGAACCACAGCCCGCCCTTGCCGCGTTGGACGTGTCCTCGCGTGACGGGGCAGTCGCCATGCACCAGGACAGGCCGCGCGGCCAGCCACGATTCCGCCACCGTGAGCGAAAAGCTCTCGTTCAGCGACGGCTGGCACAGGGCCAGTGCGGAAGCATAGGCGCGCGTTTTCTCCGTCTCGGAGACGAAACCGCGATACTTGAAAGCCGGGTGACGTGGCGGAGGTAAAGGGCCTTCACCGAGAACGACCAGGCGAACGCCCCCGCCCTCGTCGGCGTAGCGTTGGACATAGTCGTGGAGCAAAGGGAGCCCCTTTCCCGGCTCCAGCCGGCCAACGTAGAGCAGGTCGCTGGGCGGTCCTTCCGGCTGATGGGAAGCAGCTTCGGTTGGATTAACTCCCCCTCCCACTACCCCCGCGTGGCGGGGGCGTATGGCCAGGCGCTGGATGGTCAATTCCTGCTCCTCCGGCGAGAGAAACATGATCCCCCAACTGCTTTCCAGCAGGAGGCGGGTCGGCTCCATGTACGCGTACGGCTCGTCGTGCAGACACGGCCACACGACTATGCGTTCTGAGGCGGCCCAAGTCGCGTAGTGTGCCAATGGCGCAGCGCTAGGGAGCGCGACGATCATCTCGAACTCGGCGGCGTGCCGGGCGATGTGGCTGTACAGCAATGCGCTGTGGGCTCCGCTCTCCACCCAAGCGTACTGCTCGGCTGTGGGAAGGTGTCCCTGGCGTGCGAGTCGTCTATCCAACTCGATGTAGCGAGAGTCCCAGTGGGTGATCGGAAAGCGGCGGACGGTCATCCCTCCGTGGTTCTCACAACCCGGTGGGTGCACGTTTTTCCACGTGTAATGACTGTGAGCACAGGTCGTCCACACCTCGACCGCCCAATCCCGGCGCGCGGCCTCTTCGGCGAAGCCTCTGGCCAGTGTTTCCGCTCCCCCCATCACATCTGGGCCGTAGCGGGGCACGACGATGGCGATTCTCATTCGACTCCTCGCTATTCGGATCGCTCGCGTAACTGTGCCATCTCCTCGCGTAGCGTCTGCAGTTGCACGGCCATCCGGTTGAGTGTGCTCACCGTGTGCCGGTTGATGGCCAGTTGCTGGCGGGCCAGCCTGCCCACGTAGAATAGCACCAAGTTGTGTGCCTCCTGTCTGATCTGGCTCCACAGGCGTCCCAGGATTGGAAGCCGGGTCGCCGGGGAAGGCGCCAGCGCGGGCTCTACGCCGACTTGGTAGTAGAGATCGTTCGCCTTGCGGAGATGGTAGTACAGGTCTTGGTCAAAATCTCCGCTCTCAGGCTCGCCGGGGTACGCCGCAGCGCCAAAGGGCGGGAACTCTTGCTGCGGATACCCCAGTTCCTCTCGCCGCCGGTGAATGCGCTCGCGGATTTGCTCCATAATCCGGGCAGGGTCGATCTCCGGGTCTTGAATCTCGATCAAGTCATCAGGGATTTCCATTTCCATCTTCTCATTCCTCAGCCATCGCGTAAATCCTTAACACCTCGCCTGCCACTCGTTTCCAGGAAAACAGCCTGGCGCGGGTGAGACCACGTGCGGACAAGCCGGCGCGCCGTTCGGCATCATTTAGCAGGGAAGCCAACGCGTCAGCCAGCGCCTGGGTGTCGGCCGGGTCGATCAACACGCCGGCATCGCCCACGACCTCCGGCAGCGACGACGTGTTCGACGCGACCACCGGCGCGCCGCACGCCATCGCCTCCAGCAGCGGCAGGCCAAAGCCCTCGTAAAGGGATGGGTACGCAAAGATCACAGCGCCATTGTAGAGCGCAGGGAGTATATCTGTAGGTACTTTTCCCAAGAAAATAACTTCTCCTTTTAGCTCCAGTGCCTCGACAAGCCCGAACACATCCTTGAACTGCCACCCTGTATCTCCGGCCAGCACCAGCTTTGGCGCTGGGGAAGAGGCGGCCTTTCGCGTTTGGTGATAGGCTGCCACCAGACGCACCAGGTTCTTGCGCGGCTCGATGGTGCCCACGTGCAGGATGTACCCGCCGGGTGTGAGTCCTAGCGGCGCAAGTGTCTGTGCCAGCGCTGCGCGGTGCTCAATTGGGCGGAAGGCTCGGTCAACCCCACCGTACACAACGTGTACCCGATGAGCGGGGATCCCTAGGTGAGAGATGATGTCTCGCTTTGTCGCCTCAGAGGTGGCGATTATCACGTTGGCTTTCTCTTGTGCAAACTGCCATTTTTGCCGCTGCAACTCGCGGTTGCTCGAGGTGTGAAGCTTGGGGAACAGTAGTGTTGTCAGATCATAGATCGTGACCACGTTCAGAGCAGCCGGGTGCCGCCAAAGCAGGACGTCTGACGAGTGGAACACGTCCACGCCGTCCAACACCTGCGCCAGCTTTCGGTGCATCATCGCCTGCGCTGCTGCCGACCAGGGCCAAAGAAGCACCCGGTCGACCAGGCCAGCCAGCGAGCGCAGCGTCGGCTGCTGCACGGCATCCCAGCGGGCCAGTCGGCGGTACCTGAGCCCCTGGCAACGCAAGACCCGTGCGTTTGGCGCCTCCAGGGCTGTGACCTCGGACGGAGTGGCGCGCTTGCCGTGGAGGGGGGCGTAATCCAACAGCAGATACTCGTTCTCGCGGTCTATTTCGAGCAGCGCCTGCAGCAGGTTATGAGTGTATCTGAAGACGCCTGCTTGCGCTATGTATAGAGCGGTGATGTCAAATCCGATGCGCACGCTCATATCCTACTCCGAGGGGAAACCTCCGTGAGCCCTGCTCCCGGGGATCGTTCCCCGGATCAGCGCTTCTGAAAAATGAAATAGTGTGAGAGAAAACCCGGCCCTGCGCGATCCCTCTCAAGCGTCGCCACAGCGTTGCACCCATGGTCGCGGAAGATGGCGTGTACTTTGCGCTGGGCAAGCGCGTGCATTTCGATGGCGAACGGCTGATAATGGTTGAACTTTTGGTAGTCGTATTTTTCACCGTATGTGGGGATCTGGAAGAACGCGAATCCCTCTCCTTTAAGCAGGCACGCGAAGGTCGTGAGCGTTTCGATCATGAGCGGTGGTGGCATGTGCTGCAAGGTAAGGACGGAGTGAACCAGGTCGACTTGGCCGTATAGATCGGCTAGCTCCGCCTGGTCGTGAACGAGGTCGTACAGCGTGATTCTGTCTCTCGTTTCTCGGTTAAGGCTGTCCAAATACTGCCGTGCCATCTCCAGATGGGCTGCTGAGATATCGACGCCGACGACGCGCTGAAAGTGGTTTGCCAGATGGATGGTCACTCGCCCGAGGCCGCATCCCCAGTCCACACAGACACCCGATGGAAGCGCACATCCCGCGTAGCGGAAGTAAGCTTGCATCGTCTTGACCTCGTCGGCTCCAGATTGATAGAACTCCCGGATGCCGACCTCGGAGATGGTGCGCGTCTTGGCGCATCCGCGTAAGACAGACCAGTAGGGCGCTTTCTGGGCCAGGCGGTTCCATTGTCGGGTCTGGCGTTGGAGTAAGGCCTCGTTTGTCCACGGACGGCGGAGGAGGCGTCGCAACCACGATACGAGGCGCCCGATCACAGGGATTTTCCCTTCACGTGGCAGGTTATCCAGCCAGTCTCCCATAGCACTGCACTACTGATCATCATGGCCGAGGGTCACGACGACTTTTGGTATCTGTGTGTTCGATTGGTGAGATGATAACATAAACCGCGTGAAAATCAACCCCAGGTGTTTGTTCTTTTGTAACCGCTCAGCCGCTGTCATTCTGAGCACCCGAAGAGGCTCGCAGAGCCTCGAAGGGCGCGAAGAATCTCATTCTTGCTTTGCCGGAACGAGATTCTTCGCTTGCTCCGCTCGCTCAGAATGACTTTCTGGCAGGTATCTGAACGGTTGCCGTTAAAGTTTCCCTCCTTTCCACGCCTGCTGGTTTCGTGCGCTTGTGGTTGGCAGGGGGCAGTTGCTATCCTAGCCAGCAGGCGTTGATCCAAAAAACCACGCTCACCCCTTGCAGCATGCCGAATAAGGGGGGGAGAGCGCTTCTGATGAGACGATATCGGCTCAGGTAACCTAGGACCATAAACCCAGGGAAGATGGCGAGTACGTATCGCTGTATGGAAACCAGATTCGTCGAGAAGGGCAGGAGGAGTCCTATCAGGCCGTAGACCGCATAGCCGACTGGAAGCACCCGGAACGATAGGAGGATCAGCACGATGAACAAGGTGGCGTACGACACCTGCTCCAGGTAGTATGCGTTGTTCGGATGTGTCAAGAGGGAGTGCACCTCCTCAATGTAGGAGAGCCAGGGTGCCCTGGGGATCTGCCTCCAATGCGGAGCCGACACGGCGCGTAGAAAGGCCAAAGGCTCACCGAAATGTTGGTTCAGGTAACCCATGTATGCTATGAGGCCTAGAGGAATGATGCCCAGATACAGTATCTGCCAGAGATTCTTTCTGGTTTTCCTGCATCTTCTCAGGAACTCTATGGCCAGTGGGAGCACGAGGGTCACTCCACTGAGTCTGCCGAAAGCAGCAAGAGCACCAAATACGCCTGCCAGCAGCCAATTCCCCTTTTCGAGTGCATAGAACGAGAGCAGCACCATGAGTAGAAAGACGCTTTCGCTGTAGGGTGAGACGAAAAATACGGACGACGGGAACAACATGAGGGAGAATGTAGCACTTTTTGCTATGAGGTCGCTCTGTGGGTGCTCGGAAAAGAGTTTCTTCGTCAGGCGATAAATCAGTAACAGGCACAAAAGGAAGCTCAGATTGGCAACCAGCATTCCCGCAATGATTAGAGCATCCGCCCTATCCACAAAAGGGATTGCCTCTGACACAATGCGCATAAGCACAGGGAAAAGGGGGAAGAACGCTACACTGGACTGCTCTTCAGTTCCCCGGTAAAAGTATCCGTCGCGAGCAATTGAGACGTACCAGGCTGCATCCCAGTGCAGCCAGGACCTGAATAGGAGGTTACCTAATGAAGCCAAGGGATGTGGCTGGTCAAAGTTGGCGATGTTGTCGGAAATGACTCCCGACAGGTAGGCCGCGATGTATAGAGCGAGACGCCATCCGCAGAACGCCAGGATGATTTCTCCCGTGGGTGAAGAGAAGAAGCGAAAAACTTTGGAGAGAAAAGGATTGAGTTTTAGAAGGGATTTCATCAAGCCTCCAACTCCAGCAACGCCCGCAGCAGGTCGTAACCGTATGTGTACACTCCGGCCTGCGCCACATGCAGGGCAGTGATATCGAATCCGATACGCATGGTCAGTGTGTCCTATTGATCTTCGCGTTGACAATGGAGCGTTTCGCCCTAAATCCAGGCGTGTTTTTTGAGGCCAAGCGCTCCTTTGTCTACACGAGCTTCAATAAATGGAGTGGTTGACCGCGGCAGAGCGGTGTAGTGAGAAACGGGACAGTCGAGCCTTTGGCTTTAAGTCTTCGAGGTACTGCTCGATGAAGGTTGTGTACTCTCGCGCCGAATCCTCGATGCGGTGGTGCGTCTGAACGTGCCGCTGTGCGTTATGGCCTATCCGCTGACGCAGGACCGGGTCACGGGCCAGGGCCAATAAGTGTGCCAGCAGCGAATCCTCCTCTCCTGGGCCGACACGCACTTTGACGCAGCAGTCGTCGGGCAACTCGGAGAAAGCCCCGGTATCGGAAACGATGACCGGCTTGCCGGTGCCCATCGTCCGGATCAGGCTGCCCGACGTTTCGCCGGCCGTCGGATGGCGCAGGTTGACGCATACATCGGGTATGGTCATGTAACGCTGGAAGTCGGCTATGCCCACGTGACCGGTGAGCATCACGGCGTTTTCCAAAGCGAGTTCTCTGACAAGGCCTCGGACGTCATAGGGTGGAACGATCGTGCCAACCAGCAGGTAGACAGCCTGGGGAAATGCCCGCCGGAAGCGGGCGAAGGCCCGCAACACCACGTCGGTGCGCTTGGTAGGCGCGATGTGTCCGAAGGAGGCGACGATAAACTGAGCGTCGCGCAGTCCCAGGGAGGCGCGCACCTGGTTGGGATCGGGCGGGTCCTCCAATGCCTTTAAGCTCAGATGATGGTTGACCTTGGCGATAGGAACGTTGGGATGGGATCGTGCGGTGCGCGAGCGCATATACTCGTTGTGGACGATGATCCCCAAGCTCGCGTCCACCACTCGGTCAACCAGCGGGTGGAGATAGTCTGGAAAAGCCTGGATGCAGTGCATGGCCCGGTGAGCCAGGTCGAAGCCCTGCCAGCCGTAGCAATAGCCCATCTCGCGCACGTATGCTGCCGGGTTGCCGCTTTCGAGCGTGGTGGATCTGAAGAAGCGGTACAGCACATAGTCGTGCAGCACTGTGATGCCAGGGTAGTGCAGCAGTGTGTCATAGATGTATCTGTGGGATGGGTGGTTCCCCATGTGATACAGACATGCGTTGTAGCGGCGCTGTTTTCGCAGCACGGGAAAGCGGCGATAATGAAAGACCGCGAACTGCTCGACGATGGCGGGGTTGTTGGGTTGGTAATCGTCCACGAACAGATCCAGCTCCGCATGGCGGGCCAAGTGGGGCAAGAGTTCCTCGCTGTAGTCTGCGATGCCCGTGGGCTGTGGGTTCAGTGGACTAAAGTAGGCGATGCGCACGGATTACCTCGTGATCGTGTCCACTGCGGCGCGCAGCCGCGCGTACTGCTGATCCCACGTGTACGCCTGGCGCACCTTCTCCCGACCGCAGCGTCCCATCTCGATAGCCAGCGTGGGGTTGTCCAGCAACTCGCTCAGCGCCTCCGCCAGCCCGGCGACGTCGCCGAACTCCACCAGCAATCCGTCCACGCCGTCGTCGATCACCTTTGGAACAGCGCCGGATCGAGCGCCGATGACCGGTTTGCCGAGCGTCCACGCCTCGAGGAAGACGATGCCGAAGGACTCGGTGCGGGAGGGCAGGGCCACCACGTCGGCGGCATCCACCGCGTCCCACTTTTCCTCTTCGGATAACTGGCCCAGGTGCCGGCAGCAAGGCCGGCTCTTTGCGGGAAGTTGCTCCAGGATGGGTCTCACGTTTTCCTGCTCCGGGCCTATCAAGATCAATGTCAGGCGGTGGCCTGCATCCCACAGCCGCCGGGCTGCCGCGACCAGGTGGTGTGTCCCCTTGTTATAGCTCAGCGTGCCCAGCGAAAGGATGACGGGGCCGTCGATGCCGTATTTCTGGCGGAAACGCTCTCCGTCGGCTCCCTCTCCGTCGGCAGGGTTCACTCCCGGGCCGGCGATGTGTACCTGGCTGGCCAAAAGCCCGCGTTCCAGCAAAAACGCTCGGTCTCTGGATGTTTGGGCCAGAACCATCCGTGCCTCGCGCAGCAGATCCAATTGATGGCGCATGGTGTAGAACCGCTCCCAACCCAGGTGCAGCAGTGGGACGGCGATCCAGGGCGCGCCTCGCCGGCGCGCCTCGCGGGCCGTGGCCGCGGTCAGGCCCTCCAGCGTGATGTTCCAGGCAAACAGCAGATCGGCCGGTTCCTCGGCCAGCGCCTGCTGCAGCCCAGGCACCCAGGGGCCGAATCGCGCTAGTGCTAAGGCTGCCCGTCCTGAGACGTGGCTTGTCAGCCAGGTGAGCCGGCGCAAGGCAGCAAACTCATAGTCGCCGAGCGGCAGGCAGCGCGTCGGGAGGCGCTTTATGCGCACTCCCTGGTATTCGCCCGGTGCATCTGAACTGACCCGGCGGCCATGGCGGTTCCACAGAGCCGACAGGTCGGCGGCGTCGGTGGCGATGATCGTCACCCGATGCCCGTCCAGCGCCTGACGCCGCGCGATCTCCTGCACGTGGCGTTCCGATCCACCAACCATCGGCCAGGCCCGATGGGTTACGTGAACGATGTACATGGGTTACCCTTCTTCGAGATGCTTGGATGATGCTTCCTCCAGTGCGCGGACTCGCGATTGGAGGCTGTCCAACTCTTCTTGTAGGCTGTACATTGTCTCTGCCTGAATCCGGCGAGACTCGGTCGCCTCCCGATCCATGGACGCCAGGATTTCCTGCACTACGGCGAGCTTTTCTTGCAAGCGCCACATGCTGTCCCAAAATCCGCGAAGGCGGGCGATAGCCGGGCCGAGGATGGGTATCCTCGACTCGTGAATGCGCCAGGGCGGTTCGACCAGAAAGTCACGGGCGATTATTCTTGACGAATCGAAGGACACGCTGAGTACTTCTCTCAAATCGAGCAGTGCTTCGGCGACCGCTTCTGTGCTTCTTTCCTCTGCCAGGACGCCGCTCTTGGGTACGTCTCGCAGGCTCAGTACGGTGTCGAGGTATGCTGCGCGTGTTCCCTGCCGTATAGCCAGATCGGTTAGCTCGGCTAGCCACGCCCGCTCGGCGGGCACGAATTCGTCGAGAAACTGCTCGGCGGTGTAGTGTTTGAGCACAAAGCGCAGCCGCCCGCGATTCATCCAGCGATTGTACTCGGTGCTTTCTCGGTCCGTCGTCGTCGTTTCGTGGTGTATGCCTAGGGCGTTTGGTGTATAGATGACTTGGTAGCCGGCGGCCTTGGTCCGAAAACATAGATCCGTTTCTTCATAGCAGGCTGGGAAGAATTTCTCGTCGAACAGGCCAATCTCGTTCAATATGGCCCGCTTGAGACCTATAGCAGCACCGGTTACATAGTCGACCTCGCGCTGCACATCCCACTGCTTCTGGTCCGGTTCGTGGTAGCCGTAATGGCCAGGGAGTGCGAGTGGATAGCTGATGATTCCACCTGCGTGCTGGATCGTCCCGTCGGGATACAGGAGCTTACAGCCTACCGCACCTACTTCAGTCGGGGCAAGCGCCTCTATCATTGCTTCTAACCATCCTGCCTGAACCGTGACATCCTGATTGACCAGCAGCAGGTACCCACCCTGCGCCGCGCGCAGTCCCGCGTTGCACCCGCCGGCAAAACCCAGGTTACGCTCGTTTTCGAACAAACGTATCTGTGGGAATCGCTCGCGCACCAACGCAGCGGAGTCATCGGCGGAGCAGTTGTCCACGACGATGATCTCGTCACTTAAACTGGTCTGCGCCTCGATAGCACTCAGGCAGTCTTCCAGGTACGATTCCCCGTTCCAGCTAACTATGATGACAGAAGCTCTGGTCATAACGTATCCTTCTACACAGCTATTCTGAGTTGGAAAACGCTATCTTTTATGATAGACTTACTTCTGCGATGTTTGGCAATTCAGCAGGCAAGTCTTGGATACTGTTGCTTCTCTTCGTCGCCCAGTTCTTGCTCTTGTTCAGACCTGGCATGATGGCTTGGGATGGAGTCTTCTACTATGCTTACACGCGTTCGAGCGTTTGTGACGGCGACCTGAGGTTGGTCAATGATCTACTCCTCTCTTACGAAGCTCGCGATGATCCCTACTTCGAGGGTGAGCATTTTGAGGAGATCTTGACCTCCACTGATCGGGTCGATAGTCCATTCACCGTTGGAACATCGTTGCTGTGGCTTCCATGGTTTCTATTGGTCTATGGCCTGATGCGCTTGGCCGGGTGGGTTGGGCTAGGACCAGCTACACTCACCTGTTATGAGTGGCCCTTTGTGTGGGGAATGGCCACCGTGACCTGTGTCTACGGATGGCTCAGCGTGCTCGTTGGATTTCGACTGGCAAAACGGTTTGTGAATGAGTGGACTGCCTTGACTGCCAGTGCCGTTGTGATGTTCACCACTCCCCTCCTTTATTATCAATTCAGAGAACCCTTCTATGCCCATGCTGCCTCGGCAATGACAATAGCGTGTTTCGTTGCCGCCTGGTGGTGGTTCACTGAACGAGGAGACGAGAATCTCCGCGCGGCTTATCTCCTCGGCGTGCTCGGAGGATTAGCCGCACTTGTCCGTTCCCCAAACATCGCCTACTTCATTCTGCCCGTCTCGACGGTGTTGCTCTCCGCCAGAACCGCTCTGCGGAGCCGCGACTGGCGGGCTGTCGGCCGTGTGTTTCTTAGAGTGCTGATGATTGGCCTGGGTGGGACATTGGTTCTGACGCTGCAATTCAGCGTGTGGTATGTATTCTACGGCCAACCGCTGATTGTGCCCCAGGGAACTATGTTTATGGATTGGAGCGCGCCATGGACTAAGTATGTGCTCTTCTCTTCTTTCCATGGGCTGCTACCATGGCTGCCGCTAACTATTCCTGCAGTTGTTGGATTGGTCTTGTCTATTCGCCAACTGCCTAGATTGTCTATCCCTCTTCTGATTGCTTTCCTTCTGCAGGTCTATTTGAACAGTTGTGCACGCGACTGGTTTGGCGGTGGCGGATATGGAGCCCGTCGTTTTTCTAGCACTCTTGTTATTCTTCTGATAGGTTATGCCTGTCTGATAAACTGGCGGAAGGAACGTTGGTATCGCTTATTGATTGCCGCCCTCGGCGGACTTCTTGTCTTGCACCAGTGGTTGGTGCTAAGTTATGGCTTGGCGGACAGTATCGGTGGTTATGTGGTCAGCATGAAACCGAAATATGAGTGGCACGCAGACGGTATCGGGCACTTTATTCACCAGTTGGTGAGCTATGTGCCCCTGGCAGCACGGTATCCCGTTCGGACGTTGGTTCTATCCGATTCACCCTTGGAAACTGTTCAGATCTCGTTTGCCTCATTTGTTAGCCAGATTCTGTTGTTGGTGGGAGTGCTCGTTGCTTTGTATTGCCTACATGGAATCCGTCGGTTATTGATGCGTCGGCAAGCCAAGTTGCTCACAGACCGCCGCTTCGTGCTACTCTGTACAGTGGCTTTGATTATGCTCGCTGACTGGTGGCTTCTCAGATGGGCCTGACAAGGGTTGGCTACTCCTCAGATAGCACCAACGGCAGGAACCGCTGGTGCGGGTTGACCAACGCAATCCCACTAGCCACGTTGTCTGTTTCCCACGTCTCGGTGAGCGCCTCCGTGCTGTCCACTTTTACCCAGAAAGTGTGGGCGCCGGTATCCAGGCTTTTCCACGTCGTCGTCACCATCGCCTGCCGGCGTGCGCACCCCCCCAGGCCGGTGAGTGTAGCCGCGCCAATGGTCTCCGTCATCGCCGCATTGCTGTAGAACGTCACCGCCACTACGTCGGTGAGGGTGGTGTTGCCGTTGTTCACAATCGCGGCCAATAGGGTGACTGTGACCGGATCCGTCAAGCTTTCAGCATGCCCTACGACCCAGGGCACCTGCGCGGGCAGTAGGTTGACTGTGGGCGAGATCCCGGCAGCGTAGTTGTGCCAGCGCTGCCCAGGAATGGTGAAGTCGTACGTGTCGGTCACCAAGTTGCTGGCGTGCGCCAGGTCCTGTGGGCCTTCTGTCTTTAGGCTGTACCACAGCCATTGCTGCATCAACCGGTACTCGTCGGCGGGATAGCCTAGCTGTGGGTCGGTGGCCGTCATCAGATAGTTGAAGGTAGCTGAAAGGTAATTCGCGACGCGCTGCGGGTGGAATGTCTCGTGATACTCGTCACAGAAGCAGCCGGGTATCGGGCTTCCATTGGATGGACACATCGTCGTACCGGGTGGGCATATCCCGTAGTAGTTGTAGGGTTTCAGAATCCCGTACTCGGTCATGATCAGCGGTTTGTTCTGCTGGCCGTGATCCTTCATCCACTGCCGCATTTGTCTCACTTGACTGACAAAGTGGCTGTACTTATCGTGTTCGGCCTGGCAGATGGAGTTGGGATCTGGACAGACAAAGCTGAATGGGATCGCCAGGGCGGGGTTGGTGCCCAAGGCAACGTGAGCGTCTCCATCCCCCGTTTCCGACAAGATGTAGATGTGCATCGTCCACACGTCCACCGGCATCGGCGTGCCGTATTTTGCCAGGTAGGTATCCCACACGATGTCCAGGTACTGCAGGCGTCCCGGGGATACCTGCACCAGGCCGGCTATCGCTACCTGGGCCGTGGGGTCTCTGCCCTTGATGAAATGGTATGTATCGTGGTATGCCTCTGCGTACTGCTGGGGGCAGATGTCGTCTTGCACCGATACGCGGTCCGGCTCATTCCCCACGATCCACAGCGCGCCTGGGTTGGCGACTACACGGGCGCCCAGGGCGGTGTCGGTTAGAGCGGGCGTGATGGTGAAGGGATAGCTCGGCCCGCAGGTGTTGGTTCCCCCTCGCGCCTCCGGTCCTTGGTGGGTTCTGATCATCTGAACGAATTCCGCCTCGGCAGGGCTGGGAGGGACCAGTCCTGTGGAAAAGTTTATGTACCACCCTGCACCCAGGTTCGAGACGATGTCATAGGCCTGCAACTGACCGTCAAAAGCAGCCACGCCGAAGCGGCAGTTTGGAAACAGATCTGATTGAGTCGCAGTGTGCGCAGCGGCTTCTGGGACTTGAGCGGCCTGGCCTGAGGCTTCCAAGGTCAATGCCAATGCCAGTACGGAGACCAGGCCGCCGAACAATGTGAGCCATAGTATGATCTTTGTGTTCACTGTTTGCCTTTTAGTCGTGGATTGCAATATCATCGGTTTTCTACGTATTCCGCCCATCCTGCGCCCACTGCCGTCATCTGTCCCGTGAGAGGATCGAAGAGATTGCCGGTGGGGTAGAGGTGTTCTGGAGCATCCAGGCTGTACCAGCACCAACGCTGTACTAGGCGATAGTCATCATCTGGATAGCCCAGCGCTGAGTCGGTAGCAGTGAGGAAGAAATCAAAAGTGCCTCTCAGGCAAGCCACAACTTTTTCCGGCGGGAAGCCGTAATCTTCCGGCATTAGGATACCGTACTCGGAGACGATGAGGGGGCGATCCTGATACCCGTGTCTCGTCATCCATTGCCGGAAGTCCACGATTTGCTGCTGAAAGATTTCCAGGTCATCGCTATCCTCGATCCCGTAGAGCATTCCACGCTCGTCCGGCATTCCCGGTGGGATGTCCACCCCCCAAGCTCCCCGCTCCTCCCGCAGGATAAAGTTGTGCACGTTCCAAACGTCTACGGGCATTTCTGTGCCGAACTGCTCTTGGTACGCGGCCAGCACTTGGTCCAAGTATCGCAGGCGCAGCGGCGTGGGCTGGGCGACGCCACCAATGGCTATCTGTGCTGTGGGATCCGCCGTCTTGATCGCGGTGTATGCCTCGTGGTACAGCCGGGCGTAGGGTGCAGGTTCGGCGTTATCCTGCCACTTGACGTCCGGCTCATTGCCTATCAGCCATAGCGAACCAGGGTTGGCCTGCGCTATGGCAGCGAGAGCATCTGCGCCAGGCTCCAATACTCCGCCTTTGAGCCGCACCATCTGAGCGTAATCGATGCCTCCTGGCTGGGGCGGGTTCGGCTTTGCCCCCCAGTCCAGGTACCACCCAAGGCGCAGCGGCTCCACGTTGTACTTTGAAATTGACGCCGTTGCTACTCCCACTCCCCAGCGGTTCTTCCCTTGCCACAGTTCTGCAGCTTGTGAGGTTGGAAAAGCTGCGCGTGTGGCGGCAGGAGTTGGGGATGGCGCGATGATGGTCGGAGATGGAGATGGGACGATGATGGTCGAAGACGGAGATGGGACGATGGCGGTGGGCATTTTGGAGGGCGGCATATTCGTGGGCTCTGCTCTGCCCACACCAGTCGGTGTGGGCGTCGGGACGATCGGCTCTGGTGTTGGGACACATGTGGGGGTCTGTGTCGCTGTGCTGATAGTGGCAGCCGCGGGTGCTTCCAAGGGTTGCCCGGCCTTGAGCCAAGCGGTCAGGATGAAAAGAAGAATGCCTGTGCCGATCAGCCGCAGGTTGATCCCGAGCGGTCGTCTCTCAAGCACGTCCTCGCCGCCTCCATATCATCAGCAGGGTAAAGCCTGCCACGATCAATCCTACCCCCGTACAGCAGAGCAGGGAGATGCCCAGGTCTGCAAATGGCCCCACTGGCGCCGATTCGGTCGGGAGAGGCGACGAGGTTTCTTCTTCTGTAGGGGAAGCGGATGGTGTGATCGTGGCAATAGGTGAGGGCTTCTCGACCGTCGCTTTTGGCGGTGCAGTTGCCGTCGGCGACACTCTCGTGGCAGTTGCGGAGGGCGTCGCCGTGGGAGAGAGCGTCGCCTGCTGCGTGGCTGTGATGGTGAGTGTGGATGTCACAGCGGTGGGAGTGGGGGTGGCGGTGGGAGTGGGGGTGTTGGTGATCGCGTAAGTGGGAAAGGGAGGCCATGTGGGCAGCGGGGTCGGCGGCGGAATCGTGGGCACCGGCGGCGGTAGCGTCGGCGGCCTAGGCGTTGGCGTCCGTGTGGGCACAGTCTGCCGAGATGGGCTTTGCCCCGGAGCAGCCCACAGGTCAGGGCCGGTTGTCAGTGCTGTCACCATCAGTATTCCTAGAACGATGAGCCAACGTGTGCGCTTCTTGTTCATGGCACTTTCCTGAGATGTAATGTGAATCTCTGATCGTGATTCAATTTCACCTGATAGACGACCCGATCACTCTCTGACGCTGATGGTTGCGGTTCTGCGCTCAGGAGTTCACTCTCCTCCGGCAGCCGGACGCGCACGGTCAATGGATAACTCCGAGTGCCTGGCTGCTTCTGGATCTGCAGTGAGTACACGCCTCGGTCAGTGTCCCATTGTACCACGTCCGCCGGGAGTGTCCAGGTGAAAAAGCGTGTCTGGGTTTCAGATGGTGAAAGCAAGCCCAGCACTGCAAACGTCGTCCACGGGCCCTCCTCGGCGGTTTGGATGTTAACTTGGCCTGACTCCGCTTCCCCGGAGAAGAGGGCTTCGCCGGGTACCGGGATGCGGGTCGCCTCCAGCAGTTGACTCCCCAGTGGAACGTAGATCCGCACATAGTCCCAATAACAACGGTCCATCATCTGCTCGTAGGTAGGATCGTAGCGTGTCTCAGATATGCAGGGATAGTCCGCAGTGCTGGTGTGTGTGTAGATCAGCGTGAGCGTTGCCTGTGGAGGTGATGGACGCAGGTCCACTTCGTAGATGATCTCCTGGTGGACGCGTGCGTTGGCCTTGTTGTACCCCATATTCGTGTCCACCACCATCAGGTAATCCCCTGTCCCGGCCCGTAAGGCCCCGTCCCACCCCTGCTCGGCCAGTAATGCTGCTGCCTCGGGTTGCTCCAAATAGATAAGCACGTGCTTTTCCTCCAGCAGGCGCAGGGAGATCTGCGCAAGGGTGGCCCAATCGTTACCTCCGCTCTTCACTTGTGCCCAGACGGCCTGTGCCAGCGCTCCCATAAAAGCCTTGCGCTGTTTCCACCATTCGCCGTCGAGTTCTTCCCCTTCTCCCGGGGCCCAAGATTGGCGCATGTAGGAAATGACCGTCTCGCCGGTCACCGGCTCTTCTGCTCCCTCTACTTCCAACGGGCCGATGGTATCCACCAGCCTTCGCACGGCCTCTTGATCCACGGCAATCACGCCATCTATAGAGACCGGATAGCCAGGGCGGTAGAGGGCGATGGCCTGCCGGGCTGCCGTGGGAAAGTCCGGCGACCAGTTGCTGTCGCGGAAGACCCATATATCAAGTTTCATGTAGTGTCTCAGGGGATCGGGAGGGGCGGGGTAGGGCTGGCTGAAATCGTCCACCGCGTAACTGTCTTTGAAGGTCATCGTGACGATCTGCCCGGCCTCTACCCGTACCTCGCCAACGCCGCTGATGAAACCACCCCCCGCTCGCAGTTCGTCCTCGTTCAGCGCCAGGATCAGGTAAGTGCGTGGGCCATCTGCCCCCAGGAGATCGGGGGCGACTGTTGCGGCCTTCAGTCCTGTCACCAGGAGTGGCAATCCTTTGTCCAATGGCGATACCTTTCCTGCCAACCACTCAGATAGGCGCTCCTGGTCAACTCTTTCCCAGGCTGCTTGGGCCCGCTCGGCCGCTGCCAGCGCTTGTTCCAGGGAGGGTTGTTTCTCGGCCAGGAGGCGCGTTATCCCCTCCAGTGAGAGGCTTTCGGAAGTTCCCCCAGTTCCTCCAGAGGCCGCCAGCGCCGGCTCCAGCGCATTGCACGTCAGCGTGCCAGCTTCGGTCAAGCCGTTCGCTGTGTCCAGCAAATGGGGAGCTGCCTGCAGGTCTCCGCCAACTCCCGGCAGCCAACCGAACGCAGGGGCCAACCGGACGAGCCACCACACTTCTCGGCGCAGCGCGACGACGTCGCCGCGCAGGTCGCGCACCAGACCGCAGGCCTCCGCCGGGTCCAGGGACTCTGGCGCGTCGGCCAGGGCCTGGGCCTGGGAGAGGTGCTCCTGCAGCGACAGCCCGATTTGCGCCAGCCGTATGCTCCACACGATGAGCAGAATGACTCCCAAGAGAGCCAGGATCAGCCCTGCGCGTTTCACCCAGATCACTATGGCACCTCCTCTAGAGGGCGCCCGCTGCGGCGTGCTACTTCGTCAAATGCAAGGCCACTCTCGTCGGTCTCAAGCCCCAGTATCCCCATCATCATCTCGCGGTATGGCTCGTGCCCCCATAGGTCCCGATCTATCACGGTCACGTCCGGTCGCAGCTCCAACACGTCGTGGGCATACCAGAGCGTGAAGGTGTGATTGTCCTGCCCGGTGAGCAGGATCGCCTGCGGCGGCGCTTGTTGCAGCACTTGTCCTGCCCACGCCATCGCCTCCTCGTCCGCACTCACGTCCATTTGCCCCCAAAAGAGCAGTGCCTGGAGCAGGGGAAGCAAAAGGACGGCCCACGCGCCTCGCCGCACCCGGCGGTTCAGCCAGTTGGCTGCCTCCGCCAGACCCATCGCCAGCCAGAGAGCAGCCAGGGGCAGCGCTGGGACCAGGTAAACGAGCGAGTCAGTCGTGTTGTAGCCGATGGCGTACAGGCTGAAGGCCCCAAAGGCGAGTGCCGATGCAATGGTCAGCGACCGTTCTGCCTGCCACAGCCGGGCTATTCCCAGGCCCGCCAGCACCGCCCCTATCGGCGTGAACTGGCGGGCCAGTAGTCCCGCCCAGGCCAGGAACCGCTGCGGCCAATCATCGGGTGGCAATGCGAAGGGATAGCCGCGGTATAGTTGCCCGCTGACCAGCGCCCACCATCCGGCGAGGGTGCTCACGTCTCCCCAGGGAGAGGGCGCGCCCCCTCGGGCCAGGAGCACCGGGCCGTACACCGCTCCCCAGCCCACGAGTGTTGACAGGAGAACCTCCGCCAGCCGTCGTAGTCGTTCCTCTGGGGCTCTCACCGCTCCCCAGGCCACCAGGGGGGCCAGGAACAGGAGGGTGGGGTGTGCCCCCATGCCAATGCCCCATGCAACCCCCAGCGCCCAGGCTGGGCTGCCTCGGAGTGCGAGCGCTACGACCAGTGCGGAGAAGAAAGCCGCCAGCGCATAGACCTCGGTGATGAGTGCCTGGGACCAGAATAGGGGAGCCAGCCCCAGGGCCAGGCCTGCACAGATTGCGGATTGCAGAGCGCCGAATGCGGACTCTGTCTCTTGCTCCCTGTTCCAAAGCTGGAGGAGCGACCATGCCGCGATGACCGTGAGCGCCGCTGTCCCGGCCGCCATCACCGCTGACATCAGGTTCAGTCGCCAGGCGGGGTTGCCCCACGGCAGGCGGATGAACAGGTCGCCCAGCAGCAGATAGGTAGGGGATCCGGGAGGGTGTGGAATGCTGCCCCGTGCCACGGCAGTCACCAGATCGCCGCCGTCGGCTCCGTTGTGGGCCCAGGTCAGCGAGGGAGGCATCGTGTTCAGATAGATGACTAGGCAGATCAGACTCGCTAATCCAGTATACAGGGTGTCACCTATCCGTTTGCTTAGTAGGCCCCCCGTCCCGAAAGGACGGCCACTACCGTGCGGGCCAAGATGACGAGATCCTTCCATATTGAGTAGTTGTGGATATATGCTAGTTCCAACTGGACCCGTTCGTCCAGGTTGAGGTCTCCGCGCCCACTCACTTGCATGGGACCAGTGATGCCCGGCTTGACCGCCAGGCGCTGGCGATGCCAATCGCTGTAGGTGTGGACGGTGTATGCTTTTTCGGGACGGGGACCTACCAGGCTCATCTCTCCCTTGAGGACGTTCCAGAGCTGCGGCACTCTGTCCAGAGTAGTGCGTCGCAGCAAGCATCCCACTCGCGTATCCTCTTTGCCATCTGCCATCGTCCGCATTCCGATCATCTGAAAGGGACGACCGTTCTCTCCTATCCGCTCTTGAATGAAAAAGACGGGCCCAGGCGAATCTAGTTTAATCGCGATCGCCAGCACCGGCAGTAGGGGAGCTGTGAGAATCAAGCCAACGATGCTGACTACAATGTCGATCGCGCGCTTGAGTATCCGTCCGAGTCCACCGATAGAGGGCTGGTGGGCGGTGGTGTGCCGGGATGTGTGGAGAAAGCCTGCCACGAGCCCTGTGCCCAGGGCCAGTGCTCTCACCACGAGTAGAAAGGGAGAGACTATGGCGATAACTACGTCCCGGCGAGCTACCCGGAGCAGGAAGGGAACGGTCGTGAGAATGAATAGCGCCACGGTGGCCAGAACGAGCCAACGGCCTAGCGTCCAGACTAGTGCCGGCACGACGAGAATCCCCAGGAGCCCCAGCAGTGCAATCTGTAGCTTGAGCATTTGAGGCGTGTGCGAGTCTCGTATCGTCCGTTCCGGGTGCCAGTTGAGGAGGATGGCTTTCCAGTAACCGATCTCGAATTTGCGCCGCCAGTACCGTCCTGCACTGGTCACGTGATGATGGTAAACGATTGCGTCGGGGGCGAACACCATCTGGTATCCCTTGCGCGCCAGGCGAAAGGAAAGTTCCTGGTCTTCGTCAACTTCCACCTGTGGGTCGAAGCCGCCGTTGGCGAGGAGGATGTCCCGTCGGTAGGCGGCCGAGTAGGTATCCACAAAGTCGATGCGATCCTGGCGGGACATCCGAAGATACTTGCCCTCGTATTCCATTTGCACGAAGCGAGCCACCAGTTCCCTCTGTCGCGTCCGGTAGACCCCCTTGGCTGCCGCGATCTCGGGGTCGCGCAGGGGACGTGAGATCTGCTCCGTCCAGTCGGGAGACGGTTCGCAATCTGCGTCGGTGAAGAGGATGATGTCGCCTCTGGCTGCTTCTATGCCGACATTGCGGGCGGCGGAGCGTCCCTGGTGGGGCAGGGTGAGCACCTGGTCGGCACCAGCCTCCCGGGCAACCGCTGCCGTCCCATCGGTGGAACCGTCATCCACGACGATGACCTCATCCGGCGGGTGTGTTTGAGTGGCGAGCGCCCGCAGACAGTGTCCTATGGTTGCCTCGGCATTATAAGCGGGTATGACGACGGAGGTCATAATCGGTACGTTCTATGCGTGATACACGATGACGGCATAGCGACAGAAACGGCGTAACGTAGGCAAGCGATGCAGTATCCATTCGTCGAAGCGCCACAACCAGGCCCACGTTGTTTCAGTGCCCATCGCTCGCCCGATCATCGAGAGAAGATACATCTCGCGGACTTGTGTCCTGCGAAAATGTGCTCCCACGGTGGCAATCATCTTATATGTCATAGGCGCTTCGTTGGGCGAACGAGCCTTGTTGCGATATGGAAGATGGCTGCGCGCCCACTCAAGGAGCGGGTTTTCTCCTAACGGCTCGCAAAAGATCGCGCGCCCTCCTGGCTTCAGTAGTCGCTGCATCTCTGGGGCGATGGCTTGGAGATCCAGGTGATGCAGCGCGCCGAAGCCGGCGATGAGGTCGAAACTCCCGTTGGCGAGGGCTGGCGTCTCGGCGTTCATCTGGCAAAAGTGCACTCGGTCGGCAACGTTATTGGCTTCTGATCGGGCGCGTGTGAGTCTGCCTGCGTGCTTGGATATGTCGATGGCCGTGACACCAGCGCCACGCCGGGCCAGTAGCACTGCCTGGTCGCCACTGCCGCAGCCTAGTTCAAGCACGCGCGCCTTGCTTAAATCGCCCAGCAACATCCACGTATAGGCCAGCAGGTGGCCCAAATCCTGGCGTGCAAGCTCCTCTTCGGATGGCAGGATCAAATCGGCGTATGTCAGTTGCTTGTTCCATAGCGCGTCGTAATATCTCGCGTCGAGTGTCTGTCTCTGCAATCTGCCGCGTGGTAACTCGCTCACAGCGCCTTCCTTCCTACACGCATCCAGGCCGGGAAGGCCAGTAGCAGCAGCGGCAGTACGAGCACCAAGTGAAGGACGATACTCGTTCCTAGTGTCTGGTCGCGAGCGATGCCGAGGGAGGTCAATACCAGGACGCACATGTACTGCACTAGGCCGATTAATCCCGGTGGTGTGGGGAGAAAGTTCCCGAGATTGAGCAAGAGCAATAACATGAGTACTCCCCAGAAAGGGATGGCGACGTGAGTCGCCCGCAGTGTCCAGAATAACGACGCTAACGAAAGAGCCCAGATGGCTGTTGTCCACCCGACGAGCTTGCAGATTGAGGCCGTCGAACGCAGGACGCTAAAGCCCTTCAGCAACTGATCCAGGAAGCATGCGGCGACGGGCCAGCGGCTCAACAGGTTCCAAAGCGGCCTCCGGAAACGCACCGCCAGCGCGATGCCCAGCAGCATACCTGCCGCGAGCAACCACAGTGCTATGGAAAAGATAGGTTGCCCCGTAATCTGCGCGATCAGTGGTGTGACGATGAGGGCGATCAGACCCAGAGCCAGCAGGTCTACCAGTTTCTCCACCACGATAGTTCCACCAATTCGCAGTGCGCTGACTGGAAAACGACGTGTCGCCGATCCGATGCGCAGTATCTCCCCGCCACCACGTATGGGCACGGCGATGTTGACGACCTGGGCCAGGATCAGGATGGAGAGCAGTGACCACCAATCCAGCGTGCGGTGGTCGGGCGTGAACAGATAGTACCAGCGTGTTGCTTTGAGCAGCGCCACTCCCACGACGCCTGCTACGGCCAGAGTCAACCAGCCTGGACGCACTGCCTGCAACGTCGTGGAGACTGTGTCCCAGTTGACGCCACGTAGAGAGAGATAAAGCCCCAATCCTCCTATCACCAGGCCCGCTCCGACGTGAACTGCTTGGTACCAGATCTGGGACGTTCGTCGGCTCAATATGCCCCTTCGCCCTCGATTATCGCTTTTACCGTCATGCACAAAATGCGGAGGTCAAGCCAGAAAGACCAATTGCGGATGTAATACAGGTCGTCCTCTACCCGCAGGCGGTGGTCTGCACGGTCGCTGCGACCGTGCACCTGCCACCAACCGGTTAGGCCCTGCGGTACGGCGAAGCGCTTGCGCTGCCAGGGCTCGTACTGCTCGACCAGCCAGGGCAGTTCCGGACGCGGTCCCACCAGGCTCATCTCGCCTTTGAGCACGTTGAGGAACTGCGGCAGCTCGTCCAGGCTCCAGCGCCGCAGGATGCGTCCCACCCGCGTGATGCGTGGGTCATCGGGCCGTTTCTCGAAGAGCGGAGGGCCCTTGCCCTGTTCGCGGGTCAGTTTTGTTTCCTGTGCTTCAGCTCCAACCACCATGGTGCGGAACTTGACCATCGTAAACGGCTTGCCGTTTTCTCCCACCCGCTGCTGGCGGAAGAATACCGGGCCTGGTGAATCGAGCTTGATGGCCACTGCAATGGCCGCCATCGCTGGTGCGGCCAGCAGCAAAGCGATTCCGCTCACTACGAGGTCGAAGGCGCGTTTGGCCACGAGGCCCAGTTCCTCGATGGCTGGTTCCCGCAGTCCGACGAGCGGAATGCCAGCAAAATCCTCCACAGAGGCACGAATAAAGATCATCGAAAATACGTCGGGCACCAAGCGCACATTGACCGGCAGTGCCTGCAGGCCCAGTACTGTTTGTTCTATCTTCTCCTGCGCCTGAGGGGGCAGGGCTATGATCACTTCTTCTATTCCATGGGTCCTGACTACTTCCGTGGCGATCTCCAAAGGCCCGAGGACAGGATGTCCCAGGCAGCCAGACTGCTGTTTGGCCGGGTCGTCGTCCAGGAAGCCGATCAATTCCAGTCCAGCCCATTGATGTTCCAGGATGGCCCTTCTTATGTCGCAGCCCGCTTGGCCTGCGCCGATGATTAGCACGCGGCTCGGGTGTCCCAGCTTGTGCCCAAAGCGGCGGAGCAGCCCCGGTAAGGCTAGACGCCAGATCGTGAGAAAGAGCAGGTCGAGCAGGTAGAAGTAAAAGAACAGAAAACGGGAGAATTCGCGGAAGAATAGGTAGGTGATGCCGGCGAACACGAGTGCGGACACCGTGACCGCGCTCCACACAGACTGAAGGTCGGTGAGATAGCGTAGCATCCGCGCCGGGTGGTAAACACGCAGAGTGACGAAGATTACCAGCCAAACCAGCGGCACTAGGAGGTAAAACAAGGGAGTGAAGTATAGCGGTTTGTCAAGGTAAACGCCCAATGGGAGCGTCAGTCGCAGTCGCCGCGCCAGGAATAACGCCAAGGCAGTCCCGCCCAGGTCAACCATGGCGATGATTAGACGCAATGAAAAACCAGCTCTCCGAAGCATACCTCTCTCACAACCTTTTGGCTTGCCACGCCCTGCCAGTCCACGTCCCGCCCCAGCAGGCAACAGGATATGCCAGTCACGCTGAGCCCTATTGCCCAGCGTGCCATTCGTACCCACCAAGCCTTGGGCCTAGTCTGAGTCATTGCCCTCGCTTGCATTTGTCTTGCTGCGTCCCGCTAGCCATGCCTGAACCGTCCACGCTGCTGCCAACAGCCCCCACAGCGCCCGTTCCCACCAGGTTCTGGAGGTGGCTGCCAGCCCAGCGCAGAAAAGGACCAATCCCAGGTCGAGGATCCGTCGGATCGGTGGCCGGCGCAGTATAGTACGAAGGCGGGTCTTCTCTGTGCTGGCGACCCAGTGAGCCCAACTGAGCGTTGCCAGAAGGGCGGCCAAGCCCAGTATCCACAGGCTATTGGCTATGACTCCCCAGACGTCGATCAATGCCCTAGTTTTCCCGTTTCTCGTCAGGCTGCCACCATTCCAGGAAAAGGGCACACCCCGCTCCCAGCATCAAACCCACTGCTCCCGCCAGAACAGTGTTGGTTAACCTCCGAGGGCCGGTTGGTCTTGAGGGAGGAGCGGACAGACTGGCCACGCGCACCTCGGTGCTTCCACTCTGGACAGCTATCTGTAGCTCGGTTTCCTTCTTCGCCAACGTCTCGTAAGTGCTCCAGGCAAGATCTCGCTGGCGCTCCAGGTCTTGCAGATGGGCTTCTTCAGCCGCCAGTTCGGCCTCAAGGGCTTGTTTCGTAGCCATTAGTCCCTCGATGCGGTCCTGGATCTCCTCACTTGCCTCTTCGGGCAGCTCGCTTTTGAGGGGATTCAACAGGGTTGCTGTAAGCTCTTTGACCTTGGCCTGGGTTTCCGCTATGCGGGTCTCCAGTGTTTGGATCAAGCTTTCCACGTCGGAGACTGTGATGTTCTCCGCTGCCAGAGGAGTCTGCAGCTCTAGTGAAAAGGGAGTAGATGCGTCTGCAAAAGCGCGACTGCGTAGAAGAATCAGGGCTAATGCATCGCCAAAGGCAGCAGCGGGCGAGCTTCCTCCAAGAGCAAGTTGTTGTTTCAGCGCCTGGGCGTCGTCCAGCAGGAGCTGGAGTGTGATCAGATCCTCATAGTATGCATCGAGTAGTTGCTGCCGATTCTCCAGTTCTCGACTGCTCACCAGTGACTTGGTCTCTTCGAGCACGTTCTGATAGCTATCGATCTGGACTTGCAGCAAGTCAATCTGCTGGTTAAGGCGCGGGATGGGGTTGCTGGCCAAATACGTTTCGAGTTCTTTCTGGGCGTTCAAGTAGTTCTGATAGGTCTGCACGCTTTGCTGCTTGACGTTCTCAACGTCTTGGGCGCGAACGCCAGTGTACAGTTGGTTGATCTGCTGTGCGTAAGCCTGTCCCCAGGCATTGGCTACGTCGGAGGCCAGTTGTGGATCGGAAAGCGAGATGGTGATCACGATCAGGTCGCTGTCCTTGCTCTCTTCGCAACTGACGTGCTCCAGGAAGCGTGCTGGATCGAGCAGCCTCTCGTCGAGTGCCCGCAAACGATCCTCAAACTGGGGCAATACACCCTGAGCGATCTGGGGAGTGACGGCCAGCGTTCGAAAGGCAGATAGGCGGGATGCACGGTCGATCAGAGCTCCGGCGCCGGCCGCTGCCAGTTCTTCTTCGGTGAGGGTCTGGATTTCGGAGCCGAATTCCACTTGTGTTTTTAGCTTGGTGGCAGCGATGTAGACTTTCGCTTCATAGGTTGGCGATTGAATGAACCCCACTATCAACGCCACGATTGCTGCTACGATGGCTGGGATGACTACGATCTTCCAGTGACGAAGAAGCGCCCCAATGGATTTCCTCAGGTCAACTGATTCCACGTGTTTCCTCCAGAACTTGTTTTGAGGGGAGGGAAAAGAATGGAGATGGAAAAAGGGTAGGCCTGTTCAGTCTGCGTTAGCGGCCCGGTTCAATTGGGTGAGGCTGAGAGTGTTGCCGGGTTCAGTGTCTGGTTGTTCGTCCGCCATCTCCAAGCGCCGATAGTCTCTCCCTTCGTGCCTAGCATGCGCCGGGTTATTTTAACCGCAGTCCCTGGTAACGTCAAGTCACTCCCAGCGAAGACGCAGCGCTGGGTCGCCCAGCACGGTGTAGCCCCAGGTCACATTTTGGGAATTCCCTTTCTGCAGGGCCGCCAGCCAGGCGTCGCCCAGCCGTTCTTCCTCTCGCAATGCCGTGTAAAAGGCCATTGTGAAGGGTAGCTGCTCGCTCGTCGTCGTCTCTCCCACCGGCCCCAGGAAGGCCGCTATCCCGCCCTGGGGTGCGCGCATCCACGCCTCGCCTATCGAGGCCTGCTCCGGGTGGATAAAGTGTGCTGCCAGGCACGTCCAGGCGACCATGACCGCTGGCTCGCGCCAGGTTTCGCCGTCCTCCAGCTTCAGCGTGCCCTCGTTGCACAGGATGGTCAGGCTGCCATGGCCGGTATAGTTCACCCACGTCGGGCCTTGCCTCAGCGTCTCCAACGCCTGTGTCCGGCTCCCTTCATCCCCTGCGTCCAGCCGCTGTATCGCCACTCCTTCTGGCAACAGATCGACGATATCCGCCGATATCGATGCGAACCCGGGTTCGTCGTCGCTCAATATCAACGCGGTGGGCGGCGACTCGTTGCTCTCCCACTGGATTGTCTTCTTCACCATGGTGCGCACCTCTCTGGCCGAGGTGGCCGGGAAGCGGCCGACCGCCACGACAGGGCGTCCCTCTCCGTTTGTCCCCAGGAGCACGTCCGCAGGAGTCTCGCCCAGCACCGCCGTCCGGGTCAGTGGAACCACCACGCGCAGCGCGCCGGCCTCGCCGTCGTATCCATCGATCTCCGCCGTTCCGTCTCCCACCACGAGCAGGTAGTGCAGGGTGGGCAGTCGCTGCACCAGAGCGCGCACGGCCTGCGGGTCCGGCTGTCCGGTTCCGAAGGTATCGTAGACGGCCTGGATGTCCACTACCTCTGCCTCGAGTCCCTGGCTGCGGCGGTGCTCCAGCAAGGGCTGCAAGGGGGCGTGGAACTCGAGCGGTGCCACCGCCAGGTAGGCCACATCGGCCAGAACGTCCGTGTCCAGCTTGCGGGCAGCTCTCACGGTGAGCGGCTCAGGGGCCTCTGTGGGGTTCCCCACCCAGTAACGATGGCCCGGCACTGCCTCTGCGGCGCCGTCCGTTGGAATCGCACCCAGATCCCGAGGAGCGAGGGGATCGGTCACGTCCAGCAGGCGTGATCCCTCGCTGGCATCTTCCACTTGTAGAGCCACCCCTTCAGCCTGCCAGATGTTTCCGTCTGCGTTCACTAGCCGCCGGTAAGCGGTGTCCCATCCGTCCACCCAGACCATGGCAACCCTGACGTCGGGGAGTGTCGGCGTCTCTATCTCCAGCGTGTGCTCACCCTCAGGGCGCGCCTCATCCCAGGACGCGGTCAGGCGTTGCATCCCTTGACCGTCCCATTCCCACTCTCCCACTGTCTGCCCATCCCACTTCAGACGCAGGAGATGGTCGGGATTGGCTGGGGAGGCGGTGTGGCTCCACACGTGCAGCGTCACCGTGATCGGGCCGGGTAGAGCGTCGGGGAGCGTCAGCGTGTGGGTGACCGCGTCGGGGGTGTATAGCCGTTCCCAGACCCAGGGGATTCCTGTGTCAGCCTGTGGCAGATAGCGCAGGTCTTCTTCCCAATGCTGAGTGAACAACCCTGCATCGGAGGGCCCTGCTGCGGTCGGGGGTTCTGCTGCTGCCATCGTCTCGCCGGGCTTGCCCACCTCCAGACGGAACGTCGTTCGGCGGGTATAGCGCGTGGAGCGGTCGGCAGCAAAGAAGAATACCCCCCATCCTTCGTCCGTGCGCAGCGGCAGGTGGCCTACCACCTGATCGGACCAAGAGAGGCGCAGCGCAGGGGGCGAATCGGCCTGTGGATCGACGTCTAGCGACCGCAGGATCTCTGGTGGGAGCCAGTACCCACCTTCTCCCGCCACCTCTACGATCCAGACGCCTGGGTTCGTCGCTGGGACTGGGATGTTTGGACAGGCGCCCGCTATGAGGAGCAGGGGCAGCGCTACGACGATTTGCCAGCGCCTCACCGCCTGCCTCGGGTTCGCTTAAGGTACCATACTCCCCAAGCGATCAAGCCGGTTCCCGCCAAGACCAGTAGGAGCAACGATCCACATGGCAGCGCCGTGCCCTCGTTATCCTCCATACCTGGGTTAGTGGAGGGGCGGTGCGTGGGGGCCGGGGTTGGTGAAGGGGATGGCGAGGGGGAGGCAGCCCGGGCGGCGGAGAAGGGTGAGGAGGATTCTGTGGCACTGTGATTGGACGCGGATGGTGTTGTAGAGGGATTCGAGGAAGAGGCAACGTCGGTAGCCGCAGGCTTGGAGGTGGCCGCAGGCGCTGGAGCGGCGGTTGACGCCTGCCTGGATGTGGGGGAAAGCGTGCGGGTGGGGGGCAGGGTGCGTGTTGGGCGGGGGGTGGGCGTGGATGTCGAGGAGCCTGAGTGCGATGTAGGTGCCGGTGTGTGGGTAGCGGTGGGAGTTCCCGGAGGTGGCAGCGGCGGGATGGGGCGGGGGGTGGGGGTGGGGGTGCGCGTTGGTGTCGGGGTTGCCGTGGGTGGGAACGTGAGTGTGACCGAGATAGGGCCATAGAAGGCCGTGTCTCCATCGTACTCCACTGCTGCCAGGCGGTAGTAATAAGTCTGTTCGAGTACCACCTCTGTGTCGGTATACACGTAGGTCCAACGGACAATGTCCCCGCGGGCTTCGATGTATCCGGAGACGCGCTGATATTCTCCTTCCTCGTGATCGGCCCGCTCGACGTAGAAGTAGGACATCTCTGTCTCGCTGGCCGTCACCCAGATGACGCGGATTCTTCCTGCCTCAGGTTCGGGGATAGCTTCGAAGGAAACCAGGTCCACGGCAGCCATGACTACCTCGGGGTTTGTGATCAGCAGCAATATGAGCAGGAGAAAGCCAACGCGATGCAGGAAAGACCATGCTGCTGCCATGAGCCAGTGCGCGGCAGTCCGCACTCTTCCGCAAGGTGAAAAAGGCGAAATGGGAATCGCCCGCCCCTGACGGGATAGGGTAATGACCCGCCCGCGCAGAGCCTCGGGGGGCCAGGGAGGATCCGGGGCGCGATGGCCGTCTCCCTTGGTCAGAAGCAGTCCCTCACGGGTGCGGCCCAGGAGGCGGTGGAGGAAAAGCCCGCTTTGCCCCTTCAGAAGCACCCAATCACCTGGATGCAACTCGTTCAATGCTACCGGTTCTACCGTTACTTGATCGCCGGGGCGCAGCGTGGGCCACATGCTGCGCCCCCGCACGCTCAATTGCAGTGGACCGGACAGGTCTCCATCCAATATCTCGATCCAGCCAGGCTCTCCGCTCATACACGTGCATTATACCTGCTTTCGGCGGGATTGTCACTCCCATGAGGGTTGGTGATTACCCACATGTCCGACACAGGCCATTAGGACCATTGTTTTTTCACCGCAGAGCTCGCAGAGGGCGCGGAGAAAGGCTATTTTGTTTTCTCTGCGCCCTCTGCGAGCTCTGCGGTGAGATGTGGGTAATCACCAGCATGAGGGGGAAAGGCAAGCAGTTCAGCCGTTTCGTACGACGAGCGGGAGAAAGACCGGCAGCGGCAGTATCCGAAGCTTCATCGCCGGGTCACCGAGGAGGGTGTAGGTGCGCGCCAAGTAGGATCCAGAGAACGCTTCTCGCCCCGCTTGGGTCAGCTCCCCCAGGCGGTACTCTCTTTCTTCGAACAGCGCCTGGTACATGGCTTGCGCCATTCTTTCTTCGTCTCCAACGTAGCCCAATCCCGCCGGGCCGAAGGCGGCGATAGCCCCCCGGTCGGTCAGGATGGTTGTCGCCCACTCACCGATAGAGCGAACGTCGTCGTTGAGCCCGACAGGGTATTTGGAAGGAAACATCCAGTAGCCGTCCCAGCAGTCCAGGGAGAGGAGGAAGGGGAGGCCGGTCGTGTTGGTCAGTTGTGCCATCTGCGTGTTGATCAGGAATCTCTCATGCCCCCAGCTATCGACCGCACCGTGCCCGACGTAGGTGAGCATCGCTGCTCCCTGGCTCCACGTCTGGGTGAGGGCCAGCGTGGCTGAGGGACAGGGGGTGAGCCAGTTCCCTGACGTTGCTGCTCCGCAGTAATCCCTGAGATGGATGGTGCGGACGTCCATCTGGCTTGGAACATAGTCTGCTACCAAGTCGTCCGCTACGTCTTCGAATCCCTCCGGCCCGGTCTTGCCGTTATCCGTGACCATGACGACCCGCGTCATCCACAGGGCTGCAGGGCTGCTTTCGTAGGCCAGGATCTTGGCCACCACGCCTTCGGCCTGCATCACCGTCTCCGCCGGGATGCGCCCGACCATCACCTCCGGCATCCCGCCCCAGTCCACGTCCCCAAAACGGGCGTCCACGGGCACCTCTCCCTGATCGGGATCGGCGAACTCCAGATAAGGGGGAATCAGGGTAGGGACGAACTCTCCGTAGACTGCCGGATTGTAGCCCTTGGGGTTAAAGTTCCCGTCGCCGAACAGGAGCAGGTACTTGGGCGGGTCGCCGGGCCAGTTGGCGTAGGCGTAGGCCACGAAGGAGCGGATCGCCTCCGGGTGGACGACCCCGCCGTTGAACAGGGCGTAGACGTCGTTCACGTCCACCACCCGCACCCGCAGTCCCTGGGAGCTCCGTCGGTCGGCCAGGGGCTGGACGGCGGTGATGAATTGAGTGGGGACGACGATGATCTCGTCGGCCCCCTCGGTGGGGTCGGGCAGGTCCGCCGGTGGATAGGTGACGGTCAGAGATACTACGTCTGAGACTTGGCTCTCCGCCACGGCCAGGTAGGTCGTCCCTGCCGGGGCGGTGTCGCTCAAGGTCAGGGTGTATGTTGTTCCAGAGAGCTGCGCGGTATAGCTGACCAGCCGCGTAGATGTCAGCGGGTGCGTGATGTCGTACAGGTGGACGGTGGGTGTAGAGAAGCCGGTAAGCGTCATCGCCGTAGCGCCGGAGATGGGTGTCATCCACGTCAGGCTGTCTCGTTCAGCGACGGGGGCGCGGCGATAAGATAGCTCGAATCTGTCCACATAGATCCTCTGCTGCTCATCCAGAGCAGTTGTAGTTGTCAATACGGCCACTTTCAAATCGTTGACCCCAGACACCAACGCCGTGGAGGGAACGGGGAGAGTGTAGACGGCTCCCACCTTGCCACTCCAGGCGACTTCACCGATTGCCGTGTTATTGATGGTCAACCTAAGGCGATGACTGGGGGGCGCTGTGGTGCGGGCGGCTACTTCAAAGACCAGGGTGGCGGTGTAGGAATGGGCGGCTGGCTCGGTCAGAGTGATGGGATAGGTATGAGTGGCAGGAGCGGCTACGGTGAAGATGTAATCCCAGAACCAGGTCGTATCTGTCCCGGGCATGTTGTGGTGGCGCGCCCAGTAGACCAAGTTCTCTTCAGCGTGCACCGTGGCCGTATACCATTCCAACGGCTGCCCGCCCCCGCTGGGGGCAACGGAGCGTTCGCCCATCCGCAGCCCCGACGTGGCATCGTCCACATACAGCCAATACACGTTTTCATCGGTGTACTTTTCGTCCTGGACCGAGCCGTGGAACTTGACAGCGTAGAACAGAAAGGACTCACCGGCTTCGAAGGTGGGGTCGCCGTCGCCGACCGTCTGCAGCGCCACCTCCTGGCCGCGCCAGAGGAGGTGGAAGTCGGCGGGGTTCGTGTCGCTGACCGGCACGCCGGCGCCGTCCATCGTCTCGTAGGAGAGACGGTAGAGGCCGTCGGCGGTGACACCGATGCGCCAGCACGGGGAGGGGAGGGGGATGGGATCGGCGGCGGCCAGATGCACGGACGCACTCGAGGGTTTGGAGGCAGTCACGACGGTGGCGAACAGGGCCAGCAACGCCCCTGCTCCCAATATGGCCAGTGTCAACGTGACGTAGCGTGTGGGGTTCTTGTTCAGTTTGCTTCACCCTTCATTGGCAAAACCTCCGAGGTCTTATCAGAGACCTCGGAGGCCTCGTCGGCGTGACGTGGAGCGATTGTAACACGTTCTTGAGAAGGGCGCAAACAAAACGGCAGGCCCCGTTATGCTGTGGAGCCTGCCGTTGCCTATCGGAGGGGAAGGCCGATCGCGCCTCAGTAGTCTCGCAGGGCCAGGGGCATGTAGGCACGCGGGCTTAGGTTTACTTTCAGGTACATCGCCGGGTCGCCGAGGAGGGTATATGTGCGCGACGCATAGGTATCGGAGATCGCCTCCCGTCCCACCTGGGTCAGTTCTCCCAGGCGGTACACACCTCTTCCAAACAGCGCCTGGTACATGGCCTGCGCCATCACTTCCTCGTCTTCGGGAGGGGCCAGCCCTGCCGGGCCAAAGGCGGCGATGGCTCCCCGGTCGGTCAGGACGGTCGTGGCCCACTCCCCGATGGAGCGCACGTCCTCTGCCCCGAGTGGATAGTCCGGCGGGAACATCCAGTAGCCATCCCAGCAGTCCAGGGAGAGGAGGAAGGGAAGACCGACGGTGTTGGTCAGTTGTGTCATCTGCGTGTTGAGCAGGAGGTGCTCGTGCGCCCACCAATGCACTCGCCCGTGGCCGACGTAGGTGAGCATCGCCGCGCCCTGGCTCCAGGTCTGGGTCAGGTCCTGCGTGGCCGACGGCGTGCTGCTGTAGTCGTCCAGATAGATGGTGCTGGTAACCATGTCTGCAGGCAGATGGTTCTCCAGATTCTTCGCTATAGCCCCAAAGTCCAAGTCCTTTAGGGCATCGTAGTTGTCTGCCACCATGATGGCCCGCATCATCCAGGGGGCCACCGGCGTGCTCTCGTAGGCCAGGATCTTGGCCACCACGCCTTCGGCCTGCGCCACCGTCCCCGCCGAGATGCGCCCGACCATCACCTCCGGCATGCCGCCCCAGTCCACGTCCCCGAAGCGGGCGTCCACTGGCACCTCTCCCTGCCCGGGGTCGGCGAACTCCAGGTAGGGCGGGATCAAAGTAGGCTCAAACTCCCCATAGACTGCCGGATTGTAGCCCTTGGGGTTAAAGTTCCCGTCGCCAAACAGGAGCAGGTACTTGGGCGGGTCGCCGGGCCAGTTGGCGTAGGCGTAGGCCACGAAGGAGCGGATCGCCTCCGGGTGGACGACGCCGCCGTTGAACAGGGCGTAGACGTCGTTCACGTCCACCACCCGCACCCGCAGCCCCTGAGAGCGACGCCGGTCGGCCAGCGGCTGGACGGCGGTGATGAACTGGGTGGGGACGACGATGATCTCGTCGGCCCCCTCGGTGGGATCGGGCAGGTCCGCCGGTGGATAGGTGACGGTGAGGGACACCACGTCTGAGACCTGGCTCTCCGCCACGGCCAGGTAGGTCGTCCCTGCCGGGGCGGTGTCGATCAGGATCAGGGCGTATGTCGACCCGGGTAGGTAGGTGAACCCGCCCGTCAGGCGTGTTGAGGTTAACGGATGCGAGACCTCGTAGAGGTGGATGGTGGAGGTGGTGAACTCGGTGAGCATCATCGCAGTGGTTCCAGAGAGCGGCGTGGTCAAGAGAATCACGTCGTCTTCAGCCTCGGGGAGGCGGCGATAATCGAGCTCGACCCGATCGAAATAGATCATCTGTCTGCTGCTCGCGGCCAGGATAGTGATGGTGAGATCGTTTGCGCCTTCCTGGATGAGTAGACTTGTGGCGCAATAGGCGTTCCCCGCCATATGTGGCGGTTGGACAGCACAATTTGTGCCCTTTGACCGCCATATGTAGTCAATTCTGCTATTACACCACAAGTCTAGTGTGCTGGACACCGGTAGCGTCGCTGTGTATCCGGCGCTTCCCAGCCAGCTTGCTTCCCCCACGATTGTACCGTTGAGCGAAAAGCGTACATCGTGTACATAGTGGTAGACATCATAATCAGTATAGCCAGCCATCTCCACCCGTAGCACGGCAGTGTAGGTGGCCGGAGCTGGAGCGGAGAGAGTGATGGGATAGGTGTAGGTGAGGATGGTATTGTCGGCCTCGATTTTCTGCCAGAACCAGGTGGCGTCTGACCCCGGTGCGTTGGTCCAACGTGCCCAGTAGACTGTATTCTCCTCGACGTGCGCGGTGGCGGTGTACCATTCCATATACGTATACCCACCCCCGCCGGGGGCAACGGAGCGCTCGTCCATCCGTAGCCCTGCCGTCGAATCGTCCACGGTCAGCCAGTAGACGTTTTCGTCGGTGTACTTTTCGTCCTGGATCGAGCCGTGGAACTTGACCGCGTAGAACAGGAAGGACTCGCCCGGCTCGAAGGTGGGGTCGCCGTCGCCGACCGCCTGCAGCGCCACCTCATGGCCGCGCCAGAGGAGGTGGAAGTCGGCGGGGTCGGCCCCCGCGACCGGCACGCCCGCGCCGTCCATCGTCTCGTAGGAGATGCGGTAGAGGCCATCGGTGGCGATGCCGATGCGCCAGCAGGGGGAGGGGAGGGTGATGGGGGTGGAGGCAGCTATGGCGAGGGTAGTTGCGTGGGAGTCAGAAGAGGAGACGACGGATGGGGAGGCTGTCACGCTGATGGCGAACAGGGCCAGCAACGCCCCCGCTCCCAGTGCGGCCAGTGTCACCGAGATGTAGCGTGTAGCGTTCTCGTTCAATCTGCTATCACCCTTTCTTTCGATTGAGCCAGAGAGTCCTTATCGGAGACCTCGTTGGCGTGAGATGAGGGGATTGTAACACGTTCTTGAGGAGGGTGCAAACAAAATGGCGGGCTCCGTTATGTCATGGAGCCCGCCGTTGCCGTTGTGTGCAATAGTGTTTACAGATGCGCTCCTCGGCGCCTGCGCAGCAGCACCAGCGCGCCGCCCACGACGACCAAAGCGACGGCGGCCAGCGCCACCGGCAGCCACAGCCGTGGCGACTCGGTCGTGACGTTGGCCAGCGTGATGGCGGTGGGGTCCTGAGAGCCGGAGAAGTAGTAGCCGTCGCTGGTTTGAGCGCGGCTGGTGCTATCTTCCCAGCACGTCGACGACATCGGGTTGCAGCCGGTGGCGTCCATCAGCATCTTGAACTGGTTGCTGCCGCCTGTGACGCTGACGTCGCCCGCATTGGGAGTGGTGGCGTAGTAAAAGCTGTCTCGGCCCAAGGGCGGGGCGTAACCGAAGGGCGCCGCGTTGCCCAGGTTAAAGATCGGGCCGGAGCCGGTGACGGAGCAGGTGCCCAGGATGGTGCCCTCGGTCCAGGCCACGATGGGGGAGCCGAGCTGGCTGGCGCCATCGGCGCAGCCGAAGACACCCTGGCCACCTTGGTAACCGCCAAGGTAGTTGAAGGCTGCAGCGTCAAAGTAGCCCCCGCAATAGATCTGGTTGTTGCTGGAAGCGCCAGTGACAGTGTTGCCATAGATGAAATCCGGCGAACCTCCCAGGTAGATGCCCGTAGTGCCGCCGGTGATGGTGTTGTCCTTGATGGTGGCGGAGGCGCCGGTGCTCGAGATGGCGGTGGTGTTATCGATGAAGGTGGAGCCGGTACCGGGCCCGGTGCCCGCGTTCAACGTGCCGCCGGCGTGGTAGATACCGTAGGTGTTATCGGTGAACGTGTCGCCGGTGAAAGTAGCCACGCCGCCGTTGACGTATGCGCCGGTGTCGTTGCTATCGTAGGTCACGCCCGTATTGATGAGCGTGCCGACGGTGACGCGCACGGCCTCGTTGGCAAAGTTCTGGAACGTCGTGTTTCTGATCGTCACCGCGCTGCCCGATGCATCGATCTCGACGCCGATCGGATCGGTGCCGCTGGGGCACGTGCCGTCGAAGATCAGATCCCGAATGGTGGCAGCATCATTCACCAACAAGAACCTTCCACCGCCGCAGGCTGATCCAAAGTTGATGGACGCGCCGCCCTGTCCTCGCAGGGTGTCGCCGCCGGAGAGTGTTGGGGCTGAGCTCGGATTGGCGTTGTAGACGCCGAGGACGATGATGGTGGTGGCGGTGCCATCCGCCAGCGCGGTGGTCAGGCCGTTGGGGCCGGTGTCGCAGGGCGTGTAACTGCCGCACTGACCAACATCAGCTACGTAGCGGGTGGTGGCAGCGGCGTTGACGGTGATCCCGCCTGCGCCGCCGGGCGTGGCGTCGATGAACGAAGCGCCAAACACCCCCACTCGGTTGATGGCGCGGATCGTGTACCCAGTGCCTGCGGAGGCGCCAGGCAGCGGGCCAAAGCTGAGGGTCAGTGTGTCAAACCCGCCACCACCGATGGCGTTCACGAAGAAGCGCGAATCGCCATTTGGGTTACCCGGAAGCGGCATTGCGGTGCCGCAGTTGCCTGCTGCCATTGCACCCACCGGGAACTGTCCCGTCGCCGACGCGGTGATGGCTGGCACCACTGTGCCACCACTGGTCCAGTTGGTGTCTACGATGATTTCCAGGCACTCACCACCACCAACAGATCCAAAGAAGCCGGACAGGGTCATAGTGAGCGTGTTGCCTACATAGAGAGTCGTGGGCGTGTAGGTGAAGGTGGTAAGGAAAGCTGGCTCCTGGGCGGAGACGGTGCCGCTCGTCACTAGCAGCAGCATCAAGACGACGAACAGGCTTAGAATGCGTGACCTTTTCATAATTGAACCTCCTTAGGTTTGATTGGACGATCCGTGTCTTTCACGGATCCGTCGTTGATCTCGCCCTTCCTCCTTCCCAAGGATTGGCGTACAGGTTCTGCTTTATAGTCGTGTGGAGCGGGCGAAAGGTTCAAAGGCCGCCGGAGGCTTCTCGCGGGGCGGGCAGCAATCCTGGTACAGCGCGGCGGAAATCATTCGGCAATTGCGGGATCACAACGCCGTTCGCGCGCCGGCCTCGCCGATGGCTGGAAGCCACCGTCTCAACCGACAAAAGCCCGCTGCGCGGGCTGAAGAAGCCCGAAAGGGCTTTCACCTGACTCTCAGCCGTGCGTTTCCAACGCATGGCACCGCCAGACCGGTGCCCATCTTGTGTCGCCAAGCTGCGGAAGGATTTACGCCTAGGTGCACTAGCCCGAGGTCGTGCGAACCTGCGGCCCGCCTGAGACCTCGGAGGTCTAGTTTCTCAGTATCAGCGGCAGGTAGACGTCGTGCATGGGTATGAGCACTGGCACCTCTAACGCCTCCAGCGCCTTCCGCTCGGATCCGACGACTGGCGGGCCGAGCACCAGCAGCCCTTGCTGCCCGATCGTGAAAGTCCGGGTGGCCTGCACGGTGAACGTGACTGTCTGCCCGGCCGTGACCTGCGCGGGCAGCCCGCTGACGCTCATCGCGTCGTCGCTATCCTTAGGGTGAGCCAGGATCTCCAGGCTGTAGGAGCCGCCGCCGGGGTCCACCGCCTGGCCCTCGACCACCACCCAATACTGCCCGTCGCCCGGGTCGCGCACGCGCAGGCTCTTGTCCGCACCGGGCCCGGTCTCGCACTCCACCAACTGGTCGCCTGCATCCCACGCGCTGGCTACGGAGCCGTCGTCGTCGTACAGGTAGAGGTCCAGGTCGCCTGCCCCGGCGACGCGGCGCAGCGTCACGTCCAGCCGGTACGGGGCCTGGGCCAGGGACACGCTGTGGGTGACCGTCTCGCCCTGGGTGATGAGCGGGGTGTTTTGCACCGTGGGCGTGTACCAGCCGAAAGCGTAGGCGACGGTGATCCCCTCGGCGATGTCCAGCCCAGCTTGGAAGGTAGCCGTGAGAGTACAAGGTGCTTCGCAGTCCGGATCGAACCGCAGCAGATAGGGTTGGACGGTGACCAATCCTACCGTCGTGGTGAAGGGGACGCTCGCCTGGTGGCCCCCGAAGAGCACCGCGTGCTGGGCCAGCATGTGCAGGCCGTCCTGCGCCGGTCCAAAGGCCCATTCCTCGGTGGTGCCGGTGGCCGTTTCGAATTCCCAGTTTGGCCGGGTGCCGGCCCGTGTACTACCGCCGGCGATGTCGAGGCTGTAGGGACCGAACCATCCCGGATTCGCGCCGGAGAAGCCGTCCGGCGTCGGTCCCAGGATCAGGCTGTCGATGTCGGTGGGATAGTCCTCCCAGACGTTGTGGATCAGGATCGCGCTACCCTCCGGCGGGTCCTGCAGCTCGAAGCCGAAGAAACGCCAGTCGCCGCTGGGTTTGCGCCCGCCCCAGGCAAAGCCGCCGCGAATTTCCCCGTTGTCGTAGGGCGTATCGCCCCGCTCCGTGCCGCCCAGGGTAAACCCAGCCTGCCCTGAGCCTGTCGAAGGGTCTGGCCACACCTGGTAGGTCAGGGGGATGAGCGTCTGGTCGGCGCTGCCGGAGCATTCGATGAGGATAGCGCCCTGGTGAACGCCGTAGGGCGCGTCGCTGGGGACCTGAACCGTGGCCTGGAGTGTCACCTGGTTGCCGGCCGGCACAGAGAGGGCGCCGTCGGAGAGGCTCACCTCAGTCCAGGTGGCGTGTGCGTAAAAGATCACCTCGAAGGATAGGGTGGTGCGGTTGTCGCCGCTGGAGCGCATGACGTGGGCCGCCCCCGCCCAGACGCCGCCGCTGCCGGCGCCGATGGAGCGGGCGTAGGGCCGTCCCACCCGCACCTCCTGCTGCGTGCCGGAGCCGATGAGGGAGTTGTAGTCGAAGCGCAGCCACTCGTCGCTGCCATCCAGCTCACCCGGCCAGTTCACCCGGCCGTCGCTGTTCAGGTCGGTCCACCAATGGCCGTCGCCATCGTCCCACCAATTGTAGACCACCAGCCGCCAGCCGTTGCTCACGACCTGGGTGGGCGTCAGTGCGTTAAAGTGCTCGAAGGGCTCCCACATCCGCACGACCACCAGGTCGGCCTCCGGGTGGGCGGTGATCCAGTCGGTGAGGTCCAGCGCATAGTCCGGCGCGCCGAAGCCATAGTTCGTCGCCGTGTCGGTGATGGTCTGGATCGTGGCGGTGTAGCGGGCCACCTCAACCAGGACCTGGGTGGTCAGCGTGAGAGCGGCCGTCGCGTCGCCGGGGTTGGTCACCGTGAAGGTGAGCGTCTGCGCCTCCCCGCGCGAGAGGCCCTCGGCGAACGAGGGGTAGCGCTGGCCCCGGTAGTCGCCTGCCACGGCAGTCGGCGGGTCCACGGTGACGCCGTACTCCTCCAGTGCGAGCTGAGTGGAGCGGAAGACGTTCGCCTGCCCCGCTCCCTGCACCAGCGGATCGTACCCCAGGTCGCGCGCGCCGTTGATCAGCAGCAGGCGCAGCTCCTCGTAGGTGGGGAAGCGCCCGTGGGTCTGGTAAAAGCCCTGGGCGACGAGCGCGGCCATGCCGCCCACCACCGGCGTGCTGCGGCTGGTGCCGGGCCAATGGATGTAACATCGTGTTCCATTGCTGCAGCCGTTGAGCGGGTACGCGCTGGTGCCCAGCATGCCGTTGGCCACCAGGTCCACGGCGCGGGTGCCGTCGGCCCCCGGCCCGCGCGCGGAGAAGGCGCTCACGTCGCCGGTGTTGACCCGCTCCGGCAGGCTCACCGTCTCCGAAATGCCCCAGATGTTGTACGTGCCGTACTGCGTGGAGGCCCCGACGATCAGGCGCGTGCCCGCTGCGGGCGGGGTGAGGGTGCCGTAGCCGTAGCCGCCGTTGCCCGCCGATACGATGAAGAGAGGGGAATTCTCCCCATAGTCCAGGTTCAGCATGGTCAAGTAGCGCGATTCCCAATCCCAGCCGTCGTTGTCGATGGCGCCGTTTTCATAGCTCAGGGTGACGATCTGCGGCTCGTCACCGCTGCCTTCCATGCCATCGTAGCCCACGATGGTGAAGAGGTGCCATGCATCCAGCGAGCCTCCGGCGTAGAAGTCGCCCATGGCGATCACTTTGGCTCCGGGGGCCGGTCCCTGCACCAGCGGGCCGTGGATGGCGGGGTCGTAGAACGAGGGAATGGGGGTGGTGCGGGTGAAAACGCCGCCGTCGTTCCCCACAGCGGTGCTCGCGCAATACGTGCCGTGCCCCATATTGTCCAACATAAAGGCGATCAGAGTGCCGGCGGCCGGGATGGGGACACCGGAACCGTAGACTGCCTCGGCGCCGGGGGGCGGGTTCGTCCCATCGGCGATCCAGTACACCATCCCTGCCGAGCGGTCCGGCACGCCGTCGCCGGTCAGGTCGAGGGTGCCGACGGGGCTGCCCTTGTCCATCCGCGTCTCGAAGGCGCCGTCGTGGTTCAGGTCCACGTAGACTGCGTCGAAAACACCGGTGGCGGCCCCGTCGGCGACCAGGATGGGCGTGCCGGCGAGGGCGGTGTCGGGATGGTAGCCCAAGTAGTACGTGCCCGACTGGCTGGTGCCGGGCGCGGTGTAGACGTTGGTGGGGCTCAGCGGGTCGGTGAAGGTAAAGACGCCGCTGCCGCTAATGGCGTGATTGGCGTTGACGTACCAGCCCCAGTTGCCATCGCTCCAGTCCCGGTCCGGCTCAGATAGGTAGTCGGAGAGGGAGCGGTCGTCGAAGGCGATGGGCCAGCCGGCGTAGGCCTGCGTGCCGGAGAGGGTGGTGGGCTGGATGGCGTAGCGCCCGGTCAGCGCCGGGCTGCCGAAATCCACGCCGGAGTCGAGCACAGCGATGGTCACGCCGGTGCCGGTGATGCCGTATGTGTTCCACGTCTCGTGTACGCCCTGGGTGTCGTTCTCGTACCAGCCTGTGGGCCCTGCCGGGGAGGCCGGCGACCTATCGAGTGGCTGCTCGGCGGCTTTCCGTTCAAGGGTTTCCTCCGCGGCCGGCAGATCGCGGTAGGTCGGATCGGGCGGCGTAGGGAGCGGGTCGCTGCTTGGGATGTGGATCACCCCCGGCTGGACCGCCAGGGCCGGCAGGTCGGCGGCGCGCACGTGGCCGGCGATCCGCATCAGGCTGCCTATCTCCCGGCGGTAAACCCGCCCGACAAAGAAGCGCGTTACATCGGCATCGGGCGAGGCGAGCACGCTGACCCAGACGAGGTCCTCGGCACTTTGCGCTGGCTCCGGCGCTGATGACGGCGCGGCCTGGGCCAGCAGCGCCATGGTCAGGCTCAGTAGCAACAGCGCGATGGTCGGCGCGGCAAAGACTCGAAACGTGTGGCGCATAGGTTCGTCTCCGACTTGTCATCGACATTGTAGTTGTTTCCGGGGAAAAGGGCAAGCAGGGGAGGGTTTATAGAGCTGGGGATGGTGCGCTGGCTATCCTCCGCGCACCGCTGTGTGGGATACCCACGTTCTGGCGCGCTCGGCCATGGCCTGTAGTTTCGCGATCGGGTAGGGCGTCGCCGTCTCCAGCGCCGGATCGAGTGTGTTCAGCGCGCGGAACTGCTGCAGCGTGTACTGCTCCGCCCCGGCGATCCAGCGGGCGATGGCTTCGACATCGTCCGCGTCCAGCAGTCCCGGCACCACCGTAGTGCGTAACTCGTACGTGACGCCGCTCTCTCCCAGCAGGGCGATACTCCGCTCCACGCGGGTCACGTCCACGTGGGGGAGTCCGCACAGGAGGGGATATTTTTCCGGCGGGGCCTTGACGTCCAGGGCCACAAGGTCCAACACCCCTGCGTCCAGCAGCGTCTCCAAGACGTCGGGATGGTAGCCGTTGGTGTCCAGCTTGACGTCCAGCCCTGTCTCCCGCAGTTGCCGGACGAATCGGGGTAGGTCAGCCTGCAGCGTCGGCTCGCCGCCGGTGATCACGACCCCGTCCACCAGTCCCTCGCGCCGCGCCAAAAAGCGCCATACCTCATCCTCGGCCAGCGTCTCCATCTCGCCGGGTCGCAACACCAGATCGGCGTTGTGACACATCGGGCAGCGGAAGTTGCACCCGCCGGTGAAGAGGACGGTAGCGATGTGGTCGGGGTAGTCGATCAGCGACGTTCGGACCCAGCCCTTGAGTTCCACGCCTGGTGTGGTCACTCCTCCGCGACGACAGCCTCTGGTATCCGGAACGTCTGACGCTCGCGGAATTCCTGCTGCTTGCCCTGGTGCCAGTTCTGCACCGGTCGCAGGTAGCCAACGACGCGTGAGTAGACCTCGCAGGGGACCTTTATCTCCGGCTGCTCGCCGGCTTGAGAGTTCTTGCTTGCACCCATCTTCAATCTCCGCTATCTAGTCTTTGACCTCGCGCCCGTAGCGCGCCAGCTCTTCCTCGGTATGCTCGTGAGGGCAATAGTCGTGTTGCCCGGCGAGGTATCCATGTACCGGGCAGATGCTGAACGTTGGCGTCAGCGAGTAGTAGGGCAGGTGAAAGTTCTCGGCGACGGTGCGCACCAGCCGACGAGCCTGTCGCCAGTCATCCAGTTGCTCGCCTTGGAAGATATGCAGCACGGTGCCCCCGGTGTAGAGGGTCTGCAGGTCGTCCTGGTGCTCCAGCGCCTCGAACAGGTCGTCGGTGTAAGAGACGGGGAGATGCGTGGAGTTGGTGTAGTAAGGGGTCTCGTCGCCACCGGCGGTGAGGATGCCTGGAAAACGCTGCCTATCGGCCCGGGCCAGGCGGAAGGAGGCGCCCTCCGCGGGGGTGGCCTCCAGGTTGTAGAGATTGCCGGTCTCTTCTTGGAAGCAGGCCAACACCTCGCGCATGAACTTGAGCGTGCGGATGGCAAAGGCTTTGCCGTCCGGGTGAGCGATGCTGACGCCCAGCAGGTTCTGGCACGCCTCATTCATGCCAAGCAGGCCGATCGTCGAGAAATGGTTGGTCCAGTAGCCGCCCGTTTGTCTCTCGATTCCCTGTAAGTAATGGCGGCAGTAGGGGTAGAGACCCCGTTTCGTGAACTGCTCCAGGATGTTGCGCTTGATCTCCAGGCTGGCGTGCGCGGTTTCCATCAGCCCTTCCAGCCGCTTCAGGAACCCTTCCTCAGTGTTGGCCAAATGTCCCAGGCGAGGCATGTTGATGGTCACGACGCCCACCGAGCCGGTGAGAGGAGCGGCGGCAAAGAGCCCACCGATGCGCTTGCGCAGCTCGCGCTGATCCAGGCGGAGGCGGCAACACATCGACCGGGCATCCTCTGGGTCCATATCGCTGTTGACAAAGTTGGCAAAGTAAGGGATCCCGTATCGCGCCGTCATCGCCCACAGCGGCTCGATTTCGGGATTGTCCCAATCAAAGTCGCGGGTGATGCTATAGGTCGGAATGGGAAAGGTGAATACGCGCCCTTTGGCGTCACCCTCCAGCATTACCTCGGCGAAGGCGCGGTTGAGCACGTCCATCTCGCATTGGAACCCGCCATAGGTTTCGTGCTGCATCTCTCCGCCGATGACGACCGGCAGGTCGCGCAGGGTGGAAGGAGGCGTCAGATCCATCGTGAGGTTGCTGAAAGGCGTCTGGAAGCCCACGCGGGTTGGCACGTTGATGTTGAACACGAATTCCTGCACAGCTTGCTTGACCGCCTGATAGTCCAATCCGTCATAGCGGATGAAGGGAGCCAACAGCGTGTCAAAGTTGGAGGCCGCTACCGCGCCGGCAGATTCTCCTTGCAGCGTGTAGAAAAAGTTGACCAGTTGCCCCAGGGCAGTGCGCAGATGGCGCGGGGGCTTGCTCTCGATCTTGGCGGGCACGCCGCCAAAGCCCTGGATGAGGAGGTCTTGCAGATCCCACCCGCAGCAGTATACCGACAGCATCCCCAGGTCGTGCAGGTGCAGGTCGCCCTCGACGTGCGCTTTCTGCACTTCCGGTGGATAGATTTTGTGCAGCCAGTAGCGCGCGGCGATGGACGAGGCCAGGTAGAAATTCAGCCCTTGCAGTGAATAGTTCATGTTGCTATTTTCATTGACCCGCCAATCGGCGCGCTGGACGTAGGCATCCACCAGCGCGTCCGCGTCCAAGAGCATGCGCTCGGTTTCCCTGGCCTTTGCCCGTTCGTAGCGATACAGAATGTATTCCTTGGCTATCTGCGGGGTGCCTGATTTGATCAGCACAGTTTCGACGATGTCTTGAATCTCTTCAACATGGGGGAAGTGATCGTTCTGGCCGTATTGCTCCTCCAAGATGCCGACCACGGCCCACGACATCGTCTCGGCCCATGGCCGACCTTCTCCGTTCCCCACCGCCCGGCCGGCAGCATAGATGGCTTTTTCGATCCGCTGGCGGTCGAAGGGAACGACGGTTCCGTTACGCTTGATGACTTGGGCGATGCTCACAGTGGGAATCTCTCACTTCACAACCCGATAGTAGCTGTCGCTTCGAGCGGGTGCCTGCTTCCGTTCAAAGCGGCCGTTCACCCTGAGCGAGGGCTTGCCGGAGAGTGGCAGGCCCTGGAGAAGGGGATCAACTCGCAGGGTTGACCTTGTGCACGATGTTACACCGACCGGAGGAAAATTGCAAGCCCCAGGCGCGCGGCAACCTTAAAATTTGCGGGTTTTTCCACTTGATCTCCCTACATACGGGGGTTTTGACATTCTTATCCCCCCAGATGTACGGGATGTCTGGCGAAGCCGATCCTTTCAGGCCCTCGTCCGTCCGGCGCGATGCGCGGCCTCCCACGAGACTTGCGCACATCCGGCCTGTGTGGTACACTTGCGTCTGTAATGAATCTTGAGGGAGTGGTTGCGATGCTATATCACCGCCGTACCTGAGGCTTTGCCTTTGGCGCCGGTTGGCGCCAGCGGGCCAGCCTGCACATACCAGGGCCTTCGACTACGGACGTTCCGTCCGCGCTCAGGCCAGGGGGCGGTGACGTGACCGCGCCCTGAATTCGGACATAGTTTCCCCTCCGTTGGGGCGACTGCCCGCCGATGGCGGGGCCGCCACTGGTATGTGCCGGTGGCGGTTTTTTGTTGCCTATGGCGTGTCCTTCGACTGCGCTCAGGACACGTTTGGAGACCTTATCTTTCGGAGGTGGACCTATGTCTGAGAAGTTGACCCGTTTCTTTGCCTCGCGCTGGGGCATCATCCTGGCCGGCGCGGTCATCGGGATGCTGGCCCCCCTGCTACAAAAGCTCGGCAACCCGCCCAACATGGGTATCTGTGTGGCCTGCTTCGAGCGCGATATTGCCGGGGCGCTAGGGCTGCACCGCGCTGGCGTCGTCCAGTACGTCAGGCCGGAGATCGTCGGTTTTGTGCTGGGCGCGTTGATCGCGGCGCTGGCCTTTCGTGAGTTCAAGGCCCGCGCCGGCTCTGCGCCCATCGTGCGCTTCGTGTTGGGCGTGTTCGCCATGGTCGGCGCGCTGGCCTTCCTGGGCTGTCCCTGGCGGGCGCTGCTGCGGCTCTCGGCCGGCGACCTCAACGCCATCGTGGGGTTGGTCGGCTTGGCTACCGGCATCTTTGTCGGCGTCATGTTCCTCAAGGCTGGCTACAATCTGGGCCGTTCCCAGAAAACCTACCCCGTTGTGGGCTGGATCATGCCGGTCCTGATGGTCGGACTGCTTCTGCTGCTCGTCTTCGAGGTCAAGGTGAGCGAGACCGGCGCCCTCTTTTTCAGCGAGAGCGGTCCGGGTGCACAGCATGCCTTCTGGTTCATCTCGCTGGTGGTGGGATTGATCATTGGCTTCCTGGCACAGCGCACGCGCTTCTGCACCATGGGCTCTATCCGCGACGTGATCCTGATGGGTGACACCCACCTCATCAGCGGCCTGGGCGCGTTGGTGGTGGTGGCCGTGGTCGCCAATCTGATCCTGGGACAGTTCGGTACCCCCGCTTTCTTCGGCCAGCCGGTGGCTCATTCCAGTCACCTGTGGAACTTTCTTGGCATGGCGCTGGCCGGGCTGGCCTTTGCGCTGGCGGGGGGGTGCCCGGGCCGGCAGCTTTTCCTCGCTGGCGAAGGGGACGGCGACGCCGCTGTGTTCGTGCTGGGGATGATCACCGGCGCAGGGCTGGCCCACAACTTTGCCCTGGCCGGCAGCCCAGACAAGGCGGCAGACGGCATCGTGGGCGGCATCAGCCCTTACGGGATGGCAGCGGTCTTCCTGGGGCTGGTGGTGTGTGTCGTTATCGGTTTGACGATGCGCGAGAAGATGGAGGTGTAGTGAAATGGCTAACACAGTAGATGCCCGGGAACTCTCCTGCCCACAGCCGGTCATTTTGACTCGCAACGCCATCCGGGCGGGCGATTTTCCCATCGAGGTGCTGGTCGAGACCGTCACCTCGCGCGAGAACGTCAAGCGCGCGGCGGAAAAGGCCGGCTGCGCCGTACAGGTTGAGGAGATGGGGGGCGAATTCAAGTTGACGTTAACGATGAGTCAATGAAGAACACTGCGACGAAAAATGGGCTGTGGGCAGTGGCTGTCTCCGCCATCGACCGATGGAGTACCGTGATAGCTCACCGTTGGGTGGTCTCCTCGTTGAGTGTTGTGAAGTGAATGTCGAGATTCTTCATCGCGAAGGCGCGAAGAGCGCCAAGCTTTTTCGTATTTTCTTTGCGTCCTTTGCACCTTCGCGGTTCAGATTTGGTACGATGCTTGCCAGCAACAGCCAAGAGGGGGACTGCCCGCCATTGGGAGCATGGTCAAGTACGCCTACCAGTGTTATAATGCGTGCTGTCCTGGTTCCCGATGTAGAGAGTTGAGAAAAGCTTTGTTCACGTCTTCCCGATGGCTGCTTGCACTGTCGGCTATATCGGTTCTCGTGCTATTCACAGCGCTGGAGGTCGGTGCGCAGGAGAAGCCCGTCGTCCGCTTCTACCTGTTCTACGGTGAGATATGCGCGCACTGCCACGAAGTGATGGATAACTTTCTGCCCTACGTCTACGCAAAGTACGGCGACCAAGTCCAGTATCAGTATGTCGAGGTCTTTAACAATGCGGATAACTATCTCGCCTTCGTGGCGCTTGAGCGGAAGTTGGGGGTGTCTGACGAAAGGGTGGGCAATGTCCCTGCCCTGGTTATCGGTGATCAGGTCCTGATCGGTTCCGGTGAGATTCCCTCTATGCTCGAAACCTGCATCGACAGATACCTGGCCGAGGGAGGGGTGGACTATTACCCGGTCGAGGAACTCAATGTGCCGACGCCCGTCCTACAGCCGACCGAAGAGATCCATATCGCTTACTTTGACAAGGCTGGATGCCAGGAGTGCGCCCGTGCCAACTACGACCTTCACGCCATTGAAGACCGCTACGACAAGGTGATTGTCGCCCGTTTCCCGATGGAGCAGGACGAGAACACGCTGCTCAACGAGTGGCTGTGCGAAAAGTACGGTGTGCCGGAAGGGAAATGTCTGTCTACGCCGATGGTGTTTGTCGGTGAGGATGTGTTCATCGGCGACGAGGTCAATCTCGACAGTTTGCAGAACGCCGTGGCAAAGTATGCCTCAACTGGCGCTAAACCGACCTGGAATGAGTTCAATCCAGACCAAGCCGAGCAAAGTCTGCTCGAGCACTTCAGGAGCTGGGGGGTGCTCGTGATATTGGGCGCGGGCCTCATCGACGGCCTCAACCCGTGTGCCTTTGCTACGCTGGTGTTCTTTATTTCCTACATGACCTTCACCGGGCGCCAGGGACGAGACATCTTGTTCGTGGGCGTCGCGTTTGCCCTGGGTGTGTTCCTTACGTACCTGCTGGTGGGTATCGGCGTGCTCAATCTCATCCAATCTCTGGAGTTTTTCCCCTCCTTGGGGCGGTGGGTGTATGTGGTCACTGCGTTGCTCTGCGTGGTGCTGGCCATCCTGACTTTCCGTGACTTTTTCCGGGCGCGCCGGGGCCAGGCAACTGAGATGACCCTCAAGTTGCCCACGAGCTTGCGAAAGCGGATCAACAGGGTCATCCGTAAAGGGGCCCAGGTGCGCGCTTTCGCAGCAATGGCCCTTGTCACCGGCTTCGTCGTATCGCTGATCGAGTTGGCCTGCACCGGACAGATTTACCTTCCGACCATTCAGCTCATGGTGGGCCAACCTGAACTCGCCGGCCGGGCCTTTTTCTATCTGGTGCTCTATTGTCTGGCGTTCGTTGCTCCCCTGGTGGTCGTTTTCTTGCTGAGCTACTTTGGCACGACGTCCGAGCAACTGGGCCTCTTCATCGCCCGCCACATCGCGACCATCAAGATCGTCACAGCCCTGGTGTTCGTCGGGTTAGCTCTGTGGATGACGTGGGCGCTGGTGCCGCTGTTCGGTATCAATGCGCCGGGGAACTGGGTGATGATGGGCGGGGTCACGACAGTCATCGGCGCGGGGGCGATGGTTGCACAGGTTAGCGATAGCTCGACCAGCCGCCGGCCTGTCAGTCGGAGAGCAAGCAGGCGGCGGAAGGTCAGACGGTCGAGGAGAAGGCGCTGATGGTTCCGGGGAGGTACGCCATCGTTCTCGTATACTCGACCAGCTACGCCATCCGCGCGGAAAAGATCCTGCACCAGGCAGGGATCGCGTCCAAGCTGATTCCCGTCCCACGTCATCTCAGCTCAAACTGCGGCGTGTGCCTGCGCATCGAGCGCACTGACAAGGACGCAGCGCAGAAGGCGCTGGAGACGGTCAAGCTCGATATCGAGGGTATTCACGATCTGGAGTGATGACGAGAAGCGTCCGCATCGTCGTTCTGACCTGTGCGCTTGGCTTGATTGTTCTTACGGGCTTTATCGCCCTGGGCGTGCCCGTTCCGGGTGATGCCGAACTTGTACATCTGGCGGTGAGTGCGCGCAGCGAAGCACTGACGGTCGCCATCTGGGTGCTGACGTTCGTCAGCTCGTCGATCCCGGCGCTGTTCATCACGCTGGCCGTCAGCGGAGTCGAGTTGTGGCGCGTGCAGCGGATCAAGCTAAGTGCGGCCTGGGCGACCGCGGCGTATCTGGGCTACGTGGCCAGCAACATCGGGCTGCGAATCGCCGTGGGCCGCCTGCGTCCGGGCGTGGAATACATCCCACATCTGCTGCCCGAGGTGCAGGCGAGCTTTCAGCGGTTTTCGTATCCCAGCGGCCACGCAGGCGCGGCTCTGTTTGCCTATTCCGCGCTCGTCGTGCCGGCGTTCCCTCGGAGGGTGTGGCGGTGGGTGGCCCTCATCGTGGCGTTGCTCGTCGCCGCCGGTACGGGGTTTGGCCGGGTTTATCTGGGCGTGCACTGGCCCACCGATGTGCTGGGTGGATATCTGCTGGCGGGATTCTGGTTGGGGATAGGTGTAGCCCTCAAGAAATGGAGCTGAAATCTGTTGCGCTTCTGTGATTGACTTTTCTCGCTGCCTGTTTGTGCTAGGATGGCAAGTGCGATGAGAGACCGGTTTGACCTTCTTGCCCACAGCCTCGATGCCGGAAATGGCGTCTTGGCGACCCGTACCCAAGAACAAAGGAAACGGCTTGGGCAATTCCTCACGCCGCCATCGGTGGCAAGATATATGGCCCACCAACTTGGGCCCCTTCAAGATGGTGATCGAATCCTTGACCCTGCCATTGGCTCCGGTGTCTTGGCATGCGCAGTTATCGAGCGGGCGATTTCCGCGGAAAAGCCTCCCACGCTCTACCTGGATGGCTACGAGATCGACCCCGATTTGGCCCAAGCAGCGCGCGAGATTCTAACACGAGTTGCCGATGAGGCTGCGCATCACGGCGTTACGCTCTACAGCCAGGTTCACGAAAAGGACTTTGTCCTGGAACGCGCACCGATGGGTCCCTTGTTTGATGTCTCTAGTCCTTCCGACTTCTACGACCACATTATCGCGAATCCACCATACTTCAAACTCAGCCGAGACGATCCGCGCGTGCAGGCTGTCACAGGGCTGGTAAATGGTTCTACCAATATCTACACCCTGTTCATAGCCCTGTCCCTCAGGTTGCTTCATCCCTCGGATCGGGACGGTCCGCCGAAGCAGGCTTGTTTCATCGTTCCACGTAGCTTTTGCTCAGGCGCCTACTTTGAGGCGTTTCGGCGTGGCTTTGTGCGCCAGGCCGTTCCGATAGCCGTCCACCTCTTCGAGTCGCGCGAGGAGGTCTTTGAGCGAGGTGACGTGCTGCAGGAAAATATCATCTTGACCTTCCGCTCGCGTCGGGGTGGGGAGGATAGGGAATATCACCCATATGTTTTCATCTCGACTTCTCGCAATGCTGCTGATTTGGATGTGGGACCCACTGGCCGGGAGGTGCCTTTCGAATTATTCCTGGCCAAGCGCAATGGCGCGTCCTTCTTCAGGTTGCCGACCGGCGAACTGGACAAGGCTATTGTGGAGACAATGGACTCGTGGGAAGGGTTGCTGGATCGGTACGGTCTGAAGGTGTCCACCGGTCCGGTCGTGGCCTTTCGGGCAAAAGCCTTTCTGAGCACAGATGTAGGACAAGTCGATGCGGGGCAGGCTGTCCCGCTGTTATGGATGCAGAACGTGCAGGCTCAAACCGTCGAGTGGCCAATCACAAAGGGCAACAAGCCGCAGGCCATCCTGCTGGAAGCGAATGACAAGAACCTGCTGGTGCCTCTGAAGAACTATGTGCTGCTACGGCGTTTCAGCGCCAAGGAAGAACGTAGACGCTTGGTCGCGGCTCCTCTGCTGGTAAGCAGTTTTGACTGTCGATGCCGTCAAGTTGGCCTGGAGAATCACTTGAACTATGTTTACCGGCAAGATGGCGATCTGACCGTTGCAGAGGCAGTGGGATTGTCGGCGTTGTTCAACAGTGCGTTGATAGATCGCTATTTTCGCGTCGTCAATGGTAACACGCAGGTCAATGCTACTGATCTGAGAGCGCTGCCGCTGCCGCCGATGGACGTTATCGAACGCATCGGGGAGCAGGTGCTGCGGGCTGGCAGATCTGCAAACCTCGATGCGGTTGTGTTCTCTATTCTGCACGATGCTAACCTCGTCCCCAACCTTTTCGGTTGTCAAGGAGACAAAGACTATGAGCAAGTTACAGGAAGCACAGGACATCTTGCAGACCTTGGGGTTACCCCCTGCGCAGCAGAATGAGATTTCAGCCCTTACCCTGCTGGCACTCGCTCAACTTTCAGAGGACACGCCGTGGAGTGAGGCTGAATGCCATAACCTTCGCATTCACGATATTCTGATCGAGATCAAGGAAAGATATGGACGTGAGTACGCCGAGAATACCCGTGAGACAGTTCGTCGCCAAGTGATCCATCAATTCGAGCAAGCCGGTCTTGTTCTGCGTAACCCGGATGATCTTTCTCTGCCCACCAATAGCCCTCGTACCCATTATGCACTGTCTGAGATGGCTCTGAAGGCCATCCGGGCTTATGGCTCCAAGCAGTGGGCAGAGGCCGTGCAGATATTCACCGATTCCGTTGGAACATTGCTTGAGGTTTACCAGCGCAAGCGAGATCAGCACAAAATCCCGCTGCGCCTTGCAAGTGGAGAGGAGTTCAAACTCTCTCCAGGAAAACACAATGAGCTTCAAGCTGCTGTTGTCACCGAGTTCGGTCCCCGATTTGCCCCTGGTGCGGTTCTTCTGTACTTGGGAGATACCGAGAACAAGAAGCTGGTTTTGAATGAGGAAGGCTTCGAGTCACTGGGGGTTTTAGCAACCAGTCACGACAAGCTGCCGGACGTGGTACTTTATGACAAAGAGCGCCGGTGGCTTTTCCTGGTCGAGGCTGTGACTTCCCACGGTCCGGTTTCACCCAAACGTCGCCTCGAACTGGAAAAGATGTTTGAAGGCTGTTCTACTGGCTTAATTTTCGTGACTGCATTTCCAGACTTTGCTGCCTTTAAGAATTTCCTTAACGAGATTGCCTGGGATACCGAGGTTTGGCTGGCCGAGATGCCAGATCACTTGATTCATTACAATGGTGATCGGTTTCTAGGGCCGCGCAGTTGATGGAGTTGAAACAGTGAGTAGTGAGCAAATTCGTTTGACAGCGCTCGCCAGCGCGGCCGGTTGAGCGGCCAAAAAGGGGCCTGAGGCCCTGGCGCAGGTGCTGCGCCCGCTGGAGGGGATGTTCACCGCCGAACAGTACCCCAATCTGCTCGTCGGCCTGGAGGTGAGCGACGACGCCGCCGTCTATCGTATCGACGACGAGGTCGCCGTCATCCAGACGGTGGATTTTTTCACGCCCGTGGTGGACGACGCTTATGACTATGGTGCTATCGCCGCCGCCAACGCGATGAGTGACGTCTACGCCATGGGCGGCGAAGTGACGCTGGCGCTCAACGTGTGCGGCTTCCCGCCGGAGTTGCCGCCCGAGATCGTGAGCGAGATCCTGCGCGGCGGCGCGGAGAAGGTGGCTGAGGCAGGGGGAGTGCTGGCCGGTGGCCACACCATCGACGCCAAGGAGCCAACCTACGGCCTGGCGGTGATGGGCCTGATCCACCCCGATCGCGTGTGGACCAAGGGCGGAGCGCGACCCGGCGACGTGCTGGTGCTCACCAAGCCGCTGGGCGTGGGGGTGGTCACCACGGCGCTCAAGGGTGGCGTGGCCGACCCGGTTCACGTGGCCGAGGCGGTGGAGAGCATGAAGCGGCTCAATCGAGAGGCGGCGCGCCTCATTGGTCGGGTCGGCGCCAATGCCTGCACCGACGTCACCGGCTTCGCGCTGCTGGGACACTCTTATGAGATGTCTGATAAAGGCGGCGTGCGGCTGCGCTTCTCTTTCGGTCGGCTCCCCTTCGTCGATGGCGCGGTGGGGTACGCTGAGGACAATCTCTTCCCCGGCGGCTCTTGCAACAATCAGCGTGCCTACGAGTCGCACGTGGACTTTGCCCCTGGCCTCTCCGAAGAAACGCGGCTCCTGCTCTTCACCCCCGAGACCTCCGGCGGCTTGCTTGCCGCCGTTTCCCCGGAAGAGCTCGACGCGCTCCTCACGCTCTTCGCCGAGGCCGGGCACCCTTGCTGGGTCGTGGGCGAGGTGACGGAGGGACAAGGGATCGTGGTGGTGGCGTGAGGCTGCGCTGATGCCCAGTCGCCTCCTCAAGCTCAACCTGCTAGATTTCCCGCTGGCCCTCTTTCTGCTCAGTGCCGTCGTCGGCGTGTGCCCCGCCTACGATCGCGGCCAATGCTGGCCTACGCTGATCGCTCTGGCTGCGGGTTTTCTGTTGTACCTCCTGATCTCGCGGATCGCAGTCTCTCGTCGATGGTGGTACGTCAGCGCGCTCATCCTCGTCGCCGCTGGCCTGCTGCTGTCGCTGTACTTTGTGACCCAGTATGGTCACTTGGGATACGACGAGAATCTTGGGCCGATCAGCCGCCTGGGGGTGCTCGTCGGCAGGATCGCCCCATCGATCGCTTCCTGGGGTCCCCAGCCCAACAGCGTGGCGATTTTTCTGGAAGGCGTCATCTTTCTGGCGGCGGCGCTGGCTTTGACCCAGAAGCAGTGGGTCTGGCGCATCGTCGGGGGCGTCGGCGTGGGACTGATGGCGCTGGCGCTAACGATGAGCGGTTCGCGGGGGGCATGGCTGGCTGTGGCAGTCGTGACGGCGCTGTGGCTGGCTCTCCATTGGCGACCGGCGCGGGTGGTTGCCGTCGTCGTCGGCATTCTGGCGTTGGGCCTGATCGTCTACGTGATCGTGCGCGGCGATATCACCGTCTTGGGCGACATTCCCGTCGCTGGCCGGCTGCTGAGTGCACTGTTCTTGCGCCCGGACCGGCTCGACGTGTACCGCAACAGCGTCTACCTGATCCAGGACTTTCCGCTCACCGGCATCGGACTTGGCAAGCAGTTCGCGATGGTGTATGCCCGGTACGCGCTGTTTATCCAGCATCCATTCCTCACCTATTCCCACAACCTTTACCTGGAGGTGTGGCTCGAACAAGGGCTGCTGGGCGCCGTCGCGTTGCTGTGGTTGATGGCGGCGCTCTACCAGGCCGCCCGGACGCACGCCAGACCGAGGAGCGATCTCCTGTTTCAGTCCACCTGGTTCGGCATCACCGCGGTCTTTGTGCACGGCGTCACGGACGCGCGCCAGTATGAAGACCTGTGGTGCTGGCTGCCGTTCTTCGCGCTGCTTGGGTTGAACGGTGCCACCCTCTTGCGAGTGGATACCGGCGTGCACCGGCAGCGACGCTGGCTTTTCCCCGCGGGCGTCGTGGGCGCTTTCCTCCTGATTGTCGCGGTTGCCCTGTTCCCCTGGCCGGCCACGTACCACGCCAACCAGGGCTGCGTGCTCCAGGCCCGCGCCGATCTCGCGCCATCCCTGGACGGCGAGCAGCGGGCAGCCTTGCGGCACCAGGCGTTGGATCGATATCGGCGCGCGATTCAGATCAACCCCGACAATCGGACGGCCCGGCAACGGCTCGGGCTGATGCTGGTGGAAGCGGCGCGATTCGACGAGGGTGTCGAGCACTTGGAGATTGCGTGGCAGGCGGATCCTGGAAATACAACCACGCGCAAGGCGCTGGGATTGGCCTACGTGTGGGTGGGCGAGCTGGAAAGGGCGCAGCCGCTGCTTCGAGACGTTCGCGGCATCGTCGAGGAGTTGAATATCTGGGGCTGGTGGCGCGGTACTCAGCAGCAAATGGAGCAATCGCTCAATGCGTATCGTATGTCGCTCCTGCTGAAGCCGGATCAGCCGGAGGTGCGGGAGCGGGTCGAGCAGCTTGAGGCCGACCTGTCCCCGTGAGGGATTTCGAGCTGGCGATCGATCCATCCAGGAGGTGCAACACCCGGTCGGCGACGTCGAGGATGCGGCTGTCGTGGGTGACGATGATGACGCCGCTGGCCTGCTGGCGGGCCAGCCTGGTCAATAGCTCCACGACGATGTGGCCGGTGTTCGAATCTAGATTGCCATTGGCTCGTCGGCCAAGATCACCTTGTCTGGAGACACAGGTTGACCTGGACCTCGGGACAGGTGGAGGCTATCGTCAGATGTTTGTTCCCTCGTGACCGGATGTGGTATAATCCGGCTGCTCTTACCCCGACTGATTGTCATTGCTGCTGCAGTCGATCTTCGGTTGCCATGAACCGAGATTCTGACAACCCTCGTGCTTGTGAGTGCCGCCGTCGCAGCGGCGCAACAGGTGAGGGTCGATCCATGGGCGATGGCTATGGCGCTGGGGTGCGGCATGGTTTTTGTGACGCCGATGAGTCATCCAGTGAACGTCTTTGTGATAGGGCCAGGCGGGTATAGGTTCCGCGACTTTTTGCGCGTGGGGCTGCCCTTGACGCTGATGCTGTTCGTAGCCACACTCGTTTTGCTGCAGGTGTTCTGGCCGTTGAGGTAGGGGTATGGGATTGGGGGATATTCAATGCCAGCGTGAGTTCAACTATCGCCGCACGTCCGAGCGGCGACTGCACACCGTCGAAGAGGCACGCGCTTTTGTCGAAGAGATGGGTTTTTGCCATTTCTGGCCTATCAAGGATATCGAGACGCCTAACCTCTTCCATGCCATCGCCGGGCGGGTGCGCGAGGTGCCGAACGAGCACGACGACCCCGACATCAGCAAGTGTTGGGGGTGGAAGGATCACTCACTGGACAAGAAGTGGTGGTACTATGGCAAACTGCTGCGTCGGCGGGCGACGCTGATCTCGCTCGACATGCTGCCATATTTCTACGCGCTGAGTGAGAATTTTGGTGAGTTGACCGATTATTTGTCCGAATATGAGGACGGCAAGATGACGGCCGAGACCAAGGCGATCTATGAGGCGATCTTGGAGAACGGTCCGCTCGATACCGTCCGCCTGCGGCGCGAGGCGCGCATGAGCGCTGAAAGCGCCAAGAGCCGCTTCGACCGGGCGCTGGTAGAGCTGCAAGTTGGATTGAAGGTGATACCGATTGGTGTTGCGCAGGCCGGCGCCTGGAATTATGCCTTCGTCTACGAAATCCTGCAGCGGCACTTTCCCGATCTGCCGGAGCAGGCGCGTCCGATTGGGCGGGGTGAGGCGCGGCGGGTGCTGGTGCAACGCTACATAGACAACGTCGCCGCCGCGGATCGGAAGATGGTTGCCAAGGTGTTCCATGTGCTGAAGTGGACGCCGCAGGAGCTGGAGCGCACCATCGCCGCGCTCCAAGAAGAGGGCACGATTCAGGAAGTGTCAATTAAGGGGGTGGGAAGCTCGCAATTCGTTTCAATGCATACCCTGGAAAGCAGAAGCGAGAAAGCTCTGGCAGGTCTTGATATACAATGACAAAGTTGTATGCTGGACTCGCCGAGATTCTCAAAACTGCGAGCGACGCTGGAATCACATCACTGTGACTGAGGACAGGTGCTCTCTCAGTCTCGCCCGGACCCGTGTCTCAGCATCCACAAACTCGATACCCTGTGTTGCCGCGATCTCTCCTGCGAGCAACCTGATTCCCTCATCATACAGTTGCTTTACAGTGGCGCTCAACTGAGTTTTCCGCTGCCGCCAGGCCATGTCCCTCACCGCCTCTGCAACTTGAAAGATGTCGCCGGTGCCAAGTTTGCCTTGCAAGAACTGCCGAAGCTCCTTGTATTTATCCGGCAAATTCCCGGGCGCGGCAAGCAGGACACCCCACAACGGCTCTATCTTGGATCGCGAGATCGCGCACCGCATGCCCAGCTTTTCTGCTACACTTGTTGGGACCATCAACATGGTGCCCGATTGTCCCAGCAACCTGATCCTGTAGTATAATTCAGCGTTCCCATGCCACATTCGCTCCACGATGTGCTCCACTACACCTGCTCCACGTATAGGGTGAACAATGGCGTCGCCAGTCGTGAATTTCATCGCTTCCTCCTCGATATTGGTGACAGGCAATATCATGGTCAAAAACGTACACTCGTTCGAAAATCGTGCCAACAACCCCGATCCGCAGTACAATTACGACCTATAATCCTTGTGTCCCTGCAAAGCTGTCAACCTCCGCCTTTGCCAGTGGCAAACCAAAACGAACGCTCGAATCAACCAGCATAGATGAGCTGGATGTCGGTTACGCCACGTTTTTTGTCGGTGCGTGGCTGCGCCGGTTTGCGCCTGGGCTGCGCCAACGGCGTGATTGCGTCTGTCGCAGCTGCTTGGATTGGCTACGCTGGGGGCGGCTTTCAGGCACAAAGCCCCCATAGTCAAACCCGGGCAGTCGTCGCCGTTCGATCCGGTTTCCCAGCACCTTTTCGATCTCGCGCACCATCGGTTCCTGCTGCGGCTCTACAAACGTATACGCTTCACCCGTCTTGTGGGCGCGGCCGGTGCGCCCGATGCGGTGTGTGTAGGCATCAACCGTGTCGGGCACGTCAAAGTTGATCACATGCGAGATCCCTGCGACATCGATGCCACGCGCGGCGATGTCGGTGGCGACGAGAATGTCGTATTTGCCGTTGCGAAAGCCGTCGATCGCTTGCCGGCGCTGGTTTTGCGACATATTCCCCTGCAACGCTGAGACGCGGTAGTCGTGTTTTTCCAGGTCGCGCGCCAGGCCGCGCGCGCGATGCTTGGTGCGCGTAAAGATCAACACGCGCCCCGTGGCCGTCTGTTGCAGCGTGGCCAGTAGAAGCTTTTTCTTGAGGCCTTGAGATACGGGATAGAGCGCGTGTGAAACGGTCTCTACCGGGGCAATCATGCCAATTTGTACGGTGGTCGGGTTGTCGAGAATCCTATCCGCCAGCTTGCGGATATCCTTGGGCATCGTGGCCGAAAAGAAGAGCGTCTGGCGTTGCACCGGCAGAGCCTTGATGATGCGACGAATGTCAGGCAGGAAGCCCATGTCGCACATGCGGTCGGCTTCGTCCAACACCAACACCTCAACGTGCGATAGATCAATGCTGCCGTCGCCAAGAAGATCAAGCAGACGACCGGGACAGGCGACGACGATCTCGGCGCCGCGCTGCAGCGCCGCAACCTGACGAGCCCTGCTAACACCCCCATAGACGGTGGCGCTGCGCACTTTGGTATTCTTACCCAGATCGACGCTCATCTGGTGTATCTGCTCGGCGAGTTCGCGCGTGGGCGCGACGATAAGCGCACGTACCTGACGCAACGGGCCTTTGGTCAACCTCTGCAAAATAGGCAGCAGGAAGGCAGCGGTCTTGCCAGTGCCGGTCTGCGCCAGCCCTAATACGTCGCGCCCTTCGAGCACGACGGGGATAGCCTGATGCTGAATCGGGGTGGGCGCGGTGTAGCCAGCCGCTTTGACGCCCGCGTCGATGCGCGGGTCGAGAGAAAATTGTTCGAAATTCATTTAACATACTCCTTGATTTGTGTGATGTCAGGCAAGTATATGGACAGAACAAAAAAGACCGCCCAGACTTTGCAAGTCTGGGCGGTCTTTGATTTTACAGCCAAAACCTACATCGTTATACGTACACTGATAATATTTTACCATGTTTAAGCCAAACAGGCAAGCTCGCGCAGCTCGCGCAGACGGGGGGTGTATTTGTTTGTTTGGGGCACAATAGACTTGTGGTGTAATAGCAGAATTGACTACATATGGCGGTCAAAGGGCACAAATTGTGCTGTCCAACCGCCACATATGGCGGGGAACGCCTATTGCGCCACAAGTCTAATGAACCCCACGAAGATTGCAGGTAGGCATACAGGCCCAAAGTCGCCCATTCTGGCGGGAAATGCCCTGCTTTGCAGGGGTCTGCCCAAGTACAAATAGGTTCTTATGACCCATCGTCTTTCGCCGCTGAGTCATAAAGACCCTATTCCCTATGGATTCAAAATGACCCATCCCCCACATATGGGGGTCTGGGTCATTTGAACCAATAGAAAATGCACCCCAGGGAATACGCCGCCTTGACTTCTGGTGAAAGAGTGATAGAATGTACGTCAGACAAAGTGAGTTGTGGATGTGACCAAAGACCGTCCGACTTACCGGGCGGTCTTTTCTTATATCTACTGCGTCGCGGCGTCTAAAAAATCTTGAGTAGTTTAAGGAGTACAAAAAGTGATAGAAAGAGAAACCGGAACCGTCAAATGGTTCAACGCGGGCAAAGGGTATGGCTTCATTTCCCGCGAAGCCGGAGAGGACGTATTTGTCCATCATTCGGCGATCGAAGAGGAGGGATTTCGCTCGTTGGACGAGGGCCAGCAGGTCGAGTTCAGCGTCGAGCAGGGTCCCAAGGGGCTGCAGGCCACTCACGTGAGGGCCCTGTAGCCTTTATAGGCAGCTTTGTGCTGTGATAGGATAAGAAAAAGTGACAAAGAAACTATATGTAGGTAATTTGAGTTACGCGACAACTGAGGGCAATCTATCCGAGCTTTTCGGGGCAGTGGGAGAGGTTACCTCGGTGAGCCTCATTACGGATCGCATGTCGGGCCGCTCCAAGGGGTTCGCCTTCGTCGAGATGGCGGAGGATAGTGCCGCTCAAGAGGCCATCGCTCAGCTCAACAGCAAGGAATTGGATGGGCGGGAGATCAATGTGGCAGAAGCTCGCCCACAGAAGCCACGGAGCAACCAATATGGCGGTGGCAATAGGGGAAGGGGAGGCTATAGCCAACGCTACTAGGGCTAACCCGCCCAAGTTCTGACAATCACCCGCACGGTCCACAAGGTCGTGCGGGTTTTCTTTTCTCCAGCGTGATAGGTGTGTTGGCTACTTCCTCCGTCCGCTGGGTCTCGCGATGGTTTTCAGGTTGTTTTCATGTAACTACTCAGGCATAGTACCGTCATATATGGAGGGCGGTCATTTCTCGGCCCCAATATGTAGGGTCTCCACGGCTATGACAGACCAGTTCTGCTCAGTTTCAGCGGCAGGGGGCACAAAAGAACCCCCATATGTGGCAGTGGAGCACTCGTCAACTCCTGTATGTATGGCTGAGTAGTTACGTTTTCATTATCTCAACCCACTGTGTCGCACAGAGCAGACTTTGTTGTATAATGTAGTGGGGCATATTGCCTTGCCATCTCAACGACGACTGTCCACCGGCCAAGCAATAGATCGCCGCAGACTGTCACCCGATCCGCGTTTACCGACTGTTGTCCCGCCTTGTATCAATAGGGGTTTGTCTGACACCTGTCGCCGCCACAGGCCAACGGCGGGAAGAAGGAGTGTCATGCTTAACCACATACTAGTTCCTCTCGACGGATCCCTCCTGGCCGAGTGTGTGCTTTCTCACGCTGTCACACTCGCCCAGGTCTTTGAGACCCGAATCACGTTGCTGCGAGTGGTAGAACGTAACCAGGCGACCGGCCTGAGGCGGGCCATCGATCCCCTGCAATGGCAGATACGCAAAGTCGAGGCTGGAGTCTACCTTGACAGCTTGGTGGCCCGCCTTAACAGAGTCGGCCTGCAAGCAGAAAAGGTCATCTTGGAAGGCTTGCCGCCGGAGCGTATCGTCGAGTTCACGCGAGATTACAACGTCGGTATGATCACGATCAGCACACACGGGCAGGGCGGCTTGAGTGGCTGGAACGTGAGCAGTGTTGTGCAGAAAGTCATCCTGCGAGCCCACGTGCCGATGATGATCGTGCGCGCCCACACAAGCCCCACCGTTGACATGGCGCAAATGCGCTATCAGCGAGTGCTGGTGCCTCTGGATGGCTCGCGGCGAGCCGAGTGCGTCCTACCGCTGGCCCAAAGGCTTGCTCTTTTCCACAACTCTCAACTCCTCCTGGTACACGTGGTAGTGAAACCAGAGATACCCCGGCACGCACCGTCTTCGGAGGAGGAGCGACAACTGGTCGACAGGCTCACGGAGTTGAACCGGACAAGGGCAGGCGAGTACCTGGAACGACTGCGAGATCAGCTCTCACCGGACGTTGAAACACGCGTCATCGTCGGCGATGCCCCGGCAGCAGCGCTGCAGGATGTCGTTGTGCAGGAGAACGCGGATTTGGTTGTGCTCAGCGCCCATGGCTACACCAGTGGAACCCGGTGGCCCTACGGCAGTATAGCCCTCAATTTCATCGCCTACGGCACTACCCCGCTACTGATCGTGCAAGACTTGTCTCCGGAGGGGATGGAGAGAGCACTGGCCGAACTGGCCACAGGACAGCCTAAAGGGCACTAGAGCGCTGGCTTTGCTACAATGACTCAGCGGCTATCATTTCCCGATCGCACGCGACATTGCCCTCGACAACGAAACGTCGGGGCAGTTTGCGGTCCTTCCTAAAAATAAGCACGATCTATGCACCTCGACAATCAGACTGGATGATCGCGGAATCCTCACAGGACCCTTCCCCTAAACATAAGTCCTCTCCTGAAAGCGTTGAGCCGTCAATAGATCACCCAGACCTTGTAGTATCTGAAGGACCGGCGGAAGATCAAGCCATAGTTCTATGTTTAGATTTCTCCGAGAATTTTGGTGAGTTGACCGATTATTTGTCCGAATATGAGGACGGCAAGATGACGGCCGAGGCCAAGGCGATCTATGAGGCGATCTTAGAACGGTCCGCTCGATACCGTCCGCCTGCGGCGCGAGGCGCGCATGAGCGCTGAAAGCGCCAAGAGCCGCTTCGACCGGGCGCTGGTAGAGCTGCAAGTTGGATTGAAGGTGATACCGATTGGTGTTGCGCAGGCCGGCGCCTGGAATTATGCCTTCGTCTACGAAATCCGGTAGTGTCCTTGGACAACTGAGATAATTGCTGGCATACTATCAGTGGATTACATCTCCCTTGGAGGTGAGAATGAAGCTGATAGCATGCCTAATCATATTGTCGTTGATTGTCGCGTTTTGGTCA
>Ga0315545_1000244_pt1 | contig 60298 bp, 62 predicted proteins | sample SalMarSW160210MG_FD_203096 | JGI IMG/M metagenome (GOLD analysis project Ga0315545, IMG submission 203096) | Salt marsh sediment microbial communities from the Plum Island Ecosystem LTER, Massachusetts, United States - Salt Marsh Sediment SW1602-10 ...
TAAACGATATTCTTTTAATTGCCAAAGCCAGACCCAAAAAAAGAGCAATTTTATGAAAATAAAAAACCAAAAAACAGCAATAAATATTTTCATCGTAAAAACCTGGTTATTATTTCTAATAATTTCTCCGGGTTCTCTAAATGGGGGCTATGAGCGACTTTTGGCAAAATTTCTAATTGGGAGTTTTTTATATTTTCTTTAAAAATGTAAGCATATTTCACTGGAACTATTTTATCTTTTTTGCCCCAAACAATTAAAGTTTTTACCTTAATTTTAGAGAGCTCGGGCAATAAATCCTCTCCCAAAACTTTTTTCATTGTCCCCCTCATAATGTTATCAGCTTTTAAATAATCTCTATGGCCTATAAGAATATAGAATAGTTTTCTAATGCTATTTTTTAATATTCTCAGGGGTTTAAAAGCAAAAATAATATTTCCTATTTTAGCTAAGAAAAGAATTATCTTTGTTTCAATATCCGGTTCTATTTTAAGGCCGGCAGAGGCATACAATATTAATTTCTCTGTTTTTTTAGGATAATTAACAACAAATTTTATAGCTACTCTTCCGCCAAAAGAATGGGCTATAATGGAAATTTTTTTAAAATTCAGAAAACTTAAAAAATCATTCAGCCAATTCCCGTAATCAGTAAGATTCCAGGGTCTGGGGGGAGTTTGACTTTTTCCAAATCCAGGAAAGTCAGGACAAATCACTTTATACCCTTGAGCAACTAAAATTTTTTGAATTTGCAGCCAGGAATCTGAAGACGCTCCCCAACCGTGTAATATTAAAACGGCAGGACCCAGGCCTGCAATTTTATAGCTTGTTTTTATTCCATTGATAAAAACTTCTTTTTCTTCCATTAAAATAGTTACTTAATAATTTTCTTTCCAGCCATATACTTCTGAAGTACCTGGGGGATTTTCACACTGCCATCTTTTTGCTGATAGTTTTCAATAATAGCGATTAAGGGTCTAGGAATTGCAAAAGCAGTACCATTGACAGTATGAACGAAATTCAATTTTCCATTTTTATCTCGGTAACGAATGTTTAATCTTCTAGCCTGGAAATCAGTGCAATTACTTGTGGAATGAGTTTCTCGATATTTCCCTTGTCCTGGCAGCCAAGTTTCAATATCATACTTAGCGGCTGCTGGAAATCCAAGATCCCCGGTACAAATATTAACCACTTGATAAGGAAGAGCTAATTTTTTCATTAAATCTTCTTCTATTTTTAGAAAAAATTGATGTTCTTTTTTAGAATCATCTGGTTTAGAAAAACTAAACATCTCCACTTTATCAAATTGGTGGACTCTAAAAATTCCTCTGGTATCTTTTCCATAAGAACCGGCTTCTCTTCGGAAACAAGAAGAAAAACCTAAATATCTTTTGGGAAGCTCTTTTTCTTCAAAAATTTCATTAGCATGCATAGTTAAAAGGGATTGTTCCGATGTTCCGATTAAAAATAATTTATCTTTGGGAAGATAATAAGCTTCCTTTAAGTCAACTGCTTCAAAATAGCCTGTTCCCCGAGCCATTTCTGGTTTTAACATCACTGGCGGAATCACTGGCGCAAATCCTTCTTTTATCAATGTTCCCAGAGCTAAATTTATTAAAGCAAATTCTAATAAAACTGCCTCATTTTTTAAATAGCCAAACCTTGTCCCAGAAACCTTGGCTGCTCTCTTTATATCAATTAAATCAAGTTCCTCAGCAATTTCTAAATAATCTTTGGGCTTAAAATCAAATTCCGGCCTCTTTCCTACTTTTTTCAAAATGACATTATCTCTTTCATCTTTACCAACAGGTACATTATCTAAAGGTAAATTAGGAATTTGATATATTAATTTTTCAAATTCCTCACAAAGTTTTTTCAATTTTTCTTTTAACTTGTCGCTTTTTTTATCAACCACTTGCATTTTAGAAATAATTTTCTGTTTTTCTTTTTTATTTTTTGCCGCTGCAATTTTTTTACTGGCTTGATTCTTTTCAGCCAATAATTTCTCTAACTCTGCTTGAATCTTTCCTTTTTCTTTATCTATTTTCAAAAGCTGGCCAATGTCAACTTTGACCTGTTTCTTTTCACAGCCATTTTTAATTTTATCCGGATTTTCTCTGATGAATTTTATATCTAACATACTGCTTTCATTATAGTAAAAAACAAAAAAAGGCGCAACCGAGGAGTTGCGCCCGGGACCCTGTTGGGACTTTTGAAAAAGTGGCTGGGCCCTTTCAAGTGCCTGTTATTAGAAAGGAAGTTTGAGCTGCTTTTGCTCCCGTCTAGATAAAGAAAACTCTGGCTGCCTCAAGTTTTCTCTGGAAACACCATCTAAGATGTCCCCTGCTATTCTACACATCTCCTTATAATCTGAATCAGAGACCCAGGGAATTTTGTCAAGCACAGTTTTATCTTGGATTCTTGAAACTACTTTCAATTCCCCATTTTTTTTCAAGAACCTCAAAACAATGCCTCCAGAACTTAGCTCTACTGATAAAGCCACCTTCCCTTTCCTGAAAACATCTACAACCTCAATTGCTCCCATTTTTCACTCCTTATTCTATTGTCAAAATTCTTTGTTTTCTTCTTTTGTTATAACTTATTTTTTAACAAATGTCAAACAAAAATCAATATTTGGAGAACAGTTCTCCGTACAACACCCGATGTTTGCCTTGGCGGCTTCACCGCCAATTCCTCAACATCGGGTGTTATGTCTTATGACTTTGGTCGCATTATTGGAAACAAAATTACTTCCCTCAAGCTATGGGAATCGGTTAAAAGAGTCACTAATCTATCAATTCCCATTCCGAAACCGGCGGCCGGCGGCATACCGTATTCTAAGGCCTCAATAAAATCTTTATCCATTCTCTGGGCCTCTTCAAACCCCTCTTTAAATATTTTCTCCTGTTCTTGAAATCTTTTCTTTTGCTCTATGGGGTCATTAAGCTCAGAAAAAGCATTAATTAATTCAAAACCAGCTATTACTAATTGAATATTTGCTGTCTTCTCTGGATTTTTTTCAAGCTGTTTTGCTAAAGGAAAAGCTCCTAAAGGATGATGGATTATAAAAGTTGGCTGCCAGATTTTTGGACGGCATAATTTCTTGTAAATCTCATCTGCCATTTCAGCTTTCCCTCCTTTTGATTCAATCCCTAATTTTTTTGCTTCCTTTTTTAGGGCTTGAATATGAATTTCATCTAAATTGATTTTTGTATATTTTTTCAAAAGTTGAGTAAATTCAATTCTTGGCCAGGGAGGTTTAAAGTTTATCTCCCTACCTTCATATTTTATCTTAAAATTTCCAAAGATATTTTTAACCAAAGATGAAAAAAGTTTTTCCGTAAGTTTCATTAAATCTTTATAATCTGCATAGGCCCAGTAAAATTCCAAACTTGTAAAATCCGGATTATGGGCTCTATCCATTCCTTCATTTCTAAAACATTTCCCAATCTCAAAAACCTTTTCAAAACCGCCAATCAAAAGCCGTTTTAAATAAAGTTCAGGAGAAATTCTCAGGTATAAATCAATATCCAGGGCATTTAAATAGGTTTTAAATGGTCTTGCTTTGGCTCCTCCATAAAGGGGCTGTAAAATTGGAGTTTCCACTTCTAAAAATCCTTCTTCTTCTAAAAATTCTCTTATTTGTTTAATAATTTCTGAACGAAGTTCAAATTTCTTTTTAACTTCAGGATTAAAAATCAAATCCAAATATCTTTTCCGATATCTTTCTTCAACATCTTTTAGACCGTGCCATTTTTCCGGCAATGGTAAAAGAGATTTAGCCAAAATTTTATAATCAGCCGCTTCAATTGTTTTTTCTCCTCTCCTCGTTTTGAATAAAACTCCTCTAATTTCAACAAAATCTCCGATGTCAAAATTATCCAAGAAAAATTGAAAACTCTTTTCTCCTAATTTATCTCTTTTTAAGGAAACCTGAATTCTGTCTGAACCATCTTTAATATGGGCAAAAACAAGACCGCCGTGCTGCCTCAAAGACCTTATCCGACCATCTAAAACTATCTCCTTTTTTCCCCGGGAGAATTTAGCAAAATTTTCTAACGCCTCTCTACAAGTATGAGTCCTCTTCATCTGACTGGGATAAGCTAAAAGACCAGCATTTTCAATTGCTTTAAGTTTCTTGAGCCGATTTTTCCTAATTTCATCTATTGTAGCCATTAGTTCATTTTAACCTATTCTATATTTCCAGTCAAAACCCCGCACCGAGCTTCGCTCGGTGCGGGACAGGCAAAACGGCTCACGAGAGCGAGCCGTTTTTACTGTTTAAGGTCGGGTGTTCAAGGTCGGGTCTTGAACATTTTGAGGACAGAACATTATCTGCTACTGAATTAAATAACTGGTAATATATTCTCCGATTATTCTGGCTGCGTCCGGTTTGGAAAAGTCTTTAGTTCCTTCTGCCATTTCTTTTAATTTTTTAGGTTGGGAAGATAAATATTTCAATTTTTCTAAAACAAAGTGGGGAGTGAAATTCTTTTCCTCTATTACTATAGCGCCGCCATTTTTTGCAAAAACATAAGCATTTTTTACTTGATGATTCTGGGCCGCCTTAGGCAAAGGCACTAAAATGCTTGGTTTCCCTAAAGCTGCAATTTCAAAAATAGTTCCTGCTCCGGCTCTGCTAATAATGAAATCAGTTGCTTGATAAGCATAAGATAGCTCTTCTTCGTTTAAAAAAGCTAAGGGATGATAATATTTTTTTAAATTCTTTTTCATTACCACCTCTGCCTCGGCTTTTACTTGCTCAAAATTATTTCTACCGGTTTGATGAATTACCTCAAAACTCTCCAAAAGCTCTGACAAAATCACCAATATTCTATCATTTATTCTCTGAGCTCCTTGAGAGCCGCCTAAAATAAAAATTACTGGTTTTTCTCCTGTCAATTTAAATATTTTTTTAGCTTCTTCCTTAGAACCTTCTAAAATTTCTCTCCTGATAGGGTTGCCAATTGAAATCATTTTTTTAGCTGGAAAATATTCAGTATCTTTTATGGGAAACGAGATAAAAATTTCTAAAGCAAGCTTAGCGGCTATTTTATTTGCCAATCCAGGAGCAGTATCTGATTCGTGTAAAAAAATTGGCGTAAGAAGTAACCAGCCAGCCATAACCGTGGACACCGAACCATACCCTCCTTTGCTGAAAATAAGGTCAGGAGAAATTACAAAAACATGAGAAAATGCCTGAACGATTCCTATTGGAAATTTAAATAGAATATCAACAATATTACGCAAAGAAAAATATCTTCTAATTTTCCCAGCTAAAATTGTTTTTACTTCAATCCCTTCTTTAGAAAGAAGGTTCCCAAAAAATTTATCTTTTGGGCCAAGGTAAAAAAATCGAAATTTTCCCTGAGGATAATTTCTTTTAATCTCTCTGGCAATAGCAATTATGGGAAAAATATGTCCGGCAGTTCCACCACCGGTGAAAAGAATCTTCATACCGTATAGGGTGTTAGATAATTCAGCGTAGTTCAGCGTAGTTCAGCGTAGATATCAGCGTTTGTTCAGCGTTACCAACCTTTTATCGCTGAATTTGCGCTGAACTATACGCTGAAAAAACGCCGAAAAGATTTTGCTTTGCTTTTTCATATTCTATCATCTTTTGCTTGCCTTTGTAAGTATCTACACACGAGCGACGAGTAACGCAGAAGGTAACTCAAATTGGCTCCGCTAAATTGATGCTAGTTCGAACCCTGTCGGGCAACATTAAGCAGTATTCCCACTCCAATAAGCTCAACAATTAGATGTGAACCTCCATAACTAATAAAAGGCAAAGGGATGCCGGTTAGGGGCAAAATGCCAATCATAGCGCCGATACTAACAAAGGCCTGGATACAAATCCAGGAACTTATTCCAATTGCCAGAATCTGAGAAAATTTATCAGAGCTCTTTTTGACAATTTTAAATGCTCTCCAAAGGAAAAATAAAAAAAGAAAAATTAAAACCAGAGAACCAATAAACCCTGTTTCTTCTGCATAGATAGCAAAAATTGAATCTGACATTGTCTGGGGGAGAAAATCAATTTGCTTAGACGCGCCCAGTCCCAATCCAAAAATTCCTCCTGAACCTACTGTAATCAGAGCCTGCTCTATTTGATAACCTATTCCTATTGGGTCGCTTTTCATCCCTAAAAAAACTAAAATTCTCTCCATTCTATAAGAAGCAACTGTTATTAAAGCCAACATCACTCCGCTAAAAATTGAAGCCATTAAAATAATATGCCATAAAGGGGTAGTTGCTGAAAAATACATTAATAAAGCAACACAAATAATTACCCCTAAAGTGCTAATATCTGATTGGCAGCTTAAAAGAAAGATAATAACCCCTGCTATTATAAGGAAAGGAATCAGGGTAAACACCCCACCAGTTTTTTTGTGGGAATTTTTTTTTGTCCAACTAGTTAACCAGGCAGAGAGATAAAGAATAAAACCAAGTTTTAAAAACTCAGACGGTTGAAAGGAAACAAACCCCAAATTTAACCAACGCGGCGCTCCACCCGAAACAATGCCTATTCCTGGAATAAAGACCAAGAGCATTAAGATTAAATTTAATAAAACCAAGGGCCAGGCCCACTTTTTAAACCGGGATAAGGGAATTTTGAATGCAATAAAACCTAAAAGAATTCCAAGAAATAATCCATAAATTATTTGATGTGAAAGATAATAAGTTGTTTTTCCAAATTTTTCTTGAGAAAAAACTGCCGAAACGTTAGCCAAAACTAAAATCCCCAAAATTAGCAAGACGGCTACTACAATGGCTAAACTATAATCGAAATGACAAATTTTTTTATCTCTCATTTTTTAAATAATAGTACGAGAACGGTTCTCGTATTATTGCTATTTGAGTTTTTTTACTGCTTTGAGAAATTGCTCTCCCCTATCAAATTCATTTTTAAATAAGTTGAAACTCGCGGCTCCAGGAGAAAGCAAAACAAGGTCACCTTTTTTAGCTAAATTTGAACCCTTTTTTACTGCTTGATTCATTGAATTAACAGGATATATTTTAAACCCCGTTAGAGATTTGTGTAATCTGTGTTTTCTTTCCTTTCCCGTAATCTCTAACGGGGTAAAACTCTTTAACTCTTTTCTAATTTTATCAGAAGCAGTACCTGGCAAAAGAATAAGACAATCTATTTTTTTTTGAATCTCTTCGGCTAGACCTTTATACTTTAAATTTTTATCCAAACCGCCAGCAATAAGAATAATTTTAGAACCAGGAAACCTCTTTTTAAATGTATTTATTGCTAATATCACTGATTGAGGGGTGGTAGCGGTGGCATCGTTAATATATTTCTTTCCTTTCTTGGTAGCAATTAGTTCTTGCCTATGAGGAAGGCCTTTGAAATTAGAAAGAACCTTTCCAATATTTTTTTTAGGAATTTTGAAAATTTTAGCAACAGCAAGAGCAGCTGAAACATTGGAATCCTTAAACCCCGTTAAATTTGCTTTGCAACTATTTAACGGGGTAAAGAAATAAACTTTGGAGCGAGTCTCTGAGGCAAGCTTTCGTGCTTCAGGATTACCATAATTTAAAACCAAAATATCATTTTCGTTCTGATATTTGAAAATTGATTTTTTTGCTCTGATATAATCTTTAAAATTCTTATACCTGTCTAAATGGTCTGGAAAAATAGTAGTAATTACAGCTACTTTTGGACTCTTTTTTAAATCTTCAAGTTCAAAACTGGAAAGTTCTAAAACCACTTTGCCCCTGCTGCCAAATTTTTGAATTTTAGAAAAAACTTCTAAGGGGGATAGGCCAATGTTTCCGGCCAGAATTGTATCTGGATATTTGCTTGTTAAAAAAAGATAGATAAGAAAGGCAACAGTTGATTTTCCTTTAGTGCCGGTAACTCCGATAATTGGGGCTGGGCATAGGTCAAAAAATATACTGACATCAGTTTTTATAAGAATATCATGCTTTCTGGCAATTTTAAGATAAGGGGAGTTGCTGGGAACAGCCGGATTTTTAATAATTAAATCGGTATTGATGAAATCCTCTTCTCGGTGCCCGCCTAAGACAAATTTTATAGGCAGGTCTTTGAGTTTCTGGAGAGATTCTCTTAATTGCTTTTTTGTCTTAAGGTCGGTTACTAAAACTTTTGCCCCTTGCTTAGAGAAAAATTTAGCCACTCCTGCTCCACCGCCGTGCAATCCCAGTCCCATTACGGTTACTTTTTTATCTTTGAACAATTTCATAGAGTTTAATCAAAAATCCCTATCATTGCTTTAATTTTACTTTATTTTCTCTTTTTGGTCAAAACAAAACGGCTCGCTACGCAGTGAGCCGTTTTTAAGTGTTTAAGGTCGGGTGTTCAACGTCGGGTGTTGAACATAATTATTATTAGCCTAATAATCTTATGGCAACGCCTATTATCGCCATCACAACGCCGATAACCCAAAACCTCATTGTGATTTTATAATGAGGCCAGCCTTTGGCTTCAAAATGATGATGGATAGGAGCGGCCAGAAAAAGTTTCTTATGACGAATCTTTCTTGAAAGAAGTTGAAGAATCACTGAACCAGATTCAATAACCAATAAAAACCCAATTATCGGCAAAACCAAAACAGAATTAGTTAAAAAAGCTATTACGGTTAAAGCGCAGCAAAGTCCCAATATTCCTGTTTCTCCCATATAAAATCTGGCTGGAGGGATATTAAACCATAAAAAAGCCAAAATCGCTCCCACAATTACAACACAAAAAGCAGCGATATCAATTTGTCCTTTGAATAAAGCAATTCCAGCAAAGGCAGCGAAAATTGAAGCAAAAGCCCCTCCAGCCAAGCCGTCCAAGCCGTCAATCACTCCTCCGCTATAAGTTGCGAGCATTACCAGAACAAAGAAAGGGATGTACCAAGCCCCAATTAAAAAGTCGCCGTTGGCTGGAATATGAATAGCAGTATAGCCCAATTTAAAATAAAACCACCAGCCACCAATTAATCCAATTAAAGCAACCAAAATTAGGCGATATCTTAATTTTAAGCCGCCGCCAATATATTTTCCTTTACCCTCCCAAATTTTTCGAAAAAAAACTTGGAAGGGCGAGCCAAAAACTTGCAAAATATCATCTAATAATCCAACCAAAGAAGCTATAACCAAAGCAAAAAGAGGCAGCCAGGTCTGGGACCTGCTTAAAAAATTTAATCTTTGAAACCACCAGATATTAGTCTTTGAAAGCAAAAAGAAAGAAATAGCTAAAATCAAAGTAGTCCCCCAAATAAGTAGTCCTCCAAACCTTGGGATATTAGTTTCTCCTTTGCCATGAAATTTTTGAAAAAAAGGAAGTTCTTTTCCATCTATTGATTTAGTTCTAACTTCTTTACGCCAGAGTTTATGTTTATATAAAAAATGGGTTAAAATCGGAGTTAACCAAAAAGCTAAAATAAAAGCAACTGCTCCCAGAAAAAAAATTTTAATAACATTTATGGTAATTTCCGGCATAACCTTAGGAATAATGTTTAAATCCTCAACTTAAACACTGCCATTTTAAAAATTAAGGAGAGAAAATTGAAAACCAAATATCATTTTTCCATTCCGAGTTACCATCCATTCCTCCTAATGCCCATATCTTATCTTTAAAGACCAAAACCCCAATATCTTCCCTGCCTAACCAGGGAGCATTTTTTTGGGTTTTTCCCCAAGTATAACCATCTTCTGAATACCAAACATCATTATCTCCACCAGTACTTTTGCCATTAAGTCTTCCAATAATCCAAATTTTATTTTGAAAAACTACCGAGCCATGCCCTTGTCTCCCCCGCCAAGGCGGATTATCGGTAACTAATAACCAATTTTTCCCATCTTGAGAACTCCAGACATCCTGGTAAATTTCTCCCTCTAAATTCATACCGCCAATAAGCCACAATTTATTTTTAAATACGGTTACCGTATGATCCCATCTCGGCGACCAAGGCGCTCTTTCAGTAGCTTCAGTCCAATTAATGCCGTCTTCAGAAACCCAAACATAATTTTTTTCCTTTCTTTCGTCGTATCTTACTCCGCCAATTAACCATAATTTGTCTTCAAAAACAACTAACTGGTCTCCTTCCACTGCCGGTAATTCTCCTTTTGGTTCTATCTTTTCCCAATCAATTCCATTTTCTGTAACCCAGATATCATTTGAATATCCAATTTCCGGTCCCCAGCCCCCAATTAACCAGATTTTATTTTTAAAAACTATGGCTTGCATTGACCTTTTTTTACCCCAGGGAGCATTTTTAGTAACAAGCTGCCAATTTCTTCCGTCTTTTGAAGACCAAACATCACTATAATGAGGTACTCTCCAATAAGGAACATTGCCATTTTTATCTTGAAACCCATTTCCATTTAATCCTCCCATTAACCAAATTTTATTTTGAAAAACTACAGTACCATGGGAGTCTCTTGGAGACCAGGGAGCATTAGAGGTTATCTCTTCCCACTCCAATAAAGCCGGGTCAAAAGTTTTTGCCCCGTTAGAGATACCCTTTTTCTGTGCTTCTTCTCTACTCTCGGAATCTCTAACGGGGTTTACTTCTTCTTTTTTCTCCAGCCAATTTAATAATTTTCGCATTTCTCCAAAGCGGTCGTTTGAACCCAAAACTATATTTATTAAGTAATCTGATTGAGGGGTTTTAAGAACTAAAAGAAAACAACCATTAGCTTGAGGGGTTTCGCCGGTTTTCCCTCCAATAATTCTGTTCGACCAACCGAGAGATTCTTCTAAAAGCTCATTAGTATTAATAAGTTTTGGTCCATAAAGATTAAATTCCGGGGTAGAAAGAATTTCCCAAATTAAGGGTTTTTTAAATAATTCTTTAGTAAATTTAACCAAATCAGCAGCAGTTGAATAATTTCCCTCACATGAGACGTTAAACGTCTCATTGTTTATTTCGGTTTCCGGTTCCTTGGGGTCAATACCGGTAGAATTAACAAAAAAAGTATTCTCCAGATTCATTTTTTGGGCTTCCAAATTCATCAACTCAACAAATTTTTCTTCTGTCATCTCTTCGTAATCATTGGCTAAAGAGAAAGCAGCATCATTGCTTGATTCTATTAATAAGGGATAAAGTAAATATCTCACCGGAAAATTCTTTCCTGCTTCTAATTTCCCAAAATCCCCCGGCTGGTTAATAGCTTCTTTAGAAATCGTAATTTCTCTTGAAAGGTCATAATTTTCCAGAACAATAAGGGCGGTCATTAATTTGGTCAAACTAGCAATTGATAATCTCTGGTCAGTATTTTTTCCAAAAAGAATTCTTTCCTCTCCATTACCATTTATCAAAACCGAAATTGCAGCTTTGGCCTCAATTTTTAAATTTTTTAATTCGGTTTGTAGTCTTTCAAACCTTAATCTCTCTACTTCGTTTCTAGGAATTTGTTGACTTGCCTTGGCAGTAAATATTCCCGGCTGTTTAGATATTTCCTGCCAAAATAAAAAATCTTCTAAATTCTCTACCAAACTATTTATCCCCCACCAGAAAGCTAAACTTAAAATAAAAGAAATTAAGAAAATTTTTGTTCTCATCATCATTTATCATTATTTATCAACGAGGACGGGCCTCGTTGATAGACTCGTTGATATTATATTGATTTTTTCTTTTTTATTATTTTTATATTCAATTCTTTTAGCTGCTCTTCTGATACTTCAGCCGGCGCTCCCATCATTAAATCCCTACTGTCCCCGGTCTTGGGAAAAGCAATAACCTCTCTGACATTCGGCTCATTAAATAAAATAGCTAAAAATCTATCAAGTCCTGAAGCAATCCCGCCGTGAGGCGGAACACCATATTCAAACGCCTCTAATAAATGACCAAATTTCTGGTGAATTTCTGCTTTTTTATGACCCATAACCTCAAATACCGCCTCCAAAATCTCTGGTTTGTAGGACCTCAAACTCCCTCCGCCAATTTCAGAGCCATTTAAAACAAAATCATATTGGTGAGCCAAAATTTTCTCGGGATTTTTTTTGATCTTATTTATGTCGTCAACTTGGGGCCGAGTAAATGGATGGTGAACAGCATCCCATCTCTTTTCCCCCCCCTTCCATTCAAACATTGGAAAGTCAACAATAAAAGCAAAAGCTAATTCATCAGGATTATCTTTACTTTTTCTTAAATCTGGTTTATCAATTTTATATTTTTCCATTGCTCTGGCATAGGAAATTCTGGGGAAAGGAATTTTTTGAATTTTCTTTTCAGGAAATAATTTCTTAACCAGAGCTATATGAAGTCGTTCCGTCAAATCTAAAATTTCCTTTTGGCCCATAAAAGACATTTCCAAGTCCAATTGAGTAAATTCGGCCTGTCTATCAGCTCGAAGGTCTTCGTCTCTAAAGCAACGAGCAATCTGAAAATATTTTTCAATACCGGCTACTTGTAAAAGTTGTTTGTATTGTTGGGGCGATTGAGGCAAAGCATAGAATTTTCCCGGCTCTAATCTTGAAGGGACTATAAAGTCTCTGGCACCTTCTGGAGTTGATTTAGTCAAAATTGGGGTCTCTACTTCAATAAAATCCTCTTTTTGAAGAAAGTCCCTGATAAATTGAATAACCCTTTGACGCATCATTAAATTCTTTTTCATCCTTTCTCTTCTCAAATCCAAATAGCGGTATTTCATTCTTTTTTCTTCATTTATCCGGTATCCATCATCCTCAACAGAAAAAGGTAAGGTCTTTGCCTTAGATAATATTTTTATCTCCTCAACCATTATCTCTATTTTGCCTGTTTTGATTTTTGGATTTATCATTTTGGAAGGCCGTTTTGAAACCTTTCCGAGCGCTTCAAGCACCCACTCTGGCCGAATTTCTTTAGCAATATCCGATCTACAAATCAGCTGAACAATCCCGCTCCTGTCCCGAAGGTCAATAAAAATAATCTTCCCATGCGACCTTATTGAATGGACCCATCCACAAACTTTAATCTGTTTGCTAAGATATTCAATTGTTTCTATATTAAGAACTCTTTTCATTGTTTTCATTATGGCAAATTATTTGCATAATTACTACGTTCGGTTGAAATCCAAAAATAAATTTTTGCATTTCTCCCTCACTTGTAATTATAGAAAACTTTTCTTAATTTGAAAATAGCAAAACTGGTATTTTTTCTGTTTTTTGACAAAAGTTTATCTTTTGATAAAATAACAAAAAATAGCACTCACTATTACAAATAGAATGTACGACTATTAATATAAACTAAAAACAAAAAAGCCCAGCGATTATTGGTTTTTTTGTTTTGGGCTCCATTTTTTATTTTTTTATAATTATTCCTCGCCGAAAAATACTTTGTCCATAATTTCTGGACTTTTTAGTTTTTGAGCAGTGTTAGAAATAATAATTTCGCCTCCTCTCATTAAATAACCGCGATTGCAAATGTCTAAAACGCTTTTAATATTGTGTTCTACAACTAAAATAGTGATATTGAATTTCTGATTTAGTTCTTTAATTCTGGCAAAAGTTTCTTTTACCAGTTTTGGCGCTAATCCTAAAGATGGTTCATCAAGTAATAATAACTCTGGGTTTTGCATTAAAACTCTGGCCAAAGCCAACATTTGCTGTTGGCCGCCGCTTAAGGTATAAGCATATTTGTTTTGTTTTTCTTCTAAAACAGGGAATTGCCGATAGACCTGTTTTAAATTCCTGTTGATTACTTCCCTGCCCTTCTGAAGTATTCCCATTTGTAAATTTTCTTGGACTGTCATGCCAGTAAAATTTATTCTTCCTTGCGGAAGATAATAAATGCCCATACCAGTAAGCTGATAGGGTTTAAGTCCAATAACATTTTTGCCTTCAAATAAAATTTCTCCTGAAGTAATCTTAGTCAGGTTAAAAATTGATTTGAGTAAAGTTGATTTGCCGGCGCCGTTGGGCCCCATTAAAGCCACAATTTCTCCGGCCTTTATCTCTATGCTGACATTTTTTAGCACTGGTAAATCCTCGTAACCAGCATTTAGGTTTTTAATTTGAAGCATGGTATTTATTCCCCTAAATAGGCCTCTATAATTTCAGGCCTCTGCCTTATTTCTTCTGGTTGGCCTTGCCACAGAACTTCGCCATTGTCCAAAACTACTATCCAATCAGCTATTTTAATAACAAAATCGATATCATGTTCAATGATTAAAATTGTTTCGCCTTTGGCTTTTAATTCTTCTAAAATATCTTTAATCTTTTCTCTAATTTGAGGACTAACTCCTTCTACTGGTTCATCAAGCAGTAAAAGTTGATGGGGTTTTAACAGAGCAATGGCTAAATCCAGCAATTTCCTCTGGCCATAGCTCAAATCAGTAGCAATTGTTTCTAATGGTTTGCCTAATTCTAATTTATCTAAAATACTTTTAATCTTATCCATTTTTTCTTTTTCTATTCTGTTTAGGCCAGCTACATTGAAAAACATTCTGGTATCCTGATTGTCCTGGGGCATTAAAAGATGGTCCTGAATGGTCAGGTTTTTAAACAATTCCACCTGCTGGAAAGTTCTACTAATCCCAAGGTTTGAAATCTTATAGGGCCGAAAATGAGTGAGATTATTTCCCTGAAAAATTATCTTCCCATTATCCCCTTTAACTATTCCAGAAATAATATCCAACAGAGTAGTCTTCCCCGCCCCATTTGGCCCAATCAAAGCAGTAATCTTGTTTTTCGGAATCTCAAAAGAACAGGATTTCAACGCCTGCGTCCCATCAAAGTTTTTAGAAATAGATTGAATTTTAAGCATATTATTCTTTGACTTCTTTAATAACTCCGTTTTCGGCTTCAACAATCACAAGCGGGATATTGGCTTCACCATCTTCATCAAAGAAGATGTGCCCATTCAGACCATCAATTTTAATTTCATGAAGGGCATCAATGGGATTTTTTTCATTCTTTTGTATAGCATCAAGCACCAACAACATATCGTATCCAAAGGGAGCGCCCCAGTCGGGCTCCTGAACAAATTTTTTATTATATTCCTCCACAAATTCTCTTGTTTTTTCATTAACTAATGTTGATTCAGGCACGGTTGCATATGCATTCGTTAATAAGTTGCCAACCTCTATCCTAACAAAATTACTCGTCATGTTTTGGTTGGATATAAAAATAATGTCTTTGCCTAATTCTTCGCGCTGTCTGAATAAGCTAACATAATGAATATTATAACCAACAGAGTAGACCGCTTCAGAATCTGAAATTTTGATTAAAATAGTTCTAAAATCCCGTTCTGGTATTTCAAAGTTTTCTTCATGAGGGATGTTTCCTTTAAAATTTTCCCTGAAATGTTCTCTTATAGATTCTCCGTACTCATCATGAATAGTCAAAATTGAAACATTTTTGAAACCCATCTTATCTGCAAACTCTGCTGCCATAGCTGCGTATTGTCTCGCAGGTGGGAATAAACGAAAGGCATTTTTACTTTTTTGAGCAAATTCGTCCTGAGCAATTGCTGTGGCGACTAAAGGCTTCCCATATTGCTCCGCTACACTAAGAAGAGGGATAACAACCGCGCTTTGCAAAGAAACAATCACGTCGATGTCTTTTGTATCTAGAAGTTTTTTCAGGGCTGTAATTCCATCTTTAGCATTAGATTTACTATCCTCTACATGTAAAATTATATCGGGATTAAATTTTTCCTGTGCTAAAAGCAGCCCATTTAAGAAATCTTCACCCGTTGGAGAAGCGGGGCCGGTAAGCGGAATAATAATGGCAACTTCTAATTTTTCTTTTTCTCGCGGAACCGGTTTTTTATAATTCACAACAGCAATTACTCCGATTATAACAATTATGATAATAATCCAAATGATGATTGATTTTTTCATGGTTTTTAAAATCCTCACCCAAGGTCAACCTTACCAAATAATCCTCTTGGGCGATACATTAAAATTAGGATTAAAAGTAGAGCGTAAATGATTTGGCGGGCAGGACCGAGAATTGAAGAAGGCAGAGCGAAAAATCTTAGAACTTCAGGAATAAGTAAAATAATAACAGTAGCTGCAATAGAACCCTTTAGAGTTGCTAATCCGCCAACTAAAACAATGGTTAAAATTAAAATTATTTCATAAAGGGAAAAACTGGAAGGGTCAATAAAAGTGATATAATGGGCGTAGAGCGACCCGGCAATGCCAGCGAAAAAAGCTGAAACAGCCATTGCCTGCCACTTCATCTTAAAAGTATTCTTACCCAAAACTTTACAAGCTAATTCATTATCTCTAACTGCCTCTAATAATTTTCCATAAGAAGATTTAAGTAAAAGATGAAGAAAACCAACCACTAAAAAAGCAATCACTGCTACAAAGATTAAATAAGACAAATTGGATTGAAATACAAAACCAAAGATAGATGGTTTTGGAATTCCGGGAATGCCCAAAGGACCACGGGTCAATGATGTCCAATTTAAAAACAAAGAATAAATAACAAAGTTAAATCCCAAAGTTGCCAAAGCCAAATAATCACCCCTAAGCTTGTTGGTAGCCAGCATTAAAAGATAACCAAAAATAGAAGCCACAAAACCGGCAAGAATAAATATCAGCAAAAAGGGCAAAGAAGTATTTACGCTCAGCAGGGTTGAAACATAAGCACCAATGCCAAAAAAGGCAATATGTCCCAAATTAAGCAAACCAGTATAACCAAGAGCTAAATTCAAACTGGTGGCTAAGATGATATAAATGCCAATGATTATTAAAAGATGGATGAAATACGCTTCTATCATACTTTTTGTTCTTTATATTTTCCTCTTAATCCTAAGATGCCGGTTGGTTTAAAAAGCAAAAAGATGAACAATAGCACAAAGGCAATAGCGTCTTTGTAGCCAGATGGTAAAAACCAGATGCCAAAGTTTTCAACTAATCCGAGGAGATAGCTACCAAGAACGGATCCTGGCACAGAAGTTACACCGCCAATAATTGCGCCGGTAAAACCTTTAATCATTAATCCTGTTCCCATAATTGGCTCAATGTTTTGTTCTAAAGCCACTAAAATGCCAGCAATTCCAGCTAAGGCTGTTCCAATAATAAAACTTAAATAACAGATTCTTTTAGCATTAATCCCAATAATATTAGATAAGTTAGGATTATCAGCCACAGCTCTCATTGTCTTGCCTAAACGAGTTTTTTTCATAAAAAACCAGAGAATTAAAAGCAAAACAACTACCAATACAACAATTACTATTTGTAGAGGCGTAATTATTCCTCCCAGAATCTCAATTCCCTTTTTGATTTTAATGTATCCTAATGATTTAACATCAGCGCCAAAAATCAAAAGCATTAAGTTCTCTAATAAAATCAAAAGTCCCACTGAAGCAATCAAAAGAACGGCATTTGACGCCTTTCTTTTCTTTAAGGGCGTGTAAACTAATTTATAAACCAACCAACCTAAGAATCCAGCGACGATGATAGTTAAAAGGGCTGAAACATAGAAGTTTAATCCCCAAAGACTAAAAAAAGTATAAATTAAATAAGCGCTCACAGTAACAAAACCACCATGAGCAAAATGAACAAATCTATTTGTGGCATAAATCAGCGAAAAACCCACTGCCACCAAAGCATAAATTGACCCAGCAATAATTCCATTTATCAATAATTGTGTAACTATCATATTGTTTCAGATTATCATAAATTTGCCCTTCTTCCAAACGAAAAAGCCCGCCGCAGGCGGGCTTTTCAAAATTCGCATTATAATTCGCATATAATTCACATCATAATTCGAATGTTTACTCTCCATACGGCACAAACTGGCCGTTTTTAACTGTTTTGATTATATAATCTTGTTTAACGTCTCTATTTTCGTCAAAGCTAATGATTCCGGTAGCTCCTTGGTAATCTTTAATATTTTCTAAATATTCTCGAATTTTATCTATCTCTAATCCTTTAGCTTCAATTGCTTCAATAATAAGATTTACTGCATCATAAGCTGAGTCAGAAAAAATATTTGGTTCAGAACCATATTCTTGCTCAAAATCTGTGAAGAATTTTTTACCAATTTCGCTTCTAACGGATGACGTATAGATTACCCCTTCTAAAGAATCTCCCCCAGTAGTCTTTGCTGAGGGGTCCTCAATATTGTGGAAAGTCAAAATAGGGACTTCTATGCTTAATTCTTTTGTCTGTTTAGTAATTATCCCGAGCAATGCTGGAATATGAAAGACATAAAGGGCATCTGGATTTTGTTCTTTTATTTTCAAGAGATTAGTTTTAAAATCTATCATCCCGAGATTTATTAATTCAGTACTTATCAATTCGCTATTATATTTAGGTAATTCTTCCTCTAGAACTTTCTTAATTTCTAATCCTGCTTCAGCATTTACGGAAATGAAAGCTATCTTTCCAAAATTCTGTTTCCCGATAAATTCAGCCATTTTATAACTTTCTAAGGCAAATGTGGCAGAAGAAGTAAAAACATTTCTACCAAACCTGGAAAATGGAGAAGTTACAGCGCCAAAAGCTATCATAACGATATTTTTTTGATTAACTATTGGAGCTACAGCTTCTATTTCTGAACTCATTCCAGGTCCAATAATAAACTGTACTTTATCAATATAAATAAGCTTCTTAATAATTCCTGTAGCATTAGAAGGACTGTTTGATGTAGCGTCATCCTCAAATATTACTTCTATTTTTCTACCATCAATTCCACCTTGGGCGTTTTTCTTCTTAACTGCCATTTCTATGGCTTTTCTCTCGCTTTCTCCTTGAGAAGTAGCGGCTCCACTCAATGGCAAAATTGCTCCGATTTTAATCACTTCTTTTTCCGCCGGCTTCCTACCCACGCCATACCAAATTCCCCCGATGATGATAATGGCTGTCATAAGCCAAATAATTGTTTTTGATGTTTTGGTCATACGTTTTTGAAATTAGAAATTTAAAACTTGAAATTAGGATTTCCCAATTTCCAATTTCTTTTTTATTCATAATAGCAAACTTTTGTATTTGATAACAGAGTAAAAGCCTACGAGGAAGGTTATCTAAAAAAATGCTCGTCAAAAGACGAGCATTTTTTTAGAACAAATTACTTTTGTAATAAAAGTTACATCGTTGGACCCTCTGGCGGTGTTGGCGGTGTTGGCGGTGTTGGCGGCGCGGTAGGACCCCCTTTCTTGCCTTTTTTCCCGGATAGAAGATAAATTATTATTCCGACTGCTACAACTGCTACCACTATCCAAATAATTGTTGTTGTCATAGATTTTTTTAAATTTTATTAATATTTTATTTCTCTCGACCTAGCCCGGTCTGTCGGGCTTATTTCATTATCGCTTTTTTGTTTAATTTTTGTCAAGTTATTAAGTGGAAAACTCCAAGCGAGCGGCAGCGAGTGAGGAACGAGCGTTCAATGCTTTGGGCGCTCGGTTTCGCTTGCTAGTCGCTCGCTCAACTTGTATATATCCCCTGCTCCCATAATTATTACCACTTCCCTGCCTTTTAAATTTCTTTTTAAATAATTTATTATTTTTTCTTTTGATAAAAAAATTGTTTGAGGTCTGTCAATTGCTTCAACCATTTTTTTTGAACTCACTTTCTTTTTTGTTTTCTTTTTTTCTCTGCCGGCTACATCATAAATATCAGTGATAATCAATTTGTCAATTGGGTTTTTTCTAAAAACTTTAACAAAATCCTGAAAAAGATAAAATGTTCTTTGATATTGATGAGGCTGAAAAATGCACCAAATTTTTTTACCTGACCGCCTAAATTTTCTTCCAGAAAATTTGGGCGGGTAAAGAAATTTCTCTCTGACAGCTCTTAAAGTAGCTTCTATCTCGGTTGGATGATGAGCATAATCAGAAATAATGGTAATCTTTTTAGACAATGGCTTTCCGAGCATAGCGAGGAAAACATTCAAGGTTCTCGAGCGAAGCGAGAGGTTCTTATTGCTAATTTCTGCTTTTTCTATTTCAAAACGTCGCCAGGCGCCTTTATATTCTGAGAGCACTTTAAATGAAATTTTATCTGGAATTTTCAAAGCCCGAGCCGCGCTCAAAGCAGCTAAGGCATTGTAAACATTATGTTCGCCTGGCACTTTCAAAATTTTCCTTAATTTCTCCGCCTCTTTTTGCTTTAAACTATAGTTTTGAGTTTTGAGTTGTGGTTTTGAGTTCTGCTGTCGTAGACGAGCCGTAGGCTTCGATTTGAGTTTTGAGATATTTTTGTCTTCTCCATTCACTACTAATACTCCATCTTTAGACAAATGACCGATAAATTTCTGGTAAGTTCTCAGAATATGATTTAAATTTTTATAGTAATCCAAATGTTCTCTTTCAATATTGGTTAAAATAATAATCTGAGGCCAATAATTCAAAAAAGAGGCCTGCCATTCATCTGCCTCAATAACAAGATACTTACTCTTTCCTATTCTAAAATTAGTTTGACCAAATTCTTTCAATTTAGTGCCAATAATTACCGTAGGATCAAGCCCTGCCTTTATTAAAATCAAAGAAATCATTGCAGTAGTGGTACTCTTTCCGTGAGTTCCGGAAACAGCGATTGTAAAATATTCTTTTGTTAGCTTTCCTAATGCCTGGGGGTAACTCAAAACCTGTAACTTGCGAACTTTTAGAAGTTCGGGGTTACTTTCTGAAATTGCCGGACTATAAATTACTAAATCAACATCTTTTGGCAGATTTTTTCCCTGATGATTTCCAATAAAAAGCTTAGCTCCTTTTTTCTTTAAAAAATCAGTAGTTTCAGATGAAACTAAATCAGAACCACTGACTTTATGACCTTTTGCCAAATAATATTGAGCAAGAGCCGAAACACCTATACCCCCAATTCCAATAAAATGTATTTTCATAAATAAAATAAAATTATATGTTCAAGACCCAACCTTGAACACCCGACCTTGAATATTAGTATCTAAATCAGCCCAATGGAACTGATTCAAGTATGGTGTATTCTGGTCCTGTTTTTTTTAATACACTTTCCATCATTTCTATTGAATCCACTGAAAAAATTAAATTTATCTCTTCATTAACTTCTGGCCTTTCTTCGGGCTCAATTCGCTGCCATTCCCATTTTCTAATTCTCCCCAAGGTAATATGAGGAAAAAATTCTCTCTTCTCTGAAGAAAAATTGGTATTTTCTGAATCTAATAATAATTTATCTAAATCATCTCTTAAGGAGGCGAATTCAGCGGACTTTGCCCCTACTCCCCAAATCATTCTGGGCGGCATTTTTTTAGGCGGACCATAGCAAATATTATTTAAATTAACTGAAAATGAAGAACGTTGGGAGGCCACTTCTTTGATAATTTTGGAAATCTCTAAAAGCTCTTCATCTCTGATATATCCCAAGAAGACTAAAGTAATATGAATATTATCTGGTTTGGTCCACCTGATAGGTAATTCTGGCCATTTCCTCTGATATTCTGCCAGTTTCTTTTTTATGTTTTCTGGTAAATTTATAGCAATGAAAACTCGACGTCTTTGTTTCATAATATCAATTGAATTTTATCATAAAAAAAGTTAAAATTAAAGCGTGATGAAGGAAGCTTATCTCTATAAAAAACTACCCAATAGAAAAGTTCAATGTCAGAACTGCGCTCATTATTGTGCTATTGAGGAAGGAAAAAGAGGAATTTGTGGCGTAAAGGAGAACCAGAATGGTAAACTTTATTCTTTGGTTTATGGAAAGGCCTGTGCTTTAAATGTTGACCCAATTGAAAAGAAACCTTTTTTCCATTTTTTGCCTGGAACACAATCATTGTCTATAGCAACGGTTGGTTGTAATTTCAAATGCGGGAGCTGCCAGAATTATGATATTTCTCAAATGCCCCAGCTGACCGGGAAAATTGTGGGAGAAGAAATCTCTCCAGAAAAAATTGTTCAAATTGCCAAAGAAAGAAATCTACCAAGCATTTCCTATACCTACACCGAAGCTGCGATTTTCTCAGAATATGCTTTAGATACAATGAAATTAGCCAGAAAAGAGGGGTTAAAAAATAATTGGGTTAGTAATGGATTTTGGTCAAAAGAATTATTTGGTTTAATCTCTCCTTATTTAGACGCTGCTAATATTGATTTAAAAAGTTTTTCTGATGAATTTTACCGGAAATATTGTGGAGGAAAACTAGAGCCAGTTTTAAATATTCTAAAACGGTTAAAAAATAAAAAAATCTGGGTTGAGGTGACAACTTTGGTTATTCCAACTCTAAATGATTCAGAAGAAATTTTTAAAAATATTGCTAACTTTATAAAAAATGAACTTGGCTCAGAAACTCCCTGGCATGTTAGCCAATTTTGCGGAGCAATTTCCTGGAAACTCCAAGATTTAGCTGATACTCCAATAGAGACCTTAAAAAAAGCATTTAATATCGGGGAAAAAGCCGGCTTGAAATATGTTTATACTGGCAATGTCCCTGGAATAGAATCAGAAGACACTTTTTGCCCCAAATGCAAAACAAAAATGATTAACAGAATTGGATATCAAATTTCCCGTTATGACAAAAATGGGAAATGTGCAAAGTGCGGCGAAGATTTAAATTTAATCTTAAAATAAATTATATTCTCAAGTTCTCAAGAATACTAGAATATTATATTAGAATATTATGACAAAAATTGTTTTCGCAGCTATATCCCCTCACCCCCCTCTCCTCTTACCTTCAGTCGGCTCAGAAAAAGATAGAGAGGAACTTGAAAAAACTATTAAAAGCCTGGAATTTTTGGGAGAAAAATTAATGAAACTAAATCCCGACGCAATAATTATCTCTTCTCCTCATCTTGATTGGGGGTTTAATGTTCCTCTTTATTTTTTAGCAAAAGATTTTAAAGGAGAAATAAAAACGTATTTAACTGGATTAGAATCTCCAAAATCTTATTTTGAAAAAGGCAAAAAAGTTTACAAAAAACTTAAAAACGAGACCCGACCTCGTTACGAGGTCGGGTCTCGTAAATTAAACTACGCCTTAATTGCTTCTGGCGATCTCTCCCACTGTTTAAAAGAAGATGGTCCTTACGGTTTTAATCCTCAAGGCCCTAAATTTGACCAAGCTCTGATTAAGTTTTTAAAAGAAAAAGATATTGAAAATTTTCTAAAATTAGATGAAATGTATCCAGAAGCTGGAGAATGCGGCTTGCGCTCTTTTTCTTTTCTTTTAGGAATTTTAGAAGAAGCGGGAATAAATTGGCTGCCAGAAATTTTATCTTACCAAGGTCCTTTCGGGGTTGGATATTTAGTTGTAAACTTTAAATTATTATAAAATGTTTTATGCAATTTATTATTAAAAATCATTTAAAAGAAAATCCTGTAACCCTAATGAGAAGAGCCGGTTATTATTTTCTACAACAAAAAGAATTTGAACTATCTTTTATTCGACCATTGGAAAGAAGCGGGTATCCCAGATTTCATCTTTATTTGAAAATTGATATAGAAAAAGACGAAATAATTTTTAACCTTCATTTAGACCAGAAAAGACCTGTGTATAAAACAGCTCATGACCACGCCGGAGAATACGACGGCAAAGTAGTAGAAAACGAAGCTGAAAGAATAAAACAAGTATTGAGATAACCCAGTAAATATGAACTCCTACATTTTACTTGTCAAATCAGCAGTAGAAAATTATATTGGGAAAAAGAAGATTATTTCGCCTCCTGAAAACTTGCCAAAAGAATTTTTGAAGGAAAAATCCGGTGTTTTTGTTACAATTGAGAAACAAGAACAGCTTCGAGGTTGTATTGGCACTTATTTACCAACTAAAGAGAATATCGCTCAGGAAATCATTTATAATGCTATTGCCGCCGCTATTGAAGATTATCGCTTTGGGCCAATTCAAAAAGAGGAACTTCCCTATCTTTCTTATACAGTTTATATTTTAAATGAACCAGAATTGGTAAAAGACATAAAAGAACTTGACCCTAAAAAATACGGTATAATAATAAAAACAGTGCCTATTTCTAGGAGCCATGAGGGAAGGCGGCGGACGGGTCGGAGTCCTGGCGGAACCGATGTTGTGTTTAATGGACATACTTCGCCTAAATCTGGGCTTTTGCTCCCAGATTTGGATGGAGTAGATACAGTTGAGCAACAGGTTTCTATTGCCTGTCAAAAAGGAGGAATTGACCCAAAAAAAGAAAATATAGTAATTTATCGTTTTACAGTAAAGAAATATACATAAAGAATAGAAAAAATTAATAATTTATAAGAACCTGCCTTCGGCAGAACCTTGATTCGCTAAGGTATATAAAATATATATTCTTGAATTAAATTTAGCGTTGAAAAATATGAATAAAAAAATTGCTAAATTATTATACGAGATAGAAGAATATTTGAATATAAAAGGGGTGGCTTTCAAGCCAAAAGCTTATAAAAAAGCTGCTGATTCTTTAAAGGGTTTAGGAAAAGATGTTGCCGAGATTTATAAAAAGAAAGGTCTTAAAGGCCTTGAGGAAATTCAAGGAGTGGGTAAAAGCATTGCTAAGAAAATTGAAGAATACTTAAAAACCGGGAAAATTAAATATTACAAAGCATTAAAAGAGGAAACAGCCATTCGCCAGATTGTTACCTATTATTTTAAAACCAAAGGATTAAGTTTAGACGAAATCAAACGAAACGCTAGAAAAAGAAAAATAATCTATTCCCGTTATACCAAACCCGCCAAACAACTTTTGGAATTGGCCGGCAATATAGAAAAAGCTAAACAAGCAATTGATAAGGTTGCCAAATGGGCGAAATCAAGAGATTTGGACTATGCTATTGAAACTGTTTTTAAAAAATGGCTGGAATTAGATAGATTAAAGCCCAAAGAAATTGTGAAAAAACCTTTTTTTCAAGGGAACCCAATGGTTTGGTCAGAGACCAAGAAGAAATGGTATGTTATTGATGAGAGCGGCCAATGGTTAGAATTTGCCGGCAAAAAATCGGATGTTGAATGGCGAATTGTCAAATGAACAATGAACAAAAAATAACAAAACCTAAAATTGTCTTTTTAGGAACCCCAAAATTCGGGGCGATTATTTTAGAAGGACTTATTAAAAATAATTATAGGCCTATTTTGGTTATCACCGCTCCCGATAAACCGGCTGGCAGGAAGCAAGTTTTATCTCCCCCGCCGGTAAAGATTATTGCTGAAAAATATGAAATTCCTTTCTTACAACCTATAAAAGTATCAAATATCAAGTATCAAGTATCAAGTATCAAACCAGATTTAATAATTTTAGCTGCCTACAGGCAAATCTTGCCAAAAGAAATTTTAGAAATCCCAAAATTTGGCTGCCTAAACATTCACCCTTCTCTTTTACCAAAATATAGAGGCCCTTCTCCTATCCAAACAACTATTTTAAATGGCGACAAAGAAACAGGTCTAACAATAATTTTAATGGATGAGAAGATAGACTACGGACCCATTCTCGCTCAGCGAGAATGGGAAATCCCAATAACCAAAATTACTTACGAAAAATTAAGTAAAAAATTAGCTGAATTAGGTATTGAATTATTAGTTAAAACAATCCCCAAATGGATAAATAGCGAAATCAAGCCCCAACCCCAAGACGAATCCAAAGCAACTTATACAAAAATCATAAAAAAAGAGGATGGAAAAATTAACCGGTCAAAGCCAGTCCAAGAAATTGAAAGACAAATTAGGGCTTTTTATCCTTGGCCCGGAAGCTTCTTTTTTTGGAAAGGAAAAAGAATAAAGATTATAGAAGCTGAGGCAGTTGAAAAATTTCCTAAAGATAAATTTGCAGTTAAATGCGGAAAGGGCTATTTAATTATTGAAAAACTCCAAATGGAGAGTAAAAAACCAATGGAGATAAATGAATTTTTAAGAGGACATCATGACTTCAATCCCCTACTCTGAATTAAAAAAAGGAAAACAAATTATTCTTAATAATCAACCTCATCAAATAATTGAGGCCTCTTCTATGTTTAAAGCAAGAGGTCATTCAGTATTGCAGGCAAAACTGAAAAATTTAGTTAGCGGCAATATAATTTCAAAAACCTTTCACCCTTCGGATACTTTTGAAACAGCGGAAATCTCAAGAATAAAAGCTAAATTTTTATATTCTCACCGCGAAAAATTTGTTTTTTGCAAAGAAAATGATTCCTCTAATAGATTTAAGTTAACCAAAGAACAAATTGGCTCTGCTAATAAATTTCTAAAATCAAACCAAATTGTTGAAGGAATTATTTTTAAGGAAAAAGTAATCAATATCTCTTTACCGATAAAAATCCAGTTAAAAGTAAAACAAGCCCCGCCAGGGGTCAGGGGTAACAGGGCTGAAGCCGGCACTAAAATCGTTGTTTTAGAAACCGAAGCCGAAATAAATGTTCCTCTGTTTATCGAAGAAGGAGATATTATTGAAATCAACACTGAAAAGATCCAATATGTCCGAAGAATAGAAAAAGGATAACTTCCAGTTTAAACATTTATTGTTTCCGCTTCTTTTCTGCTTTCCGAACCTCTCTTTCATCCATTCCAAAATGATGAGCAATTTCGTGCCAAACCGTATTTCTAACGGCTTTTTTAATTTCCTCTCTGGATTTGGCAATCCTTTCAATGGGTTTTTTAAAAATAGTTATTTTATCGGGTAAAACCTGGCCGTAACCTCGCCTTTTTGTCTGAGGAATTCCCTGGTATAGGCCAAAAACTAAAAAACCTTTTTTGGTTCTCAATTTTTCTAATTGATAAGGAGAGGGTTCTTCCTCAATACAAATATCAACATTATTAAGTTTTTCCAAAAACTTTTTAGGGATTGCTTTAATCCCCTCTTCAACAATTTCCTGAAATTCTTCTTGGGTCATAATATTTTTTTAGAAAATTTTGATTTTGGCTCCCCTAGGGCCAAATAAAACCTCTTTATTTCCAACACTGTTGAACACAGTGATTACTTTTGTGCTGAATGAAACACCTGAAACCGCCAAAATGGCGATAAATTTCAAACAGAAATGAAAAAAATCCCCATAAGGGGATTTTTTTCAACTTTCTTACCAGCGATCTCTTCGGTTTCCGCCGAAGTCTCGATTTCCGCGATTAAATCCACCTCTTCGAGGACGAGACTCTAAAGGTTTAGCTTCGTTTACTGTAACGTTTTTCCCGTCAATCTCTTTACCATTGAACATCTCAATGGCTTTTTGAGCTTCTTCTTCAGAAGACATTTCAACAAAACCAAATCCCTTTGAACGGCCGGACATTTTATCGGTAATCACGGTTGCCGATTCAACGGTTCCAGCCTGAGAAAAAGTCTCTTTTAAAGTCGCTTCGGTGGTCTCGTAAGATAATCCACCAACAAACAATTTTTTTGCCATAATGCGAGCAAAGTGAAAATTATCTCTAGAATTATTGCAACTTGCGTTGCAATTATAATTTTGTAGTAAAAAATATCCCTAGAAGTATAATTGTTCCTTACGCTATTTATTTATGAGTAAGCCGACCACTGTTTTTATTTTCTTTCAGAGCTTACATAATTAATAAATATGCAAGGAAAGGAAAATTAACAGAAACTTACCTTACTACAATAGCTTACTGCTGACAAAAAGTCAAGTATTTTTGTCAAAAACCGTGCAAAGGACAATTTTAAAGTCAAATCTTTCCGGTCGCCCTAGTGCTATGCGGGCTTAGGACGTTCTAAACCCGTCATGAAAATAGCTTCAAAGTAGGCCTCTCTGTCTCCCAAACGGTCTCACTATCCTGCTCCCTCTACGTGACGCGTTTAGAACCATAGATTGGAATAAAATCAAAGAAAGGTTAGCAAATTTAGGATCTATTTTGTATAAATAATGTTAAGTCTATTTAGTAGAATTTTCTTAATTTTCTCTTATCTTTCACTTTTTCTTTGATTGGTTTCTTTTTATTCTTCTTTTTTTTAACTTTTTATTAAGCCTTTTTCTGTTATGCCATCCTATGCCCATTTTTTTTACCTTTTATTTTTTATTAGTTATATTATAACCTTTTCTTTTTTTCTTTTGCTTTTTTAGGAGAAATGACCTTCTTGTCTTTGCTCTTGCTTATTTTTTTGGGTTTAGAAATTTCCGTTTTTTTGATTGTTTTTTTCTTTTCATCCGCTTCCGCAGAGATACAGGGACTTAACGCTTTTAAGATTTTATCAAGTTTGGCGTTTATTATCTCAAATTGCTTGCTTACTTGGTCGGAACTTTTATCTTTGCCTCCCCTGCTAAAACATTGGCTGCAATAAATCGGTTTGTCACTCGTGGGCCTGAAAGGGACTTCGCATTCCTTTCCGCACTTGTCGCAAACCACTTTGTACATTCTTTTATTGCCGGAATTAAATCTTCCGGAATCTTTTCCGCTGAATCTTCTCGGTTCCGCATTTCTCTTGCTCCTGAAACAGTCACTACAGAAAACGGGTTTATCCCCAGTTGGCTTAAAGGGTACTTCACAGTCTTTTCCACATTCGCTGCAAATAGCCCTATGCATTGCTGGTCTTCCTGAATTCCGGCCGGCAAATCTTCCGCTATTTCCTCTCCCGCCGGATCTATTGTTTCGTTTAAAATTTTCCATATTTCTAATTTTAATTATAGTTTTAGCTAATTAGAGTATATACTTATAACAAATAAAAAGCAATAACACCTTAGCTTTTTAAACAAAAAATTTGCTCCGCACCCTGGATAAAATCCGAACGTATTTCAGTGAAAATCCGGACGCAGAATTTTGACTCTCGGGCACAACCCGTCTCGGTCGGGCTTTTTTTGTACAAAACTCGCAATTTTTTTAGTTAATTCGTCTTTTCCTTCGTTTGTTTTAGCCGAATATCTCAAAACAGGTATATCTCGCGCTTCTTTTTGGATTGAGGAAAGCTGTTTTCCCGCGGCGCCTTTAGTTAATTTATCAATTTTGTTTGCAATAATGACAATTTGATGTTTATTTGTCTTGAGAATTTTTATCATATCCCGATCAAGGACAGTCAAACCAACATCAGCGTCAATAATTAAGAAAACTGCTTTGGGCCTCACATTGGAAAACTCCACATACCAAAAAATCCTTTTGATCATTTTGTTGCGCTCCAATATTGAATGCTTGGCATATCCATATCCGGGAAAATCCGCAAAATAGAAAGAATCATTGATACGGAAAAAATTCGCTTCACGTGTTTTCCCCGGCATCTTGCTTGTTTTTACAAGGTCTTTTTTCCCGACTAAAGAGTTAATCACGCTTGATTTCCCTGCATTGGAGCGGCCAAAAAAAGCGATGTGCGGTAAATTGCCTTCCAAACCGTAATCGTCCCCGATAACACCTTTAGCAAATTCTGCTTTTGATATTTTCATAATTCTATTTAATTCTATCAAAAAACCGACTTCTTAGCGATTTTCTGAAGCTAACTCCCCCTATTGGACATGTTTAGAACTTTGGATTGGATAGAAATTAGGAAAGAGTTAGAAATTCGGATGCCCAATTTAACAAAGGATGGACAGTGATAGAACCCTGTTTTATAAAAAACCAAGCCCGAGAATGGGCTTGATTCTCATCTATCTGATTTTATTGAATCAATTCTTAAATGCGGGTTACGTTTGTTGCGTTGGGTCCTTTTTCAGAATCAGCTTTTTCAAAAGACACTCTATCTCCTACTTTTAACTCCTCGTAGGTTACGCCCTTAAGTTCGTTACTGTGAAAGAATAAATCTTTGTCTTCACCATCAACAGTAATAAATCCAAATCCTTTTTCTGTAAGAGTTTTAATTGTTCCTTCCATAATTGTGATATAAATTAATTAATTAACGTTTTAAGGTTTTATCCTAAAGTTTAGTTTCCTAAATAAACTCGACTAAATTTTCATTAGGTGACTATCTTATGTAAATAATACTAACACCTAAAAAATAATTAGTCAACTAAAAAATAAGGATTGAAAAATCATGCTCCCCATACAGAACGCATTCAGAACCATTGATTGGAGAAAAATAAGGGAAGAATTGGAGATTTTCAGGATTAGGGTGCCTGGGGTTGAACGATGTTAGAACCTGGTTTTATCAACTCCTCTTTTTGCCAATAGAAACGCCTAACCAGATACCAAGACCAAATAGCTCAATACCACCTAAGATGGCATCAATTGTTGGTGAAAAAAAGTAACCTGTGTCGGACATTAAAAATCCAATTAATTGGACAATAACTATAACCGCTATAATCGCTACTATGATGCATGTTTGTTTTTTCATAACTAAATTATACCAAAAATTCGGGTCGGCGACCAGATTAGATAGCTCTGGGGAACGAACAACGTTCGAACTTATTTGTTTAATTTGAATTTTGGCTGATTTTATTAAATATGCTAATATAAAAAAACTTTATATGAATAAAGCAACAGAAGTTAAAGATTTAATAAAAGACTATGGGAATTTTAGGGCTCTGAAAGGTATTTCTTTTGAAGTAAATCAGGGAGAGATTTTTGGTTTGATTGGCCCGAATGCTGCCGGAAAAACTACTGCTTTACGAATTATTTCAACACTGCTGCAAATTACTTCTGGAGAAGTGAAGGTCTTCGGCTATGATGTAATTAAAAAAGCAGACAAAGTTAGAGAGAGAATTAGTTATTTGCCGGAAGAAGCTGGTGCTTATAAAAATCTGTCAGGGAAAGCTTATTTGGAATTTATGGCTAGTTTTTATTCAAAGGACAATGAAGAAAAAAGAGAGATAATGGAGAGAGGAATAGAATTGGCTAAACTTGGAAAACGCCTAAAAGGTAAAGTAAGTACTTATAGCAAAGGAATGAGCAGAAGGTTGTTGCTCGCCAGGGCATTGATGATAAATCCTAAGTTGGCTATTTTAGATGAACCAACATCGGGGTTGGATGTGATAATTTCCCAGGAAATAAGAGGAATAATAAAGGACTTTGTTAAAAAAGGAACAACGGTTTTGTTGTCCTCTCATAATATGCTGGAAGTGGAATTCTTATGCGACAGAATTACTTTGATAGATAAAGGGCTAATATTAGAAACCGGCACCCCTCAAGGATTAAAAGACAAATATAATGCTAAAAATATCGAAGAAGTGTTTATCAACGCAATAAGATGAAAAACTTTTACAATATTCTCAAAAAAGAAATAAAGGAATTGATGACTAAACAAATGATATTTGGTTTGGTTTTTATGATAGCTATGTTTGGTATAATGGCTAATTTTATGAAAGGCATTAGGGAAAAAGACAATGAACTAATAAATTTAGCGGTTTTAGATTTAGATAAATCCCAATACTCAAAAGGCATTTTAGATAAATTATCGCAACAAAAAACTATAGAAATAGCAGAAATTACAGAAATTGATATTGAAAAAGCAATTGAGCAAGCAAAAGAAAAAGAGGCAAAAGTTCTTTTGGTAGTCCCGGAAAATTTTGGAGAAGATATCAAAATAAAGAAAAGGGTAGATTTAGAACTTTACTCTATAATAAAGAGACTAAGCATGAAAGGAATGATTTCGGATGCAACAATTAATGCAATAATAGGTTCTATTAACAGAGAAATATCAATAAATTTTATTCAAGAAGCTTTTCCTGATAAAAATCCAGGAGATATAATAAGTCCTCTAAATATAAAAGAGTTTGTGGTAGTAAAAGATAAAATGGTTTCTGGGAATCCAGTAATAATTGAAGGTTTGGTTGTGTCTCAATCAGTGATGATACCGGTTATTTTGATGATGTTAATAATTTATGCGGGGGGAACAATAGTAACTTCAATGGTTTCAGAGAAAGAAAATAAAACTTTAGAAACTTTGTTAACTTTACCGGTAAAGAGAACATCAATTGTTATTGGAAAAATGACTGGGGCGACAGTAGTTGCTCTTTTAATGGCGGGTGTTTTTTTAGGAGGTTTTAGATATTATATGTCATCTATAACGCCAGCTATTCCTAGCGGCAAAGCGATTCTTGAGGATTTAGGATTAACAATGACTCCTTTGTCTTATACCCTCTTGGGAATCTCTTTATTCCTGGCAATTCTTATTGCTCTATCAATATCTATGATATTGGGAATGTTTGCCCAAAGCACAAAAAATGCCCACATTATGAATATGCCTATTGTTTTATTAGCAATGATTCCTTATGTTTTACTAATGTTTCAAGATGTAGAAATGCTTTCTCTGCCAATGAAAATATTTTTATATGCTATACCTTTTGCTCATCCGATTATTGCTTCAAAAGCCCTCATATTTCAAAACTATCCGATTGTTCTTGGCGGAATAGCATATATGATTATTTTTGCTGCAGTTACAATGTATGTAGCAATATGGCTGTTTAATACAGACAGGGTTTTAACGGCAAAATTCTCATTAAAAAAACTGAAAATCAAAAGACTAAAACGGAAATAAAAAGCAGCGATTTTAGCGGGTGGCAAATTTAAAAAACACCCAAATCATTGGGTGTTTTGATTTTCGAAGCTCCCCACTCGGGTTCAGAACCATCTTTTGAGAGGGAAACCCGATGCTCCTTCTGACGGGGACGGGTCGCTTTGAAGCAAGCAAAATAAGGCCAGAATATGATAGAAAAGATAGTATTAAAGTGAATAAGGGCCGTGTCTCATTTTTCAGGGTTTTTAAGCTAAAATGAGACAAATGAGACACAGAAAGAGGGTGTTTGGAACTGTCTCATTTCCAGCGATAGATATGCACCGCTATATACATTGTCAGCATCCCTAACAAAAAGCCGCTGGAGAGTAGCTCAAAACTTTTTAACTTCGCCTCTCCTCCCACGGACCACGCAATGTAGTTTATAAGCACGAGGACGATAATAACGCCAATTACATACAGATACAGGGGAAACCTTTTTCATTAATTTATTCTACCAAAAAAACCGCCTCGGCAGGAAAGTGATTTCTGCTGAATTAAAATAATATTATTCAGTTAATTCTTCTATTTCTTTTTTACCCTCTTCTAATTCTTCCCTCTGTTCTGAATCTTCCTTCAACAGTAGTGCCTGAAATTCTCCCATATGGGTTTTTTCTTCTTTGGCTATATCCAAAAGAGTTTTCTTGATATTTTCGGTTTCGGTGACAGCTGCCATTTGTTCATAAAGATTTATAGCATCTAATTCGGCTATTATTCCCACTCTTAAAATTTCTTTATCAATATCCTCTTTTTTTACTTTCTCAAGATTAATAGGTATTTGTGACAACATAAATTTACATTATTTAATTTTTAGTTCTTCGACCTTTAATTCCTAATTTATTCTACCAAAAAACCGCCCAAAAGGCGATTACCTGAATTCTCTAATGACATTATGAAATTGGCTCCCCCGTTCAACAATTTTTAAAAAACTCATCTTAGTTCTGGAGAATAGGGAGTATATGGCGATGATGAAAGAGAAAGTAGCAGAGATTAAGAGAGTTCATAGAAGTCTTGAATTAGCCCCCATAAATGGGTGATGTGCATTCCTGTTGCGCCATAGCAGTAATTTGTTCAATCCACCGAAAAAAAAACAAGCCTTGATGGCTTGAAAAATCGTGGCTCCCGCCTGGACGATGTTAGAACCTGTTTTTAGTCAATCCCCCAGAATTTCTTTTCTCCTTCTTCGTCTACTCCGTAAAATTTTAAGTGTAAGAAATCCTTAAAGTCGCTTATAAAATGGCCTATCCCAAAAAAGAAAACCAATAATCCTAAGAGGTTTTTATAAAAGATTAGGCCTAAAATTATTAAAATTAACCCGTAAATCCAATGATGAGGCGCTTTTAAATATCCACCATAAATATGACCTATTCTTCCAATAGCGTATCCAATAAAAGCTATTAAAATATAAAATAAAATTTGAGAGATTTGCATTATATATTCTTAATTCTACCAGAAAACCGCATTCTTGAGAAAGCGGCCAAAGTGAGCTCCCCGGTCGGGTTCAGAACCATCTTTTGAGAGGGAAACCGAAGACCTTTCCTGACGGGAATAGGTCGCTTTGAGGATAAGACCCGTGTCTCATTTTTTCTGGTTTTTAAGCTAAAATAAGACAAATGAGACACTACTTAATGGTATTTTAAATATCTCATTCTTATCTAACCCAAATTCTATAAAAAGTTTTAATTCATTCAATAATAATAACTTCTCCATCTTTGAGCGCTTTAAACAGTATTTTATTTTCTACCATGTATTCAACGGCCTCTTTTGCCTTTTCTGTTTCGAGATGATCTGATTTATAGTGAGGGATTATAGAATAGTTAATAATACCGAGACCATCCCAAATAATTTCGGATTGATCTCCATAGGGTTTTATACTCGCATTATCTATTAAATCCATACCTTTCAAGGTTGGCCCCAATACACAAATTCCTGCACTATATCCTCCGTACAAAACATCATCTTTTTTAACAAGGTTTTTCAAAATAGTATCAAAACCGCTTGTTTTCATTGCTTGTCTAAGCACAAAAATGTTGCCTCCTCTTACCCAAATTACACCAAATTCAGCAATCTTTTTTTCTAGCTCACTTTGTTTGTTGAAATAGTTGCGTAAATCCACCAATTCAATTTCTACACCCAATTCTTTAAGTTGTTCTATATCATCTTGTTCGCTTTTCTTTCTTCTTTCTAGGTCATCTGAAAAATCAAGCGCATTAGAAATATATGCAGTCTTTTTATTTTCTGCAGGTATTAATTCCTTTAATTTGGCAATTTCATCACCTAATTTATAAGAAGATAAATAAAATTTCATATTATTAATAGAATCAATTAAAAACGTATAAACCTTATTTATTATATCAAAGAATCGCCATTCTGGCGATTCTTTATTTTGCTGGGCGGCTCGGTCGCTCGAACTGAGCACTAGCGTGCTCCGGGGCTTGGATTCGAATGAGTTGCCCGACCCGCTTCGCCTCAGCGAAAGCGAGGCGAGAGGCATTGCCTCCTCGCTTCGCTCGTCGCAATTCAGGAGCTTGGTTCTCAACAAAACCTCAAAACAAATTTAAAAGTCCCTCAAAGGGATTTTTAAATTTGCTCCCCATCGTGAACGATGTTAGAACCAGAATCAGGGAGACTGAAGGGATTTATATACCTGATTTAAATAGACGATGTTAGAACCTGTTTGATGTATTAAAAATATTCTTTTTACCTATTCCAATAATCCTTACTTGTTTCCCCCTAACTAAAACTGCCTGATTATCGGTTAGTGCAATGATAGGATATTTTGTTGTTTTGGCAGCTTGTTTAACGATTTTATGATATTTATTTTCAAAGTGTGCTGTTATTAAAAAAGGAACGAGATTCAATCCCCTTAAGTTTTTAAGTCCTACTGTGTTATTGTTTGCATTTTTCCAAGTAGCAGCCTCAATGGTGGGGCAAACGACATAACTGCCAGCGCTTAACCCAAGATATATCCCTCCCTTTTTTACAAAACTCTTTATCGCTTTATCAAGACCTGTTTTCCTAATTCTGTCTAAATAATCAAAGGTATTTCCTCCAAAAATAAAAATAACATCTGTGTTTTTTAAATCATCTTTTTTAATTTTTCTGTTCAATTGAAAAAATGTGATATTTTGTTCTGGTATTTTAATGCCCTTAAACTGTCTGAATTGCCTTAATATATATTTGTTCCGTTTAAAATACTTAACTGGAATTATAACCAAAAATATTCTAATCTCAGAAGGTTTTCTGTCTACCAATTTCAAAAACTCTTTCCCTATTTTAGGGTTTTTCCACCAACCAGCTGATGTTAAAAGAAGTTTCATTATTCTACTTTAGCAAAAAATCGCCAAAAAGGCGATTTTTGTTGGCTCCGGGGCTTGGATTCGAATGAGTTGCCCGAAAGACATTGCCTCCTCGCTTCGCTCGTCGCAATTCAGGGGCTTGGTTCTCAACAAAACCTCAAAACAAATTTAAAAGTCCCTCAAGGGGATTTTTAAATTTGCTCCCTTAGTCGGTCTCGAACCTGAATTTTAAAGGGAAAATCAGGGCTTTTTGAGAATGGAAAATTGGGTCAGCTCTATTTTTTCTTATTAAGAATATGAAAATGTGTATTAGGAGTAGTAATTCTTAATGGTCTTGGCATTATTCTATTATATCCTAAAAACAAAGAAATAGAGCTGACCCCTATTTCCGTAAAAACTGACCCCTATTTTTACTACTCGGCTTTCTCAAAAATCAAAAAATTCTGTTTTGGTAAAATATCGTAATCTTTAACAATTTTATATCCCGCTCTTCCTAGTTCATCTAAAATAGTTTGTTTTTGAGTCCCATGGCTTAATACTTTAGTCTTTTCCCGTTCTACAACTACCAATTTATTTTTTTTCTTTAGATATTTTTTCAACTCTCTAAAATATTCTATTCTATTTCTTACTTTTAGATGATGATAAACATTCCTTAAAAAAATCAAATCAACTTTTTCAGGTAATAAAACTTCGTCTTTAATGAAAACAGTTTCAATGTTATCTACACCTTCTTTCTTAGCTTCTTTCTTAGCTTCTTTCTTAGCTTTTTTATTAATATAATCTAAGAAGCTCTGTTTTACATCTAAAGCGTAAACTTTTTCAACTTCTTTGGCGAACTGAAAGGAAAAATATCCGCCGCCTGCTCCAATATCAGCTACTTTCTGAAATGGCTTCAATTTTAACTTTTCTAAAATTAATTTTGACTTACCCCGTCTCGCTTCCCTATTAAACATTCTTGCTACAAAATTCTCCATTATTTTAAAATTATACCAACTTATTAAATAACCAACCTTCAAATATTTTTTTTATTTTATTTTTCATTTTATTTTTTTTAATTCTAACTCTTTATCCTGAATGTAATTAAGATTGTTTTTTAATGCAATTATGGCCTTTTCGATCTCTTTTCCAAGATAAGCAGCATGGGCTAATTTTGAAATTAATTTTCTCTTAATAATCGCTTGCATTATCTGTGATGTAATTGTTCCGGCAAAAGTATGCTTTAAAATATTTTTTGAATTATAATACCTTACAAAAATTTTCTTTTTAGAAGGAAAAGGTTTTATTGTAAAATATCCCCTTGGGTCGAGATTCCATTTTAATACAATATTAGATGTATCTATTACGTTATCAATTTCTTTCTTCATTCTTAATTTTTTACTTAATATCTTTTACTATATTTTATTATATCATAAAAATAAAAAAATAGAGCTGGCCCCTATTTTTGTTTTTTCTCTATCTTTTTTCTCTTCACCAAGTAATTCGCTCTTATTCGGGCTTCTTAGACAGATTCCTTAAGTGTCACTGGCTCAACCTCGTCAAACTCTTCGCCAGTTTGGATTGGAAATAACTTTTCTAGATCTCATTGGCTTAACTTCTGAAGAAACTTTAGAGGTTATTTTTGTCTTTCTCACTATCTAGTGTTTCTATGGTAAGCCGAGCTTTTTTTGTCATACCAATTTCCGGCACAAAAGAAACAAGTAAATCGCCAAACGATTTTTCTCTATCCTCAAAACCAATATGATTATATTTTCTACCTCCCATTTCCTCTATTCTATTAAATAGATATCCTTCTATTGTTTTTTTCATATAATTATGATTAAATATCAATTCTTATCTAGTACAAAGCCAGACAAAAGACTGATTCCCTTCAGCATCCAGACAACTTTTTTCTTCACAGGTATAGTCCTGTTTTTCCAGACTGGCCTTTTTCCCCAAATCTTTACCATCAAGATACTGCCAGTTAGTATACTCTAATTCGCAAGTCCACTGAACTTTTTTAACTTCGGGCACAATATGCATACCCGGAACCTCCTGAGGCTCTTTATACTCAAAAGGCATAGGATAACAAAAATAATCTTTTTTCTGAAGTTCCAGAACTTCCTTCGACAGCCCGTCAGTATCCCAGTATTCCCGGCTGATATTTACAACCTCGGTATAACTTTCGTCTAAAAAGGTTTGAAGGTCTTTTAAGGGCGCAACCGCACCACTTAATAGGTTTTCGCAACCCACCCAACTCTGAGTATAAATATTTCCTTCACCGCCTTCATCTAAAGAAACTTCAACCTTAAAACTTTCAATCATTTTATTAAAAGTTTGCTGAAATTTATTTCTTGCCTCCTGGCTTTCAAAAATACAAAAAAGTCCTCTTCCTGTATCCTGGCCAAGGACATAAACCGCATCTTTAATTTTCCCGCCCTCTTCAGAAATAACCTTAAAGGCTTTGTGGCCTCCCAGAACCGCTTCTTTTTCTTCAATTACTTTAATATTCTGCTCTTCATATAACCAGTCAACAAATTCTTCCAAGGTTTGAGTATCATTGTCTTCTGTGATGATAACATTTTGAAACCCATAGGCGTAGCAGTAAATTTCTTCCTCCGGAGACAAAAGTTCTCGACCAGCGTTATTAGCTTCAGGTTCCCCTAACTGCCATCCAGAAGGATAATTCAAGCTAAAACTATAACGGGCGTTTTCGTATGTTTGCCATTTTGTCTTTTGAAAAATATAAAAACCAACGGCTATTATAAACAAAACTGCTGCAAGAAGGATTAATATTTTTCGTAAATTGGATTTAGCTTTATTTTCCTCCATAAGATTAGCTTTATTTATTTATTTATTATTATTTTAATTTTACCAAAAAACCAAAAGAAAAAAAAGAAAGTGGGTGTTAATAATTTTTTGTTTATCTTTAAAAAATATGGTAAAATAAATTAAATTATATAATATGGTTAATAACTTTTTATTATGATAAAAAAACTCATTTTCGTTTCAATAGTTCTCGCCGCTTTCTTCCTTCTATCACCAACTCTTTCGGCAGAAAAAGAAGTTGAAGATTTAGTGCAAATTCCTTATTCAAAAGATGGAGGAATAAATATAGAAAAAATTAATTTTCAGGAAACAAACTATAAACTTAATTTTCCATGCCAAGGCGTAGGAGATATTAGAGGTACTCCATGCTATGAAGCAATAAAACTAAAATCAGGAAAATTTGAAATAAAGCCGTTCACCCTTCTTATGTTCAATTACTCCTGCACAATGCCAAACTATGACGGAAATTGTCCGGCAGGAGGCGGGGGTTGCTATATTAGATTTTCTAATCCTGAAATTAATTTAAAATTGACTGGAAAAGATTCGGCAATAGACAGCGGTTTTTTCCTGGAGCCAACAACAGCCACCTACAGATGCAGGCAATGTACGACAGGAAGTATTGTTTATTCTGTTAAAAAAACCAATTGTGAAATAGAGATATCTCAAAAAACTTTTGGCTCTTGTAATAATTTTTGCAACGAGCTGTTCGGCGGAAGCGGAGAAATAAAAACATCATCTAATGGAAAAAAATTTTGCGACTGTTATTGCAAGGAGGGTTATAAAAAAAGAAAGACGGAAAGCGGAGTCTGGGAATGTTATATAGAAGAACTTCCTCCCGAAGAACCTCCTGAAAAAAATGAAAAACCGATAGAAGAATACAAAGGACCAATAAAAAAAGACATCTCAAACAGATTCAATAATGATAAAAAATGGAAAGACCCTGACACCCCGATATTTACCGACGGAGAAGAATTAAAAACTAGAGAAGAAAAGGTAAAGTTTGTAGAAGATGTTTTCGGAATTAGCCTTGAAAACTTTGATGAAAATATAGGTAAAGGGAAAAAAGTATATATTGTTTACAACGACAGCATAGACGAATACAGGGAAGCATGGTTAGGGCTTACCAAACAATCTGCCGCCGCTATATATATGGCAGAAGTATTAAAATACACTCCGGAAGTAGTTTATCCTAAAAATTCTGACGAGGCTTTCGATTATATGGTAGACCCAAAGGCCGGAGGCATAATTTATTTTGCCCACCAACGTTATTCTTCTCTAGAAGAAGTAGAACCTGCCGACCTTTCCTCTCAGTTTAAAATGGCTCTGATGAGACATTACACGGCTTTAGGGCATAGCGGGCAAGAAGTCCGCCAATTAATTGAAGAACACGGATATGAATCCCTACGGAAAGATTTTTTTCTCAGTTTCTCCTGCCACTCTGCAGACAATCCTGAAATGATAGAAAGAACCGTGAAGGAAGGAGGCATTTATTACGGCCATAAGGGAACATTATATCCCACAGAAGGAGTTGATGAATATGTTAGACCTTATAATAAATAAAATAAAAAAATGAAAAAGATAACAATCCTAATAATAATTATAATTATTGTCGTTCTCGCGGTTTGCTGTTTCTTTTTGTTCCGCTACAAACCAAGCCCCGAAGAAAAAGCAATTTTAGACCAGCTTAATGGCGAAGAAATTACAGCCGAAAAAGTTCACATTGAAAGCGATAAAGTAATTATAGAATATTCTCAGGCAATTGATTTTACTAATGAAGATGGCGAACTTTACGCTACATGGGCATATATCTTTTCCGTAGCCGCAGATATGAATCCTGACGCTTCTACCATTATCATAAATTGTAAGTTTGAAGACGGAGAAAAAATAAAACTTACAACCGACAAAAAAACTATAACCTTGTTTATAAATGGAGATTTATCGCCAACCGAATTTCTCAAAAAAATACAAACTGAGCCTTTAACAAAAGGGCCAAAAATTTAGCAACTCTTTAATCAATTTGTTTTATCGAAAAACCGCCTTCTTGGCGGTTTTTTGTAATGCCGTTCGGTCGCTCGAACCAAGCACTATCCTACTGGCATCCTCGGTCTAGAACCGGGGTTTTAAGGGGAATTTAGGGGGTTTGACGAGACGGAAAAGGTGACGGAAAAGGTGAGAAAAGGTGTCAGGAACCTTTTTTAGGTCTCCCTTTAGATTTGATTGTCATTTTAAGATTAAATTTCTTAATAATATTTTTACTCCAACTACTGCCTCCGTATGGATTTCCTCTCTTGATTGATTTTTCAATAACACTTTCTTCGTCTTCTGACTGCAGTTGATTAAGCCATACTAGATAATTTTTCGGTTGCTGTACCGGCCACAACGCAAGCAGCTTCTTTTGCTTTGGCACGCCATATTCTCTGCAATAAGCACTTCCCCACCTCCATTCCTCTGCTTTAGTAACTAAATTAGCCTTCAGAGCGTTTCTTTCAACATAACGCACCAAAGTAAGAAAATGATTATCATTCTGGCAAAGAAACGATTTATACCTCCCCTGATAAAGATGACCTTGTCCTGTTGTTTTTTTACTTGCGTGCCAGCGTTGAGTATGTGTTAGAGTGAACCAGTTCATAAATTTTGAAAGGTCGCCATCTCTTTTTGGATACACCACAAGGTGCCAGTGGTTTGGCATAATACAATACGCCAATAAACGCATATCGCATTCTTCTTTTGCTTCGATTAGCGTTTGTTCAAAAAGTTGATAATCTTTATCACTGTCAAAAATCTGTACACGAGCGTTTGCTCTGTTTAGTACATGATAAACATAATTACCTGCATTTGTTCTTAATACTCTTCCCATGCTCTAATTATATCACAAAGAGACATCTGTAAAAAGGTTCCTGACACCTTTTTCCACCTCCACCTTTTTCAGACATTACAGAAAATTAATATTTTACAAAATAGCGAATCTTAGATTGTGACTTCAAGGCGGTTATCAATGTATTGGCTTCTGCACTTAATTTTTGATTCCTCAGCTCGTCTTTTATCTGAGCAGTAGCCGCCACTTCCTGCCCTTCCGGAATTGAAATTGCATTATCATCAATATACTGAACTATTTCTTCATCCGTAACGTTTATTTTGTCTGCAAGCAATTTTTCTAATTCCATTTGTAAAATAATCTGTTTTTTAAAATCTTCCATACTCATGCCCTGTGCGGCGAGCGCCGCATCAAGCGTAGCGCCTTGCACTGAGATCTGACCTTCAATTTTTTTAATCTCCTCATCAATTTCGTCATTACTTACAACAATTTTCTTTGCGTCTACCTCTTTCTGAACGAGCTTTTCGACAATAAGAGAATCCAGTATATCTTGGCCTGATGCCTTCTCAAGTTTTTGAATGATAGCCAGCCGGCTTATCGGGCTGCCATCAACGGTTGCTGCGATGAATAAACCTTTATAAATATAAGCCAACACACCCACCGCGATAATCACCGCTATAATAATGGCGGTTTTTATATTAATTTTTATTGATACTTTATCGGCTTTTTGCTGATACTCCTGCGCGTTCAATAATTCTGTTTGAGTTGTGTTATTGTCCATAAGATTAAGATTAAAAATTATTAAAATTACTTAAATAGCTTGCTATTATTTTATTCTACCAAAAAACTGCCTTTTTGGCGATTTTTAAGCGGCTCGGTCGCAAGAACTACGCACTATCCTGCTCCGGGGTTTGGATTCGAACCAAAATTACATGGTCCAGGGCCATGCGTCCTACCATTAGACGACCCCGGAATTATAAACCCACTAATTAAACCTTTAAATATTTCCTTATGGCGATTAGGCTAGAAATTGATCCTAATCCTATTCCGGCAGCAAGTTGAATTAAGACCAGTGTCCAGAAATTACTGATAAATAAACCAAAACTGCTTATTTCAGGAGCAATTATGCTGAGCCTTGGATCAAGACCATAGCAAAGGCCAAAGGTTATTAAAAGAACAATTAGGGTTGCCAGAAATCCGGCAATAATTCCTTGAATTAAAAATGGACCCCGAATAAACCAATTTGAAGCTCCTACTAATCTCATAGTTGAAATCTCCGCGCTTGAATTGTAAATTGCAATTCTAATAGTATTAAAAGCAATTAGAACAGCAATTATCCCTAAAACTAGACCGGAGAAAATTCCGGCTTTATTAATACCGGAGGTAATTGAAAAAACTTTATCAATTACTGATTTTCTTTGATAATAATCAACTTTTTCAATTAAATTATTGAAAGAGCTATTTTCCAAAAAATTTGTGACCTGCTCATATTGAGAGGCCTGCCAGGCTTTGATATTTAAAGAGGCTAAAAAGGGATTTTTACCAACTTCGGTCAAAGATTCCATTAAAACCGGCTCGTCTCTATGTTTTTCAATAAATTTTTCAAGGGCCTGTTCTTTTGGAATATATTCAATATCTTTCACCTCAGGGATTTTGGCAATCTCTGATTTTGCCGTTAAAATATCTTCTGATAAAATATCTTCCTTAAAATAAACCGATATGTCAACTTTTTTTTGAATATTAGAAATTAAAATGTTAGAAACTGAATTAAAAAGAAAAAGCATTGTAATCAAAAAAATAACCATTGCCATAATAAAAATAGTTGCCAGAGTTAAACCAGCGTTTCTATAAAAAGCTGTCCAACCTGCTTGAATTACTCTTTTAAGTGTAGTAAACATATTTAAAGAATGAATCTTCCTCTTTCTTCGTCTTTAATCTTTTTCCCATTGTCTAAAGTAATTACTCTTTTTCCTAAGCTATTAATGAGTTTTTTATCATGAGTAGCTAAAACGACAGTAGTGCCAAGTTTATAGATTTTTGTTAAAAGCTGAATGACATCAAAACTATGATAAGGATCAAGGTTACCGGTTGGCTCGTCAGCTAAGATAATTTCTGGCCGATGAATAAGGGCTCTGGCAATGGCTGCTCTCTGTCGTTCTCCTCCGGAAAGTTCTTCAGGAAAATTATGAGCCCGAGCTGTTAATCCCACAAGCTCTAAAACCTGAGGAACATCACGAGTAATTTCATTGTCGGTTGCTCCCATTATCTCCATTATATAGGCAATGTTTCCATAAGTTGTTTTTGAGGGAAATAATTTATAGTCCTGGAAGACCGTCCCGATTCTTCGCCTCAATATTGGAAGTTGGGATTTTTTTATTCCCTGAATATCCTGGTCCTCAAAAAAAATTTGTCCTTTTGTTGGCTTTTCCTCAGCTAAAATCAATCTAAGCAAGGTTGTTTTACCTGCTCCTGATTTTCCAACAATAGAAACAAATTCTTTTTTATTTATTTCAAAAGAGACATTATCCAAAGCAACTATGGGAATGCTATCTGAATGAGAAGGATAAATTTTGGTAACGTTATTTATTGAAAGCATTATTTAGTATGCTTTATCTCGGCTTCTATAAATTGGTCTAAGTTTCCATCCAGAATCTCTTCAACATTTGAGGTCTCAACGCCAGTCCTGAGATCTTTAACTAATTTATAAGGATGTAAAACATAAGACCTGATTTGGTTTCCCCAACTGGCAGAAACCGCCTCGCCCTTTATCTTAACAGCAACTTTTTGTTTTTCTACCAATTTAAACTGATAAAGTTTAGAATAAAGTAATTTTAGAGCTTTTTCTCTATTTAACCCCTGTAATCTTTCTGCCTGACAGGCAGCCGTTATACCGGTTGGTAAATGAGTAATTCGGACGGCTGATTCTCTCTTATTTACATACTGACCGCCAGGTCCTGAGGACCGAAAAGTATCTATTCTTAAATCCTTGGGCTTGATTTCAATCTCTTTTTCAATTTCTTTTGGTAAAACTGGCAAAACCTCTACCAGAGCAAAAGAAGTATGCCTTAATTTTTGGGCAGAAAAAGGAGAAATTCTAACCAACCTGTGAACACCTGATTCTTTTTTCAAAAATCCGTAAGCATAAAGTCCTTGGATTTCAAAAGTAACCTGTTTGATACCAATTCTTCCTTCTGGGCCCCCTGGTTCTCCAAACGACTGGTGTAAAATTTTTGTTTTAAATCCCTGGCCTTGGCAATATCTTTCATACATTCTTAACAGTAGAGCTACCCAATCCTGGGCATCCACTCCCCCGGCTCCGGAATACAAGCTGATTATAGCTGAACCTTTATCATACTTTCCAGAAAGGAAAACTCTAAATTCTTCCTTTTCTATTTTCCTCTCTAAAATCTGATATTTTTCCTCTAATTCTTTTTCTAATGGTTTATCTTTTTTTGCTAATTTAGAAAGTTCTTTCAAATCACTTAATTCTTTTTGAAGAGTATTCAGTTTTTCTATTACTTCTTTTAAATCAGCTAATCCCCGGCTAATTTGGACGGCTTTTTCTTTTTCCTGCCAAAAATCTGGCCGCTGAGTTTTCTTTTCTAATTCTTTTAATTTCTTTTCTTTTTTCTCAATGTCAAAGACAGTCCTCAACTTTGAGGAGCCTTTTTTCTAATTTTTCAATTTTCTCCAGAAAATATTTCATACTTACTTACAACTATTTTAACATATTTTCTTAAAAACTACAGAGCCGGGAGAGAGATTTGAACTCTCGACCTACGATTTACGAAACCGTTGCTCTGCCGCTGAGCTATCCCGGCATATACAAAAATCTTACCATAACAATTCTTGCTTGACAAGTTAAAGAACATTAGCTACGATTTAATTAGTTTCCCTTAGAGAAATAATATTTCTAAGAGAACAAGAAAAAAACTGCCCTTTGGCAACAAACAACAAGGAAAGGAGAACAGCTATGAAAACAAAAAGAGGTTTCACCCTGGTTGAGATTATAATCGTCGTGGCAATCGTCGGCATGTTGGCAGCCATCACCATTCCCACCTTCATCGCGGCTCAAGCAGAGTCCCAGAAGAAGGTCTGCATTGAGAACCTCCGGCAAATAGCCATTGCCAAAGAGAAATGGGCACTATCCGAAGACAAAAAGCAGGGCGATCCTGTTTACGAGGAAGAATTGAAGAAATACATTGATGGCGGCCGTCTTCCAGTTTGCCCAAGAAGAGGAGGAAAATACACGGTTGGGACTGTAGGAGAAATCCCGACCTGCAGCTTGGAGAAAAAGTATGGACATAAGCTACCGGATCCTATAAAGCTGACTATCAAGAAAGAAGCCGAACAGACGAAAAAGCCGGACATAATAGAAGAATTAAGGGCAACGATGAAAATTCTGGAAAATCGTGTTGATGCATTGGGAGCATTGACTACGACTATCGAAAAGGAAGTAGGGGATCTGAAAGCAGAAGTCCTACTCCTGCAAAAATCGTTCAAGAATCCCGGCGAAGAGACGCTGGAATCATCCTTGCCCGAAGATTAAAAGCGAGGTATCCGGATACGACCAGGAACCGCCTTAAGTCAGCTGAGACAAATTCTAACCAACCCGCTCTACACTTCGAACTTTATACCCACCCAATAGCCAAAAAAAACGGTTTAAGGTAAACGGGTTCGAGTGTAACAGAGCGGGTTTTTTATTATTGTAATCTTGATTCCCAATTTCCTTGACAAATAAAATGAATTTAGTTAAACTTAGATATAAATTTTAAAAGAAAAAAATCGTTCTTTAACAATTAGTATTTAAGGAGTACGATGCTAAGCCCTTGTAAGATAAAAATTGTCCAATTAAACAAACAACGCAAAGAAAGGAGAAAGTATTATGAACCTACAGCATTCGGTTCCTCTCTGGACTATGAGCCCAAGAGGCGCAAACCCAAAATTCCAAGCCGGTGTGGTTTTGAACGGTATTCTTCCGGTTGAAGACCGGCTAGTCGCCGTTCAAGAGCTAAACAATCACAGCAGAACAGAAACGGGCTTGGCTCTGCTAACAAGCGGACACATCCTACATGAAGTGAAAACCCGAAACTCCAAATACGGGAGGTTCAACAATCCAGACGCCATCCTACAGACCGACCTGAAGGAAGGGATACGTCGCGGGGATTTTCCTCGTATTGCGGCCATTACAGCGCCGGCATTCGGGTTTCCGGGCGTTGAGAACGGCGCCATACTCTCGCCCGACCCCGAGAAGAGCCAGATGGCAAAAGACTTGCACACAGAGGCAATCCAATTAGCCCAGGAACTCGAGGCAAATGGCCTGGGGGAAGGCATTGTCATCTGGTGGCCGGCTTTTGACAGCCGCCGGTTGGACCTCCTCGATAGGAACCCACACCATGCCGTTGGTCCCGCCTGGGAAAAACTGACCGATTTCTGGACGGAGATACTTGCCAAAACCGAGGGGACAGTATGGCTCGAGTGGAAACCGTGCGACCCGGGTGTGGACTACATCTGCACACTCCATCTGGCAATAACATTTTGTCGGAATGTCAACAGGGCACTGGGTCGAAAAGCAATGTGGATAAACAACGAGTGGGCCCACTTGTTAATATCTGGTCTGACGGTTGCCGAAGGAACCCAGAGAACCATTGACTCCGACCTGTTTAGCGGATTCCTGCATGTGAACTCGGCCCAGCTCCTTCCTCGTTCCATTGAAAAAATAATGGAACAAGGATTCCTCCCCCACGAGATTGGGGCTGGTTATGACTGGGACTGGGCAGTCGGCATGGGCGGTAAAAAACGTTGGTATGATCAGCAGGAAGCGGTCGCAATCCTGAAAGGATGGGACGGCGGAGACAAGATTATCGCCGAGCATGACATCAACCCGGCCGGTCAAGACCCTGTTCTATTCGCCCAGCGCTCTATCCAGAACCTGGAAAAAATGTGGGTAGCAAAGTAAAAAAATAACATCTTAACACTGTGGTCAAGATGTGTTGGAAGAGTTTGAGAAAAATCGAAAGAGCATCAAGAAAAAGGGATTAATAACCAAAAAACAGGCTTCTAAACCTGATAAGGCCCCGTGATAACAAATCATTAGGGTCTTTTTTTACACTTGACAAAATAGAAAATATTTGCTATACTTTAATAATCTGTCTCAAAAGATAAATTCTAAAGAGACGAAAAAAAATCGTTCTTTAACACAACCCATAAGGAAAGGATAACAACTGTGAAAACAAGAAAAGGCTTCATCCTGTTTAAATGTATGATTGTTGTGACAATCATCGGTCTGCTGGTAATAGTCTCTCTCTCGAGGTTCATCAAAGCCCTGGAGGAAAGACAAAAGAACGCCTGCGTCGAGAACCTTCGGCAGATAGTTGCTGCCAAAGAGAAATGGACAGCAGCCGAAAACAAAAAGCAAGGCGACCCCGTTTATGAAGAAGAATTGAAGAAATACATCAAAGGCGGCCGTTTTCCAGTTTGCCCGGGAGGAGGGAAATACACAATCGGAGCTGTAGGAGAAATGCCGACCTGCAGCTTGGAAAAAAAGTACGCCCACAAACTATTAACTTATATTTATATAAGTTATATAAGACCGGCTGCCAAGAAAAAACCTGAACAAATAGAATCGAAGAAAGAAAAACCGAACATAAGCCAACCAAAGGAAACAAAAAAAGAAAAATGACCAAGCTAAGCTTGGTTGGATATCCCGCTCTCTGTGTTTTGGACTTCATACCTGCCAAAGACCTAAAAGAAGGCTGGAGGATAAGTTCTAACACAAAAGAGCGGGGTTTTTTTACGGTCTAACACCAACCGACTCATCAACATCCTTGACCAAATTTAACAAATCCCTTATATTTATAATATAATAGTTCTTTTCACAAAATTATAAGGAAGGAGAAGGCAAGAATGGAAAAAGGTCATCTCAATAACCACAAAATCCCAAGAAGAAAAAGGGGAAAAGGACGACGAAGGACAGAAAAAAAGAAAGAAGGGGAAAACTGGCGACCAAGCAATCGGAAACGATTATGAAATTTTGGAAACGGATCCAAAAACGGACTAATGGGGCCCTATTCTATTTAGGAAAGGGAAGAGAAACATGGAAGAAGAAGAAGAAGAAGAAACTATTATCACGGGGGATTTAGAAGTTCTGGGATTCTGGACACCCTGGGAGGAATAAAATAAAAACCCTCTGATAAAATAAAAACCCTCTGACTTAAGTCAGAGGGTAATTTTTTATGAGCGGGATACGGGAATTGAACCCGTGTCTCAACCTTGGGAAGGTTATGTATTACCACTATACTAATCCCGCTTACTTTAAAAATTCAAGATATTTTTTATCCGCTCCCACCAATTTTCTTCTTCTTTTTTCTCGTCTTTTTCTTCATTCTCCTCCTCTTCTGTAATAACAAACGTTTTTTCTCCAGGAAGCTGTAAACCAAACTGGTTTCGAGCTACTTCTTCTAAATACTCCTTGCTTGCGGCTTGAGAAATTTTTTCTTTCATTTCTTGCTTTTTTTCTTCTAAGGTTTTAATTTCGCTTTTAAGGGTCTTAGTTTGGAAAACAAGTTCTGTTCTCCGACGATTTATTTTTAGATTAGTATTTATTAAAAACCCAACTATTACTAATAATAATATTCCGAGTAATACTGATAAAAATATATTCCGACTAGCATGAACTTTTTTATTTTTCCTAAACTTTACTTTCATAAGAACAGATATTAACGAAATAGAGGGGCTAAGGTAAAAGCAAACATACTTAAAACCACTAAAGATATTAAAATAATCCAGATTATTTTAAAAATTGTTTGTCCTTTAAGTCTCATTTTAACCGGCGTTCTATTCCTTTATTTACTATTCTACCAATTTTTTTGATTAACGCAAGCGAGGGAAGCCCAAAAAAATGTAAAAATTCGTTGGACTTCTAACGGGGTCAACCCCGAAATACTTCTAAAAATACTTTAGGAGTAATTCTAACTTTTCCTATTGCCTTTAATTCTTTTTTGCCCTTTTTTTGGATTTCTAAAAGTTTTCTTTTGCGGCTGTAATCACCCCCATATAAAGGGGCAGTGACGTCTTTTCTTCTGGCTTTGATTGTTTCTCTGGCAATAATTTTTTCATTAACTGCCGCCTGCAGGGCAACTGAAAATTGTTGAGCAGGTAAGGTCTCTTTTAGTTTTCTAATCAAAAATTTTCCTTCTTGATAACCCCTTTCTTGGGGAACAATTTTTGAAAATGCTTTCTCCTTTCTTCCGGCGATTAAAATCTCCATTTTGACTAAATCTCCCGGTCTGAAACCTAAAATCTTATAATTCATTGAAGCATAACCCTGGGTTACGCTTTTAATTTTATCGTAAAGATTAGTAATAATCTCCCGCAAAGGAACTTCATAAATTAAAATTGTTCTTTCTGCGCCAAAATATTTAGTTTTAATGTAATGCCCTCGAAGATTTTCTAAAACTTCTAAAATCTTTCCCATATATTTAGTCGGAGTTATTGTTTCCAGAGATACCCATGGTTCCTCAATTTTTTTAATCTCTAAAGCACCTGGCCAATCGCCCGCCGAATAAATAAATTTTTCTCTATTTTTCTGGTCGGTAATTTTAAAAACCACCGAAGGAGTAGAAATTACCAGATCTAAGCCAAACTCTCTTTGAAGACGTTCTGAAACAATTTCTGTATGTAAAGTTCCTAAAAATCCGCAACGAAATCCTCGACCTAAAGATTCCTTTGTTTCCGGCTCAAAAACTAAAGAAGGGTCATTTAATTTTAATTTAGATAAGCTATCTTTTAATAAATCAAAATCATCGGGATTTTCAGGATATAAACTGGCAAAAACCATAGATTTTACCTCTTTATAGCCGGGTAAGGGCCTGTCCTCTGCTTTTTCTGGTTTTTGATTTATAATCGTGTCTCCCACCCGAATTTTGCCAGGTTCTTTAATACCGGTAGCAATATAACCAATTTCGCCGGCCGAAAGCTTATTCTGGGGATAAAATTCTGGCTTAAAATAACCAAGTTCTTTTATCTCTCCTTTGGCTTTAGTGGCGAAAAGTTTTATTTTCTCGCCTGTTTCAATTTCTCCGTTAACAACCCGAACATAAGCAATTACTCCTTTAAAAGGGTCATATTTTGAATCAAAAATTAAAGCCCGAAAAGGTTTTTGCAAATTTTCTTTTTCTGGAGAGGGAATATTTTTAATCACCGCTTCTAAAACTTGATTAACATTGGTGCCGAATTTAGCAGAAATTTTGAGCACTTCATCTCTATTAATTTTTAATAATTCGGCGATTTCTTCAACGGTCTCATCTATTTTTGCCTGAGATAAATCAATTTTATTTACTACCGGAATAATAATTAAATTTTGCTGTCGGGCTAAGTCCAAATTAGCTAAAGTTTGAGCTTGAATACCTTTGCTGGCATCAACTAATAGAATAGCCCCTTCAACTGCAGCAAGAGACCTGGAAACTTCATAAGAAAAATCTACATGCCCCGGAGTATCAATTAAATTTAAAATATATTTACAATCAGCAAATTCAAATTCCAGCCGAACTGGCTGGAGCTTAATAGTTATTCCTCTTTCCTGCTCCAAATCCATTGCATCTAAAAATTGAGGCCGCATTTTTTTTGAAGAAACAGTCCCCGTTAATTCTAAAAAACGGTCAGCTAGAGTTGACTTGCCGTGGTTCACGTGACTTATAATTGAAAAGTTACGGATGTTATTTATATTATATCTCATTAAAAGTGTCTAATTTGTTTCTTATTTATCATATTCATTTTTTGCAAATTGTTTAAAAAATGAGGACTTTATAGTTTTAATTTCTGATGACTTTAAAAACAGAGTAATTAAAAAATAAACAAAAATACCAACTGAGCTGGCTAAAACCGCCTGCAAAAAAACCCCAAAAAAGGTCTGCATATTAACAAACTCACCTACAAGCTGACGGACAGAATAGACAGCAATAATCATCAAAATACCGGCTAATAAAATTTTGCTCAGGGATTGAAAAATCTCTTTTATTCTAAAGTCCCCTATTCTTCTGTAAAAAAAGATTAAAAGCAAAAATGTTTGTAATATAGCAGCCAAAGAAAGGGCCATGGGAAGACCTATTATTTGAATATTTTTAATTCCTTGAAGTTTAAGAAAGTTCTCTAAAAAATTTTGAAAGATATTTGAAAAAGATAAAAAATGGGTAAATAAAAAACAAAGTATTATGTTTACCACCATAGAAACTACTCCAATTGCCACCGGCGTCTTAGTGTTCTGGAAAGCAAAAAAAGCCCTATTTAAAAGCGGATTTAAACTTCCGGCAAGAATTCCTAAACAAAAAATACCTAAACTGGCAGCAGTAAGACGAGTTTCTAACCAGCCAAACTGACCGGTTCCCAAAATCAATCTAACCAGCTGAGCTCTTAAAAGAAACATTAAAAAAGAAACAGGGATTATAAAGAACAAAATTTGTCGAAATGACGAAGAAAAATTTTCCAAAAACTCTTTTCTTTGGCCATTTGCCCAAAATTTTGAAAAAGCAGGAAAAGAAGACACGGCAAACGAAACTCCAAAAAGACCAATGGGAAGATAATAAAGATTATTAGAGAAATTAAAAATAGCGATACTTCCGACTGTTAAAGTAGAAGCTATAGCCGTAATAACAATCAAATTTATCTGGTAGGCAGCGGTTCCAATTGCTCTGGGAATCATTAATCTAAAAACTTTCTTCATGCCCGGAGACAGGAAATTTAAAATGGCCTTATATCTAAAGCCAGTGTTTAAAGCAGCGGGAACTTGAATAAATAAATGCAAAAACGCTCCTAAAATCACTCCATAAACCAAACCAAAAATTCCAAAAATGGGAACTAAAAATAAAATTCCAAAAATAATTCCCAAATTATATAAAATTGGGGCTAAAGCGTAAGCTAAAAATCTATTAAAGTAATGTAAAATTCCGGAAAAAATACTGGATAAGCCAAAGAAAATCGGGCTTAAAAACATTATTCTTGTCAATGTTACGGTTAGGACCGCGTTTTCTGGCGAAAATCCGGGAATAATAAATTTAATAATTAAAGGAGTAAAAATAGCCAAAAGGATACAGATTAAAATAAGCAAAATAAAAAAACAATTTAAAACATTGTTGACAAATTCTAATGCCCGCTGAGGCCACTTGTCCTCCGTAGCTTTCTTGGAGGAGAATTTGTCTCTCTCGTTCCTGCCCGCCTTTTCCCCTCCTTCGCCAAAGGATACGGTAGAACACAGCAAGGCTTCGGCCTTTGGCCGACGAAGTCGTCTTCGGCCGACGAAGTCGGCGGGTTTAGAAAAATATTCCGAAAAAACAGGTAAAAAAGCAGCCGTAATTCCTCCTGCGATTAAAATCCCATAGATAAAATCTGGAATCCTAAAAGCGGCGAAATAAATATCCAGTTCTTCCCCTGCTCCGAAATGACCAGCTAAAAGCCGATCTCTTATTAACCCTAAAATTCGGCTGATTAAAGCCGAAACAGCTAAGAGGAAAGCTGCGAAAGTAACTGTTTTGCTTCTTGAATTAAAAATATGATTAAACATATTTCTCATTTTACTATTTTTAGCACTGTTTTTCAACTAACTATTGACCCCGTAGAGAAAATTTGAATGGCTTCGCAAATTTGATTTTTCTAAAGAAAAATCTTTCAAATTTCTTCTACGGGGTTGACAAAAATTTTAAATTTGGTAAGATATAGCTGTCCTAGTAAGACGAGTGATTGCTTCCCATTTAAGCCTATCGGGCAATGGGGGGAGGAAAGTCCGAACACTCTCAATCACATAATTTATGTGCTTGATAAAAAGATAGAGGGTAACACCCTCCGGTCGTGAGATTAGAGGTGCGAACAGAGACGCTTCGAGCCGAAAGGCGAGAAGCGCCCTCCGTAGCTTTATGCGAAGGAGGGCGATACAAACTATAACTTGGGTGTCCTCCTACGCTAAAGCTACGGAGGACAAACAAACTAAAGTTTGTTTGAAACGGCTAAATCCTTATCAGGGTGCAAGAACAAACATTTCGACAATCTCCGGATTTGTCGAAATGAAAAGTAGTTCGCTTAGATAGATAATCACTTCGTCTCGCCGTAGCTTTAGCGAAGACGGACAAAACACGCCTACGCTCTTCGAGCTTCGGTGAGGCAAGACAAAATTCGGCTTACAGTCTTGCTAGGATATTAAAAACCCCGGTTAAAACCGGGATTTTTAATATTGAATAATCTGTTTAATGTCGGGCGTTCAAAGCTTGGCTGAGTTGGGCTAGGCTGGGCTAGGCCCGACCTCGCCCAGAGATTAAAACATTATTGCTAAAGTAATTTTTGGGCACTTTTTTGAGCGTTTAAGGCCTCATTGACCAATTTATCTGCTTCTTTGTTTTTATCTCGCGAAATTAACTTAAATTTTACTTTTTTAAAATCAAATTTTAAATTCCAAACTTCCAAAAACAAGGATTGAATTTTTTCATCTAAAATTTTGTATTGGCTATTCAACTGTTTTACTATAAGCTCAGAATCAGACCTTATTTCAATTTCTGAAGACTTTGCCAGTTTTTTCCCAAACAAGGCCTTAAATTTCTTTAAAGCGAAAATTACCGCTCTATATTCTGCTTGATTATTAGTAAAATTATCTCCTAAATATTCAGAATATTTTCTTATAACCTGCTTTTTCTCATTGCAAAAAACTATCCCAACTGCTGAGGGACCTGGATTACCACGTGAACCACCATCTGTATAAATAATTATCTTCTTCATAAAACCCTACTTTTTGAAATAATCAATCAAGCAATTTTTAAATTCCTCTAAATTCTCATTTTTTATGCTAAATCCGGCTGCTTGGGGATGCCCGCCATAGGTGATAAGATTTTTTGAGCAATTCTTCATCGCCTCAACTGTATTGAATCCATCCGGCGCCCTAATACTAGCTTGACTTTCTGCTTTACCTTTTTTGAACAAAAAGACCGGCTTCTGCTCTTCTTGAGCGATTACTGAAGCTACAACTCCCAGCAAAATTAATTCCCAATTAGAACTGCCTTCAAAAACAATAGAACTTGTTGGCTTTTTAGAAATTTTATCTTTAGCCTCTTCTATTATTTCTCTTATTCTTGCTTTTTTCTGAACACTTTTTTCAAATAATTTTTCTGCTAATTTTTCTGCTTCTTTTTTATCCAAACTGGTTAAAAGACGGAAAGAAGCTGGCAATCTGTTTTCAATATTACGAATATTTAAAAGAGAATTAACTTTATAAACTCGCTCAAATAAAGGTAGGGATTTAAAAGCTTCCAATCTAAATAATACTTGAATTCCTGGCCGCCAACTTGATTCCAAATATTTTAATCCCTCTTCAATCATCAGCTTATTTTCATCAACTCTCGGCATCATATCGGCAATAGTAGCCATAGCCACTAATTCTAAAAAATTTCTCCTTAAGCTCTCTGCCATTCCTTTTTTCAAAAGGAGTTTAGCTAATCTAAAAATAATGCCGACATTAGCAAAATATTTAAAAGGATACCTATCTCCTTTTTGTTTTGGGTCAACAATAATTGAGGCTGAGGGAAGTTTATCTAATATTTCATGATGGTCAATTATGATTACCTCAAAACCTAATTCTCTGGCTATTTCTACTTCTTTAAAATTCCCTATGCCGCAGTCCAAAGCTAAAAATAAAGCAGGAGCATACTTTTTTAAATATTTCAAAGCTTTTTCATTTATTCCACAACCTTCTTCTCTATCGGGAAAATAAACTGCGGCAATTTCACCGTCTAAATTTTTAATACATTCTTTGAGAATAATAACCGAAGATACCCCATCTAAATCAGCGTCGCCGTAAATAACTATTCTTTCTTTGAATTTTATTGCTTTTAAAATCCGGTTAGCTGCTTTTTTTAGATTTTTGATTTCAAAAGACATTTACTTTTCTAGGGCTTCTATCCCTGGAAATTTCTCGCCGCTTAAGAAATTTAACATTGCTCCCCCACCAGTAGAAATATGATCAAATTTATCTCTCAATCCAAACTTAGCTAAAGCAAAAATAGTGTCTCCTCCACCGGCAATTTTAAATGCCTGATGATTTTTAACAATTTTCTCAGCAATATCTTTTGTCCCTTTTTCAAATAGAGGATTTTCAAAAAAGCCAAGAGGACCTGACCAAATAATCATTTTAGCATCTTCAATTATTTTGGAAAACATTCTAATTGTCTCTGTCCCGATATCTAAAAGTAGTTCATCTTTCCTTACTTTCCCCGGCGCTGATTCCCGAACATAAACCTTACCTGTCTCATCGGGAGATACAATAGCATCTATAGGAAGATGAAGTTTAGTAGAAGTCAAATTAAACCCAGAGATTTCTTTTACTATTTCCTCTGATGGCCAAGGTCTTCCAATACAAATTCCTTTGATTAACAAAATAGTATTGGCTATTCTCCCTCCTATAAGTAAATGGTCGGCTTTTTTTAAAAATCGTTCGATAAATTTACTTTTAGTTGAGATTTTAGCGCCGCCAATAATTGTTACTAAGGGCCGCCAGGAATTTTCTAAAACCCTGGAGAGAATCCTAACTTCTTTTTCAAATAATAATCCAGCTCCAGAGGGTAAATATTTAGGAATCCCTACAATTGAAGCATGGGCTCTGTGGGAAGAACTAAAGGCATCATTGACATAAACATCAGCTATTTTTGAGAGTTGTTTGGCAAAATTCTGGTCGTTTTCCTTTTCCTCTTTATGAAACCTTAAATTTTCTAAGAGTAAAATCCGGCCTGTCTTCATTTCTAAAGTTTGTTTCTCAATATCTTTACCAATACAATCATCTAAAAACTTAACTCCTGTTTCTAATAATTCTCCTAACCTTAAAGCAATGGGCTTTAAACTAAAACTTTTGACTTTTTCAGGCTCGCCTAAATGGCTGATTAAAATCACCTTAGCTTTATTTTTAATTAAATATTTAATAGTAGGAATGGTTTGTTTAATTTTAAAATCGTCCAAAATATCTCCTTTTTCATTTAAGGGAGTGTTAAAATCACATCTTACTAATACTCTTTTATTTTTAATATCAAGTTCTTTAAGAGTTTTAAACATAATTAATCAGTGTCTTTAGGTTTCTCAATTTTACCCAATGCTTCTCCTAAGGTTTCTTTTAATTCCTCCAAATTAACCGGTTTTCTTTCTCTTTTTCGGGGCTCAGATACTTTCTTTGGCCCCCTAAAAGAGATCGGTTCTTCTTTTGCTGCTTGTTCTAAGGAAATAGGCCCATAGGCCCTATGGGCTGTTTCTTTTGCTGTTTTTAGTTTTTTTAAACAAGATTTACAATAAACCGGTCTTTTTTCATCCGGAGGAAATATTACTTTAGTTGGCTTGCCGCATAAAGAACAAATAGCATCATAAAGAACAGAAGGTTGTTTGGGCTTAATAACAGCAGTTGCTTCTTTTGAAAAACCAACCCATTTAGTAATTCTTTCTTCTACTTTTTCCCGCGAGGTTCCATATCTCTCCCGGGAAACTTTTATAATTCTCTCTCTATTTGATTCTTCAGTCCGTCTGGGAAACGGAACCAAGGTGCGAGCTGAAAAAGGCCTTCCGGCCATTCCATCAATCATCAATTTTAAATAAATATTATATTTTGCCAGATTAACCAGATCTCCAGCGCTGAATTCCGGAATGAATTCTTTTTCTAAAAATTCAGCATCTTCTGCTCCAACCCGAAAAGAAACTATTGTCCCCACATTGCCAAAGACAGCATCTTTAACCTCAGAGCTTCTTCCAAGGGGAGTCATTTCTTCCAATTGAGCAATGTACTGATTAGCTAAAATGAGACATAAGCGATACTTTCTGGCTTCAGAAAGTATGTTGACAAAAGCTTTAGTAGCAAAATTTTGAAATTCGTCAACATATAAATAAAAATCTTTTCTTTCTTCTTCGGGAATATCTACTCTGGACATAGCTGCTAATTGCAACTTAGTAATTAAAAGAGCTCCCAAAAGCATGGAATTATCCTCACCTATTCTCCCCTTAGATATATTAGCAATTAAAATTTTTCCCTCATCCATCACCTTTCTCATATTAATTACCGATTGAACCTGACCAATAATATTTCGGATTAAAGGAGCTGAAATAAACTGGCCGACTTTGTTTTGGATAGCAGCAGTGGCTTCTACTTCAAATTTCTGGGGGTATCTGGCAAATTCTTGAACCCAAAAGGATTTAATTACCGGGTCAGTGATTTTATCCACCACTTTTTTCCGATAATCGGGGTCAGCAAACATTCGGTTAACACCCAATAGAGTAGAACCAGGATATTCAAGAAGAGCTAAAATGCAATTGTTTAAAAGATATTCCATTCGAGCAGACCAAACATCAGGCCAGATTTTTTTAAAAACCCCCATAAGACCGCTGGCTACCAAATGCCGATGTTCAACATCAACTTTTTCCATAACATTAAAGGCAAAGGGATATTCTAAGTCAGAAGGATTAAAATAAACAACATCATTAATCCTGGAAGATGGAACAAAATCTAATAACCTTTCTGCTGCCTCGCCATGAGGGTCAATAAAACCAATACCCCGGCCAGCTTGAATATCCTGAATTGCCATATTTTCGAGCATTGCTGTTTTGCCCATTCCGGTTTTACCAATAGTATAAATATGCCGACGTCTATCGTCGGGTTTAACGCCGAATTTTTTAAATGTATTACGATAGGTTGTTTCAGCAAAAAAACTTATATCGTTCATAAATCTTTGTGAAGCAAAAGATTACTCCGTGGGTAACCCCGGGGGTGCTTCTCCTTTTTTTGCCTCAACTCGAGGAACAAAAGGCGCCGGGGCAACCCCTCTGCCGGCAAAGTGGAACAGAGTAGCCATTTCTTCGCTATTTAAGATAAAAGTCCCACCTGGCCGGGGAAAATAAGGATTTACTCTTGATTTATATTTCCTGAACATCGCTCTTTTTCTTAGATATATTCTTCTCTTACGAATAAGATTTAAAGGTAAAAACCAGCTTCTTTTAATTCTTGTTATAAAGGGGTCTCCACAAGGTCTCAAACCATTGAGATTAAGAGTGGTAAAGGAATTAAAAAAACCAAAAGCCAGTTTATGATTGGGGTTAAAAAAAACATTTCTCTTGCCAAGATAAATAAATCTAATATTGGTTATAAAACCAGTTTTAGAAATTTTTTCCTCTACTCCAGTAATTATCTCTCTTTCTCCCGGAGTAAGTCTCATTTCCGGAGGAATAAGTTCTCTTTCCTCTTTTTTCGGTTCGGCTGGTACCCCACTAATCAAAATATCAGCAGCTTCTAAAATCATCGGCTTTTTAAGAGGAGCTTTTTTTATTCTTTTGGCAAGCATATCTCTTATCTTTTCTCCTTTTTTAATCCAATTGCCGGTCTTTTCCGGTTCGGTTGTAATCTGAACCCAAAGCTGCTCTCCGGGCTTTATCTTTGCCGTTGCTTCCAAAAGACTGGCTAAAGGGTCAACTCTTTTTTCTTCCAAAGCCTCTCTTTCTGTCTCAAATTTTTTATAGGTCTTAATCGGATAAGAGTCTTCTTTATAAAGTTTATAATCATCCCCCCAAAGGTCCCAATCTTTATTTGGAATGTCTTGGGGAACATATCTGGTGTAATCATCGGCTATTGAGATTTCAGCCTCGGGATATTGAGAATAAATAACCGATTCAATGGGGTCCCGCTTTGCTTGGGGAATTCTAAGAAAAAAATGAGGTTCTCCGCCAATGGAAGCAACTTCAAACGAACAAGAAGGTTGAAGCATTCCCTCAATCCATTTCCTCCACCAACCTATAGATTCATAAACAATTTGATAAATGCACTCCATTACAGTTTCCATTGCCCTGATTGGCTTTAATACCTCTTTTGGCATTTTAACTTCAAGTAAAATAATCTTTTGTTTGGGATACCAAACATCTAACCCTCGCCACCAAAGCCAAAGAAAAGAAAGAAATTTCCATAAAATAAAAGGAAGTAGCAACCACCACCAAGATTTAAAAATCTGCCAAGCAGGAGAAAGAAATGGAAAGAGAAATGGAGCCAAAAATTTATATAAAGCTAAAATTTGGGGAGGCAAAAAATCGATCATTATGTTAGTAGCATTAATTAAGCCTCTTTAATAGGGTTCACTGTATACTTTCCCTGAAAATTCTTTAAGAAATATTCTTTATTCTCTAAATTTAAAAAAACTGTATTTTCTTTTACAAGACGTTGTTTCAAAACTTTTCTTAGAACCTCTTTTTTTGATAAAGGTTTTTTTGATTCTTTTAGGGCTTTAAAAATTACATCTCTTACTATTCCAGATGTATAGCCCCATTCTTTTAAAGCATAAAGGCCTCTGCCGACCAAAACAAATCGGGAATCCTTAATTAGTTCATTATGCACCGTAGCAGTATGTATTTCCTTTTGAGGCAAAAAAGAGGAGTTTTTTATGAAATTAGCTATTTGAGTAAAATGCAAAGGTTGTCCTTCTTTTTTTAAAACCAAATAAGATTTATCTTTCACTCCCCGGGGATTAATTTCTAACCAATCTTTTAAACCAAATTTATCTTCAGAATTTTTTTGAATTTCTTTTGAAATCTCAAGATAGGAATTAAAAACATCTTTATTTAATTTTTTATTGGAAATTTTTAAAAGATTGGTTTTTTGAACCCTGAAAAGTTCATCCAAAGCAAAGGGTCTTTTTTTACTTTCAAATTTTTTTATGGTTGATTTTACAATTTTTTTAGCAATCCTTGTGGATTCTTTTTTCCTGGTCCAAAAAGGATAAAAGTCCTGGCTTTCTAAAATTCTTTCAAAATCATCCCTTCTGGTTAACAAAAAGAAAACATGATTTTGAAAAGTCTCTCCACCTAAAAATCTAAGAAGGGCCTCTTCTTTTTTAATATCACCAAAAAATTTAAGAACGTCGTCAAAATATTGAAAAACTTTCTTCTCCTCTTTGATTTTTAACTGAATTCTGGAAAATCCCTCTCTTTCTATCTGACGAACCCGTTCTCTGGTAATATCATAGCTTTCTCCAATAGCTTCTAATGTCTCCCTTTTCCCGGTATTTAAACCAAAACGTCTTTCAATAATATCGGTTGCTCTTTGAGACAAATTTTTTAGAAAATTTGAACAAATTTTTGGATAATTGAATTCCATAGATTTGAGGGGTTAAATTTATTAATTAAAT